>Ga0302326_10004402_pt1 | contig 32625 bp, 28 predicted proteins | sample Palsa_T0_3_FD_202264 | JGI IMG/M metagenome (GOLD analysis project Ga0302326, IMG submission 202264) | Peat permafrost microbial communities from Stordalen Mire near Abisko, Sweden - Palsa_T0_3 | ecosystem: Environmental > Terrestrial > Soil > Palsa > Peat permafrost | place: Sweden: Abisko...
CACGGCCGTAAGCTTCAACGGCATAACGGCCGAACATTTCGGAGTGGCTTCCAGCCAGGGTGTCTGGGCGTGGGTACCCATCGGCGCCACCACCGGCCCAATCACCGTCACGACGCCCAATGGAACCTTTACAACGACACAGAGTTTCACTATTGAGTAAAGGACAGGCCACCGTCTTTTTGCTGCGTGGCTCTCACGGCGCTTCCATCCTAATCGCGTCGGCCTCAGCCCGTGCGTGTACCCGGGCTGCACACACATATCCTGTCATACAGTCATATCGCGGAAAAGCGCGGAATTACGAGGTTCAAGTCGGAAGCGGACGAGGCTGCGAATTCCGGGATGATTTGAGTTGGATCAACCAGTAGTTGGGGCGCTCGCGAGTGGGACTTTCAGTGGGTTGCGCATGTCCCACTAAGCGTCTATCCTAAATGAAGGACGACCAATATGAGAACGCACGTCGTACTGCCCGGCGATCTGGTGGCGGCGATCGACCACCTGGTGGGCAAACGGGGCCGAAGTAGTTTTCTCAAACAGGCCGCGTGGGAAGAGGTCAAGCGCCAGCGGCTTCTGAGACTGCTCGAAAACCCAGAGCCAATCTGGAAAGTTGAGGGCCACCCGGAATTGAGAGACGGGGCTGGGTCGTGGGTCGAAAGAATGCGCGCCGAAGATGAGAGGCTGGACGGGCGGCGCAACGAGCGCTGTTGGCCATCTACCTCCTAGACACGTCCGTCATCGTGGATGCCATGAACGGCAGGAGAAATCGCCGCGAGTTGCTAGCTTCTTCGCCACGGCAACGCCCTGGCCTGCTGCACGATCAATGTCATCGAAGTTTACACGGGTATGCGCCCTCATGAAGAACCAGCTACAGCCGACCTTCTGGGCAGTCTGGGCTATTATGAGGTCACTCGCCTGATCGCCCGCAGCGCAGGGCGGCTTCGGTATGAATGGGCGCGTAGAGGCCAAACCCTTTCGCTGGCCGATGCGACTATAGCCGCGGTAGTTCTGGCGCACGGCTTGATGTTGATGACCGACAACAACAGACACTTTCCAATGTGAGAAAATGCTAGAACTACAGTTGTATCCGATGTCCGGATGGCCACTGACTTCGTCTCAGCCTGGAACTCACCGTCGCCACAACTCGCCGGCAACGTCACAACACTGTCGATACAATTGTCGGAGTGGAGCGGCGAAAGGTTGACTTCGAACGGGACGAGATCAATCGCTGACACCTCGCCAGATATCGAGTGGCCCCGCACGAAGCGGAAAGCGCGGTTCTCGACAGGAATGCGGTACTCCTGGGACTCCAGTTTGAGGCAGGTGAGGAACGCACCAAGGCGTTGGGCATGACGGCATCCGGCCGTATTCTGGCAGTCGTATTCGCCCTTCGTGGCGATTGCAATCCGGCAGTCAGAAGCAGACGAAGCGGCATGGTGGTATGCGCACCGCGAAGAAACGGCGCGTTGGATGGAAGCGGGCCGCCGCAAACGGCCAGACCACCACGCTTTCCCAAGTGTTGCAGCGCGCCCGCCAGCGGTCAGGCGCGACACCAACGGTATCGATCCGGATCGCTCCGGAAGATATCGCCCGTGCGCGTGGGTTGGCGGAGAAAAGGGTCTGCGCTACCAAACCTATCTCAAGATGCTGCTGCACGAAGCGCTCGAGCGGGAACAGAAGCGCATGCCGAGATAGCGCCCGATGGTGCCCGGCTCGGCTTACTTCTTCTCCGCCCGGAACTTCGCCCAGGCCAACTGCGACTTGCCCACCTCGAACAGCAGCTTCAGCGCGTTCACCTTCTCCGGCGGCACTAACTCGCCTGCCAGGAATTGCCGTAAGGCCTCCGAACGCCGTAGCTTGCCCGACGAGGTCCGCGGCAGCGTTCCCGCTTCCAGTAACTCCACATCCCGCGGCTTGAGCGAAAGGCCCTTCAGGATGCAGTGGTTGATTTCAGCGATCACCTCTTCTTCGGGCCGCTTCTTGTGCGGGTCCTTTTCCGCCAGAATAATGAGCTGCTCGCCTTCGCCTTCGATCATGGTGCTCACTGCCACGGCGCAGCCCTTGCGCACACCCTCCACATCCAGCAGCAGCTCTTCCATCTCCTGCGGAGCATAGTTGCGCCCGCGGATGATGATCAGGTCTTTGGCCCGTCCGGCGATGTAAAGTTCGCCTTCGTGCAAGAAGCCCAGATCGCCCGTGTCGAGCCAGTCGCCATGAATCATGTTGGCGGTCAAATCCGGGCTTTCCCAGTAACCCTTGGTGATGGACGGCCCTTTAACCCAAATCCGGCCCACGCGCCCGTCCGGCACACGCTGCTCCTGGTCGTCGAAGATGGCCATTTCAACGCCCGGCAGGGCCCGGCCGACGGATACGATACGCCGGCCCGGCCCCAGGTGCGCGGTGCCGCCGTTCCACAAACCCTCGCGGCTGAACTCGGTGAAGCGCGGCAGATCGTCGAGGCCGGAGAAGGTGACGCCCAATCCCGCCTCGGCAAGGCCGTAGACCGGCGTCATGGCCGCGGGCTGGAAGCCCCAGCGCGCGAAACGCTCCGTAAAGCGCTGGACGCCGTCGGATTCGATCGGCTCGGCGCCGTTCAGCGCGGCCCGCCAGCGCGAGAGGTCCACCCCTTCCATCTCCTCGTCTTTGATCTTGGTGGCGCACAAGCTGTAAGCAAAATGTGGCGCCGGTGAAATCGCCGATTTGTACCGGGACAAGGTGCGCAGCCAGATGGCCGGCTTGGCCAGGAAAGTATCCGGTCCCATGTAGGTAACTGTGCCGGGATAATACATCCCCAGATACAAGCAACCCACCAGGCCCATGTCGTGATAGAGCGGCAGCCAGCACACGCAGCCGTTATCGATTTCATCCTCACCGCGGTACACCAGGCTCTGCTGCATCATGGTCAGATTGGCCAACAGATTGGTATGCGTCACCATGACGGCCTTAGGCTCGACCGTAGTGCCCGACGAGAATTGCAAAAACGCGGGTTGTTCCGGATCAACTTCCACCGGCTGCCAGCGTCCGCCGCCGGTCTGTAGATCCTTGGCATCCAGAACCTCCCGCAACGACTCGATACCCACTACCCCAGGGCCCAGCAGCTTACGGATGCGGCCTTCGGTAATCAGGTACCGCGCTCCGATCTTGGTCAGCATTTTCCGCAAACGGGCGAAGTATTCGTCGAGCTTCCCTAACCGGAATGGGGGATAGAGCGCGGCTGGAATGCCGCCGGCAAGCTGCACGCCCAGCAGGGAATCGAAAAACTCGATAGAGGTGGAAAGGATCAGTGCCACGCGGTCGCCCGGCCGGAGTCCGCTCGCCTGCAATGCCGCGGCGGTATTCTGCGCGCGTCGCAGCACTTCCTGGTACGGATAAAAGGTAGCTTCCTCGGAGGGCGCCACGAAACGCGCGCCCCAGCGTGTGCATGTATCCAGTTTCAGTAGAATCTCGGGTAGCGTGGCGCCTTTGAGCGTCAGAGCACTCATGCCTGCGGCTCCGGCTCGCAAACCCGGCTGGCGATCATCTTTACCAGATCCTGAACGGTCTGTAGTTCCTGCCACTGTTCCAGCCCGAAAGCGCAGCCGAAGTCCTGTTCGATGGTGGTTACCAACACCACCTGCGCCAGCGAATCCAGTTGCAGGGCGTCCACCAGCGAGACGCTGGGACCAATCGTCTCGATCTGTTCCGGCGTCAGGTTAAGCTGTTCCTTAGCGATCTTCTTCAGATGTTCCAGAATCGTTTCTTCATTCCATTTGACTAGCGTCTGTTCGGGCATGGGGCCTCTCTCTATTATGTTTGATAACTGCCGACTGGCATGACCTTCTCGGGCGGCGGGATGACTAGGGGATCTTCCTGCTGGTACATCTGCCCGATCCAATCGGCGTACTTACGTTCAAGTACCGAGCGGCGCACTTTCAGCGTAGGCGTCACCAACTCGGTATCCAGCAAAGCCTCCTCATTGAGGAAGCAGAATCGTTTGGCCTGCTCGAACGAGGAGAAGTCGGCTTGCAAGGTCTCCAATTCCTGGCGGAACAGCGCTACTACGGCTGGCGCCAACAGTAATTTATCATAGCTGCTGCAAGCCAGCCCGTGCTGTGCGGCAACGCGCGCCAGGTTCTCCGGATGGGCCACGATCAGGGCGCAGACGAACTTGCGTCCGTCTCCGACGATCAATGCCTGCTGGATATAATCGCTGCGCTGCAGCGCGTGTTCCAGGGGGGCGCAAGCCACATTCTTGCCGTTCGAGAGAACCAGGATCTCCTTGCAGCGGCCCGTGATGGTGACGTTTCCACCGGCGTCTATAGCGCCCAAGTCGCCGGTGTGCAGCCAGCCGTCCTCATCGAATATTTGGCGAGTGGCGGCTTCGTCCAGATAATAGCCCAGCATCGCGTTGGGTCCGCGCGTGAGGATCTCGCCCTCTTCACCGATCCGCACTTCCACGCCATCGAGCGGGCGCCCCACGGAGCCAATTTTCTCCCGGCGGTATTCGTTGAGTGTGATCACCGGAGAGGTTTCCGTCATGCCATAGCCTTGTAGCACGTCGAAACCGGCCGCCCGGAAGAAGAGTTCCACATCCGGGTTAAGCCAGGCGCCGCCGGAGATGAAGTATTGAAGACCATACAACTGGCGATGTACTTTAGGGAAGACCAGCAGGTTGGCCAGCGGGGCCAGCAGCCGTTGAGACAGGCTTGCGGCCTGTCCACCCGGCATCCCGGCCCGTGCGCGCGCCACCGCTGCCTCTATCAGCTTCCCGGCTATAGCGCGCCGGTGCGGTACCATGTGGGCGATTTGGACCTCGACGGCCTCCTTCACCTTTTCCAGAATCCGCGGCACGACGCCAATAATATCAGGCCGGTGTATCGGTAACAATTCTTTCAGATCGTGCGGGTCGCCGTAAGCGATGCGCACGCCTTCGTGGAAGTAGCCAAAGCTGAGCGTGCGCTCCAAAACATGCGGCAGCGGCAGAACCGAAAGAGCCTGGTGGGCTGTATTGGAAGGGACCCGCGCCAGGCTGCCGCGCAGATCGGAAACGATGTTGCCGTGCGAGAGCATTACGCCTTTAGGCGTGCCGGTGGTGCCGGAAGTATAGACAATGGTCGCCAGGTCGTGCGGCTCGGCGGCCAGCGATTCGGCGCGGATAAGGCGCACCGCCGGCTCGTCAAATACGGGCGCCTCGGCGACGACTTGCGGCAGGGAAGTCCCGACGCCGGGAGTCTCCTCCATGGCGACAATGGTTTCCAACTCCGCCAATTCCGTTAGCAGCGGCCGTAGGATTTCCCATTGCGATGCGCCCGCGATAATGGCTGCCCGGCATCCGCTATGCCGCACTTGGTAAGCGATCTGCGAGGGCGACAGCGTGTTGTAAATCGGTACCACCACCAGGCGCGAAAGCAGAACGGCGAAATCGGCGATATGCCATTCCGGCCGGTTCTCCGAGAACACCGCCACTCGGTCGCCCGGCGCCAGGCCGGAACGGAGCAAGAACTGCCGGAGTGCAAAAACCGCCCGTGAGAAACGCTCCGTGGACCAAACCATCAACTCCCCGCGGTTTTGAAAACTCAGCAGCCGGTCAAAACGGTAACGGTCCAGATGGTAAAAGAACAGGTGATTCAGCGTGGTGACGCCGTGGTTCGGCTGCATGCGGCTTCCATGGGGTTCAACAGATTACGCTTGGTGTCTCTGAAGCTAACACAAAAGCCACAGTAGAATCAAGCGCATGCAGGCCTAGGGGGGCCTACGGCCGGAGGTGTAACCAAATGAAAGCCGGTCGTGGATAGCCTGGTAGCGTTGCCAGGGAAAGTGCGAACATACCCAGTAGTACTAGGAGCAACCCTCCAGCGGCGAACAACGCATCGGGCATCAGGTGAATCACGATACCCAAACTGGCCCCGAAGGCTGTCAACAGCCACAGAATCCAGACGACCTGCCGTTGGTGAAGCCCCATCGATGCCAGGCGGTGTGAGCTGTGGTCGCATCCGCCCAGCGAGATCGGCAGCCCGGTGAGTTTGCGTAGAGTCGAAACCAGCGCCGTGTCGAAAATCGGATAGGCAAATGTCAGCGCCGGATAAAAAAAGCCGGTCAGCACGAGTCCCTTGTGCGGCGCCGGGCCCGCCAGAGTCAACGCGGCCAATGCAAAACCGGCCGGCAGGCTTCCGCAATCGCCCATGAAAATGCGCGCCGGATGGTAGTTGAAAAACAGAAAACCGGCGAATGCGGCAGCCAGTATGGCACACAGATCCGCATCCGCGTGGTATCCCTCGGAAGCCAGCAGCCATGAGCGGAATAGACAAATGATAATTACCACTCCGGCGCACAGCCCATCCATATTGTCGATCAGGTTGAAGGCGTTGGTGATCATCACGATCCAGAACATGCTGAGGGCCACGTTCGGCAGATACCACGGAGTCGCCGGAAAGACTACGCCGCCCAGGACTACAAAACCGGCCGCCGCCACCTGCACGGCCAGTTTGAACGCCGGGCGGAGACCCAAGCGGTCGTCGAGAAATCCGAAGATCCACAACGCCGCCACTGCCAATGCGATGCGCGGGTAGCGCCCGTGGCACGTCAGCCAGTAGGCGGCCGCACAACTCAGGAAAATCGCCAGCCCTCCGCTCGAAGGTGTGGGTACGGCATGCCAGCGGTCCTTTCGCGGCGCAACCGTGAGTCCCAGCCAGGAATCCGCGCGGATTTGCAGCCGCGTCAGCAGCACAGATAGCAGACCCGTGAAGAGAATCGGCATTTTTATACTGCCACCGCTAGGGCCTGTTCCGGCATCCGCCGGACCCATTGATAATCCACCACGCGCCGCACGATGGCTTCAAGCGAAGTGGCCGGGCGATAATGCACTAGGCGTTCCAGCTTTTGGAGACAAGGCACCCGCCGCTCCATGTCTTCGAATCCCAGGCCGTAGACTTCCTCGTAAGATTTATGTTCCAAAGACGATGGCGATCCGGTAATTTCTCTCACCAACGCGGCTAACGCATTAATGGTTACCTCCCGGTCGTTACCGATGTTGACGATCTCCCCGATGGCCGCCGGCGTCTGCGCCAGGCGTACGAGGGCCTCCACCACATCGCCTACGTAAGAGAAGCAGCGGCGCTGCTCCCCGGTCTCGTGTATGGTCAGGGGTTCACCCCGCAGCGCCTGACGCACGAAGGTGGGCAACACCATGCCATAGCGGCCGGTCTGGCGCGGCCCAACGGTATTGAAGAAGCGCAGCACGGTTACGGGCAGGCCGCGCTCGCGCCAGTAGGCCAGCGCCAGCCATTCATCCAGCGCTTTCGAGGCGGCGTAGCTCCAGCGGCCTATATTCGTAGGACCGAGCACCAGGTCGTCGCTCTCGCGGAACGGCAGGCGCGTGCTCTTGCCGTAAACTTCCGACGTGGATGCCAGCATTACCGGCTTGCCCTTCTTGGCGGCGCAGCGCAACACCACCTCGGTGCCATGCACATTGGTCTCGATGGTGCGCACCGGACTGTCCACGATGAGCTTGACCCCCACCGCCGCCGCCAGATGGAAAACCATATCGGCGCAGTCCACTAGTTCACCAACCAGGGGTTCATTGAAGACCGACTCGATGCGGTATGAAAATGAGGGTTTGGTCCTCAGATGCGCGATATTCTCGAATGCGCCCGTCGAGAGATCGTCGAGAACGGCAACGCGCCACCGTTCCGCAAGACAGCGCTCCGCCAGGTGCGATCCGATGAATCCAGCCCCGCCGGTAATCAAAACGTTCATGCAATCCTCCCCAAGAATGTTGGCGCCAAATTCTTTTTCCGCAGCAACTCGCGGTACAACGCATCCACGTTTTCCACGAGCGTTTCCTTGCGGTACTGCCGCGCGGCGAAAGCGCGTCCCGCGAGACCCATGCGCGATACTAGGGTACGGTCCGCGGCTAGGGCAGCCAGGGCGTCAGCCAGCGTGCCGGCATGGGACTCCGTCAGCACGCTATTGGCATACCAGCGCGCGCCGCCGGTAGCGCGCACGGCGCTCCCCGCAACCATGTCCACCACGCCACCCACGGCGGTGGAGACGAAGGGCCGGGCCGCCGCCATGCCCTGGATAAGCGCCACCGGCGTGCCTTCGTTGCGCGATGTCTGCAACACTACATCGCACCGCGCCATCGCCGGCAGGATTTCCCTCTGCCAACCCAGCCATTCCACGCGCCCGCCATACCGGTCGAGAAGGCCGTTTAGCGCGGCGCGGTCCGGCCCATCGCCCGCGATCACAAACCGTATGCCCTGGCTGCGTTGCAGCGCGGTTTCGACGGTGGCGGCCAACAGGGCGATGTTTTTCACCGGAACCATGCGGCCGAACCAGCCCACCGTGAGCGGGCCGCTGTCCGCCGGCGGACGCAGGGCGAAGTAGTGGTCCAGCTCCAGCCCTAGCGGCACGACGTGAAACTTGTGTGCTGGAGCGACGTGAAATTTTGCGCTCAATTCCGTGGCCTGCTGGGGCGACACTACACACAATGCGTCGGTGAAGCGCGCCAGCAGTCGCTCGACGCGCCGGAACACACCTGCCTGGATGCGCGAGAAATACTCATTCAGGCTATTGCCATGAAAGGTGTGGATGACGATCGGCGCGCCGCTCAGCACCGCCGCCAAGCGTCCCAGGCAGCCGGCCATGGCCGTATGTGTGTGCACGATGGCGGGCCGCTCGCGCCGCAACAGCCGCCACAATCGCCAGAGCGCCTTTAGATTGCGCCACGGCCGCACCGAGCGCGACAGCTCCGGCACCCAGTGCACGGAATCGGCGGCCTGCAGCAAGCAGCGTATGTCTCCGTCTTCCGGCTCACAACTTCCCGCCACCAGCACGGTGCGATACTCCAGCGCGGCTAGTTCCCGCGTAAGCAGCAGCGTGTGGATGGCCGGGCCGCCTATGTTTAGGCGCGTGATGACACGCACGATTTTGGGGCGTTCCGGTCCAGCCGTGAAATCACGAACCGGAACTTGCCCGTAGGCGAGCGTGGAATGCGATCGGTACATTCAAACTCCAGATGTATATTCCGCCCCACCCGGGCGCGGAGGTTGTTTTCCAGTACTTGCAGATCTTCGGCGGTGAAGCGCGGCGCCGGCACGAAGCGCACGCGCAGCACGTCGAGCGATTCCTGCTCGAGCTGGCTCTCGACAATGTTGCGGACGCCCTTCAATACCGGATCCAGGCGCCCCAGGAAGCCGCGTTCGCGGGTATAGACGAAATCGTCGAGCCGGCCGCCAATCTCCTCGACGACCGGCATGCCGCGGCCACAGGGACAGCTTTCGGTGGCGAAGCGGGCGGTGTCGCCCACGCGATAGCGTATGAGCGGCATGGCGTAATTCACCAGGCCAGTCAGCACCACTTCGCCCATCTCGCCCAGAGCCGTCGGCGTGCCGTCGGGACGCAGTATCTCGGTTACGCCGGCAAGCGGATGCGCGTGCATGCGGCCGGCTTCGCATTCGTACCAGAAGCTCTGCATCTCCGCCTGTCCGTACTGGTCGAAGACGCGCGTTGCAAAGGCCTCCTCTATGGCGACGCGCTGGTGTTCGCAGAGGGTTTCCGCCGAAGGGAGCGCCGCCCTAAGCCGAGGAGCGGGGCGGCCGGACTGCTGGTAGTATTCCGCCAGCACGTACATCGCGGACGGGTAGCCGGATAGATATGCAGGCCGGAAGCGCTCCAGTGCCGCAGCGTAGTGCGGCAAATTCTCCGGCAGCAGATGGACGGTCGAGAGCAGCAAAGCGTGGTTTGCCAGGTCGCGCCGCCAGAAAGTTTTCGTCGATTCGGATTGGCGCGCCGGCACGATCATCCTGCCGGTGAACTGGCCCCGCCGATCGTCTTTGGCGACACCGGCCGTATTCCGGTAGAACTCGACGAAGGCCCACATCCTCTGCATCGCTTCACGGCTGTGGTAAACGGTAAGCGGCTTTCCCGTAGTGCCGCTGGTGTGCCAGGGAATCAGCGCCCGCCGCGGCAAAGTGTCGGCGATGAAATTCTCGGGCCGTTCCCGGATTTGATCTTTGGCAGTGAATGCCGCCGAACCATGTTTTCGATAGTACGGCACGTGCGCGGAGACAAATCTCCGGAGCCGGTCGAGTTCAATCGTCTGCAATTCGCGCAGTTGTTCCGCGGGCAGGTACTCGGTGCGCTTGAGCGTTTCAAGGTAACCCTGGAATACCCCGCTATAGCGCCAATGGTGATACCTTGCGCCCTGGGCGGTGACGCATGCGTGCTGCAGGACAATAGGCAGTGCGGAATAGAATCGTTGCGGCATCTCAGCGATGTGTTCTAAATGAATACGTGGCAAATGATACGGTCTTTATCTCTGGAGATTAAAAGTGCTTTAACGCACCGCAAGCGGAAGATCAAGAGATTGAATTGAGCGGAGAAAAAAAACATTTGATAAACGCACCCAGTACTCGCCAGACTATTTTCCTTGATAGTATTGATCTTGCCCATGAAGGCGATCATCCTGGCGGCGGGGCTGGGGACCCGCTTACGCCCCCTTACAGCCACAACCCCAAAGTGTCTGGTACCGATTAACGGCGTGCCATTGCTGGAACTGTGGCTGCGGGAATGTGAACGCGCAGGCGTTGAAGACGTTCTCGTCAATACCCACCATCTGGCCGGGCGCGTCGAGGAATTTGTCGCCGCTCGCCGCGGCATACCGGTGACTTTGGCCCATGAAGCTGCGCTGCTCGGCAGCGCTGGAACCATTGCGGCGAATTGGGACTTTGTGGACTCCGGCGAATCTTTCCTGGTCGTCTACGCCGACAATCTCACCACCTTCCCGCTGTCCGAGCTGATCGCGTTCCATGCTACCCACGCGCGAATCGCATCGATTGCCCTGTTCCGCTCCCCGAATCCGTCGGCTTGCGGGGTGGTGGAGATGGATGGCTCCGGCCTTGTTACGGGATTCTGGGAGAAGCCCGAGAATCCGCCCGGCAATCTCGTTAACGCCGGTCTCTACGTCTTTCGCCGCCAGGTCCGCCCGTATTTACCTGCCGAGGTTCCAGCCGATGTTGGCCGGTCATTGATGCCGGCGCTGGTTGGCCGGGCCATGGGGTTGCCTATCGGCGGCTACTTCGTGGATATAGGTACTCTGGAAAATTACTACGGTGCCCAAGCGGATTATGCCGCCGCTTGCCACGCAGCCGGGGAATCGTGACCGTTCACCAGATGCCATAAATGCCGAATCGTACAACACTGTTGTACAATAATAGCGTGAATGTCACCGCCTCCTATGCAAGGGCTCACTTGCCCGAGTTGCTGAAAGCCGTCCAACGGGGCAAAACCGTTACCATCTCGCGCTATGACCGGCCGATTGCAGATCTGGCGCCGTCGAAACAAGCCCTGAAGCCCCCGCGCAGATTCGGAACGCTCAAGGGCAAAGTCAAGATCGTCGATCCGAACTGGGCCGCGCCGATGACCGCCGCCGAAGCGGATGCCTTCATCGAAGGGCGCTATTAGGCTGTGCGGCTCCTTCTTGACACCCAGGTCGTTTTCATGGCGGCAACCGGAGCGCCATTTTCCAAGAGAGTGCAGTCGCTTCTCGCCGGCCTGGATAACGAACTGCTCCTGAGCTCCACTTCCGTCCTGGAGATCGCTGTGAAGCACGCACGCAAGAAAATCGATATGCCGGAGGCGTTCATGCATCAAGCCGTACAAGATCTCGGCCTAACGGTGATCGCCTTCGAGCCGCGGCATGCATATCGACTGTTTACTCTTCCGATGCACCATGCGGACCCATTCGACCGGATGATCATTGCCACCGCGCTCGTTGAAGACGTGCCTTTGATTGGCGGCGACGGCCAGTTTGCCCGCTACGAGGGTTTGCGGGCTATCTGGTAGGCACCCTGGCCACCGTACACTGAGGAGGAGGAACGCTGCCATGCTCTCTCCTGTGGTTACAGCGACGGAATTGGTAACCGGCGAGCGGATGGATGTGGAGGAATTCCTGCGCCGTTGGGAAGAACTCCCGGACCTGGAACGCCGAACTCATCGACGGAGTGGTGCACGTGCCCTCACCGGTTAGCCGCGAACATGGAAGCCTTGATTTTCTAATCCACTGGTGGCTTGCGCATTATGCCCATGCGGCGCCGGGACGCAAGGGGGGGAGCAATAGCACCTGGCTGATGCTCGATAGCGCTCCACAACCCGACGCTTACCTGCGGATCTTGCCCTCACACGGCGGGCAGTCCTGCGACGAGAAGCGGTTTTGTACCGGTGCGCCCGAACTGGCCGTCGAGATCTGCTTGACATCAACCGAGGTCGACTTTGGACCGAAGCGGAAGCTCTATCGGAGGGCCTGCGTGCGGGAATACATCACCATCGAAGTCTTTGGAAACGCATCGTCTGGCGCGTACCGGACGAGAACGCCGTCTATGTTTCCCAAGAGATTCCTCCGGACGGCATTGTCCGATCGCAGGTCTTTCCAGGATTGTGGCTCGACGCGACGGCCTTCTGGACCGACGATGGCGCGAAGATGTTGGCGGCCCTGAACGCGGGCCTCGCTTCGGAGGATCGGAAGTTTGTCGATCGTCTCACATCGGCGAAGTGATGCGGCGCTGCCTTTTCCTGGACCGCGACGGAGTCGTCAACGCCGCACCGCCAGCGGGCGAATATCCGGCGCTGGGATGAGTTCCGGCTGTTGCCGGAAGTGGTCTCCTGGATCCGTTTGTTCAAAGCCACCGGCTCTCTTGCGACCGCTAACCGCTGCTCTCCGCTTCTCTCCTGATCGGCGGTGGCGAGCGCGACCGCCTGCTCGCCTAGCGTTGCGGCATTCCGTTCGCGTTGGTGGGACTTGCCGTCGCGCGACATTTGGCGCATAATAATAGACAAATGGCACATCCAGCCGCTAGCACTTCCGCCGCCCCAACCCGGGTGATCGGCGCTGTTCGCAAGGGACTCCCGGCCGGGAAGCTCACTAAAATGGCCCATCTTCTGGCCGTAGACCGGGCGCTCCTGTTGCAGATCCTGGGCGTTTCCCAGCGGACAATGCAGCGCAAGCAGGTGCTCTCGGATCGTCTCAGCCCGGCCGCTTCGGATCGCCTCTCCCGGATCGATCGAATTTACGCGCTGGCAGTCGAGGTATTCGGTGATGGCGAAAAGGCCGCCCAATGGCTGAAGCGGCCAAGCCGGGCGCTCGCCAACGAGTCGCCCCTCAAGCTGCTCGACACCGACGCCGGCACACAACACGTAGAGCGGGAACTGCGCCAGATCCAATACGGCTTTGCTTACTGATGCCGCCGTTGTGGAGGCTGTACAGAAGGCAACATGGACCCGGCCTGGATGGAATCGGCGGTATATTTGCCGGAGGACGCTGGCACACACTCGGTCAGCGTGTGGTTTACTTCGGAGGGTCAGCCGCCATCGTGGTGCTGGAACGGTTGGCGCATATAGATCCCGATTTGCTGCCCAACGATCTCCGGCTCGCCCGTTTCGAGTTTTCCGAGCCGGTCTTGCAAACCAAGGTCGACGAGTTTGGCGCGCTCTCAGCGCATTGGACGCAGGATGAAGACCATACGCGCCTCATAGGCAGCCGGTGGAGGCAGCATGGATACTCCTGTCTGTTAGCGGTGCCCTCCGCGATTCTCCCGGAAGAATGCAATTTTGTACTCAACCCGGAACATCCTGACGCGAAGCGGTTGCGGCTAGTTCGCGAGCGGCGATTTGCTTTCGACTCGCGGCTGATTTAACTAACGGGAAGTCGGTTTCGCCGGGCTAAATCGTACCTCGGCGGCCGATAGCCTGTATAATCGTAAGATACTGGCGCCGAAGGGCATTCGGCCCATATACTAAGAATCTGGGCGATGCTGCCCCCTTCCACGGCGAAGCGGTAGGGTCTGCAATAATACCGTCACAGCAGTCTAGCAGGGAAGAAAATGCCGGAACAATTTGAATTTCTCGTTTTGAACGCGCCGGAGCGTCTGCGGCGGCATGGGGTGTCCTCTGAGCCCGGCCTGTTCGGCGTCAGGCTGGATTCCGCCCGGTCGGAACTTGTTTCCGAAGCCGAATGCGTGATCGTTGCCGCAGCCGGGCGCCAGCGGACGAATGAACTGCTGCGGCTGGCGCGCGCGCAATCGCGCCGCGTTCTGCTGGAAGTTTCCACCTCGGAAGAGGCCGCCATGGCTGGCGATCTGGGCTTCGATGGCGTGGTATCCAAGACGCTGCTGGCTTCGCCCATCCCGCTGTGGGGAGCAGGCGGCATCGGCCTGCATTCGGCGGCGGCTTGGTATGCGGGCGGCGCGTCTGGCTTGGTTCTGGACGTCGAAGATGCTTCCTGGCCGGCGCTGGCGCAACGTTTCCGAACGCTCGCCGCCATCGTGCGCGGCCTGCGCGATTCCATCCGCGAGCATGTCGAATTGGCCATGAAACACCCGCGGCTGGAGCCTCTGGCCAAAGCAGATCCCGATACGCGCATCATCGAAGGTCTGGCCGATGCCGGCATCGAAGCTTTGCTATCCGACGGAACGCCGAACGGGGCATTTTCGGGTATCCACGACGGCCGTTCCGCCGCAATGGCGGCGGTGTTGGCCGCCCCGCTAGCGAAAAAGCTGGCGGAGAAGGGTGCGCGCATCGGTATTCTGGCCAGCGCGGACATCGCCGAAGAGGGCGCCCGCCTGGTTGGCGAACTGACCCTGCCATTTGCCGGCCCGCGCGTGAAGACCGCGCCACCGCTCAAGCCCTTCAACGTCGCCATCGTAGGTATGGGCTGCCTGCTTCCGAAAGCGCCCAACGTGCGCGCTTTCTGGGCCAATATTCTGAACAAGGTCGATGCCATCGGCGACATCCCCAAGGAGCGCTTCAACATCGATCTGTACTACGACCCCGACCGCAAGGTCAAAGACAAGATGCACTCCCGTTGGGGCGGTTTCCTGGACCCCGTGCCGTTCGATCCCATGCGCTACGGCATTCCGCCCAACGCGCTGCCGTCCATCGACCCGCTGCAATTGCTGGCGCTGGTGACGGTGGATCAGGCGCTGCGCGATGCTGGCTATCACGATCGCGAGTTTCCACGCCAGACGACTTCGGTGATTCTGGGCCTGAGCGGTGGGCTGGGTGATGTGGGCTTGCAATATGCGGTGCGATCCATGCTGCAGCAGTTCATCGCTAAGCCGCCCGCGGAGCTGCTCCAAGAGTTGCCGGAGTGGACCGAAGATTCCTTCGCCGGCCTGCTGTTGAACGTCGCCTCAGGTCGCGTGGCCAACCGCTTCGACCTCGGCGGGGTGAACTTCAGTGTGGATGCCGCCTGTGCTTCTTCGCTGGCCGCCGTGTACCTGGCGGCGCGCGAACTGGCCGATCATTCGAGCGACATGGCCATAGTGGGCGGCGTGGATACCGCGCAGAGTCCATTCGGCTACATGTGTTTCGCCAAGGCGCAGGCGCTTTCCGCCCGGGGCCGTTGCCGCACATTCGATGAATCTGCCGATGGCATCGCCATCAGCGAAGGCATCAGCATGATGGTGCTGAAGCGCCTCGAAGACGCCGAGCGCGACGGCGATCGCATCTACGCAGTGATCAAAGGCGTGGCCGGATCGAGCGATGGCAAGGGCAAAAGCATGACCGCGCCGCGTCTGGAAGGCCAGATATTGGCACTCCAGCGGGCCTACGCGCGGGCGGGTATTCGTCCTTCGACCGTCGGTTTGATTGAAGCGCACGGCACCGGCACCGCCTTGGGCGATGCCAGCGAGTTGGCTGCCGTGGCCGATGTCTTCCAGGCTGACGGTGCCACGCCGCAGAGTTGCGCGATCGGATCCGTGAAGTCCATGGTGGGCCATACCAAGTCTGCCGCGGGAGTTACCGGAATGATGAAGGTGGCGCTTGCGCTCTACCACAAAACGCTGCCGGCCACCCTGCATGTGGAGAAGCCCAACCCGAAACTCCTCGAACCGGGCACGCCGATTTTTGTGAATACCGAGACCCTGCCCTGGATTCCCCCGGCCGCCACACCGCGTCGCGGCGGCGTCAGCGCGTTCGGCTTTGGCGGGACCAATTTCCACGCGGTGCTGGAGGAGTTTCAGGGCGATCTGAGAGATCCGGCCGATGTGGCGCAAACCGAAAAGTGGCCCGCCGAGTTGTATGTCTGGAACGATCCCACGCCGTCCGATCTCGATGAACCTCGTGGCGCAGGCACTCGTGCCTGCCGCGACGGCTCTCAGCCGTCGCAAACCCGCTTGGCCATCGTGGCAACCACGCCCGAAGACCTCCAGGCTAAATTAACCAAAGCCAAAACGGCGCTAGCATCCAAGCAGCCGCTCAACGATCCACAAGGCATCTATCTGGCCTTCGGTCCCCCGCGCGGCAAAGTCGCCTTCCTCTTTCCCGGCCAAGGTTCGCAAAAACCGCACATGTTGCGCGAACTGGCGCTGACGTTCCCCGAATTCCGCGCCAGCCTGGAACAAGCCGAACAGTCGCTCGCCAGGCGTTTTCCCAAGAAGCTCAGCGCATATATCTATCCGCCGCCCGCGTTCAGCCCCGAGCAGGAGAAGCGGCAGAATCTGGAACTGACCGACACAGTGGTTGCGCAACCCGCGCTGGGGGTGGTTGAGATCGGACTATGCCACGCGCTCGAACGGCTGGGCGTGCACCCCGACATGACGGCAGGCCACAGCTATGGCGAATACGTGGCACTGGCCGCCGCAGGCGTGATTTCCGACGGCGCCTTGTTCGAGCTTTCCGAAGCCCGCGGCCGCGCCATCAAAGATACCACCCGCGACGAAGCTGGCACCATGGCCGCCGTGGCAGCCGACGCGGATGCCATTACCAAAGCATTGGACGGTATAGAAGGCATCACGCTGGCCAATCACAACAGTCCGCGCCAAACTGTGATTTCAGGCGCAAATTCCGCCGTCCAAGCAGCTATCAAGAAGCTGGAGGCGGCCGGGCTCGCGGCGAGGCTCATCCCAGTGGCCTGCGCTTTCCACTCGCCGCTGATGGAACCGGCGCGCCAGCGATTCGCCGAGGTGCTGGCGCGCCAGACCTTCGCCAAACCCCATGCCGCAGTTTTCTCCAATACTCTGGGCGGACAATATCCCGAAGATCCCCAGGAAATCGCCGCTCTGCTCGCCAGCCATTTAGTGCGGCCCGTAAAGTTCGTCGACGAAATCCGCGCCATGTACGAACAAGGTGCGCGGATGTTCGTGGAAGTGGGACCCAAGGGCGTGCTCACCGGCTTGGCGCGCCAGATCCTGGACGGCAAAGATGCCCGGTTCATTCAGATCGATAGCGATCGTAACGGGCTGGTGCAATTTCTGAACGCCCTGGCGCAGTTGGCCGCAGAGGGCGTGCCGGTGGATACCGCGCAACTCCTCTGCGGCCGCGCCGCGCGACCGGAACCCGCAGCCCGCGAATCGGGTTGGATGGTGAACGGTCTGAGAGCCTTTCCGCGCAGCCAGCCGCCGCACATCGTCACGCCGCTCGATCTGGTCACGGCATCCTCTATCCCTGTCCCTATCCCGCAGCCGCTTCCTCTGGCAGCTCCGGCGCCAGTCCCCGCTCCGGCATCTACCACCAGCGATGCGGTAATGCTGCAATTCCAGCAGCTCATGAAGCAGGTCCTGCAGACGCAGACCACCATCATGACGGCATACCTTCAAGGAGCGCCCGCAGGATCGGTTTCCGTCGCGCTGCCAACGCCGCCCGTCGCACTTGCCGCCCCGCCACCGCCGCCTCCCCCCCCCGCACCGGTACTAGCTGCGCCGGCAGTGCCTGCCCCGCCCGCAACGCCATCCCAACGCAGCTTCATCGAAGACCTGCGCCGCATCGCCGCCGAGCGCACCGGCTATCCGCCGGAGATGTTGGATCTGGACGCCGGTATCGAATCCGACCTGGGCATCGACTCTATCAAACGCGTCGAAATCCTGACTGCCATGCAGAAGCTCGGCACGCCCGCCGAACAGCAGAGCGCGCAGGGCATCATGACTAAGCTCACCGGCGCCCGCACGCTGCGTGAGATCGCAGATCTCATCGCTGGCGTTTCCGAACCGCACCCCGTCGTTTCCGAGCGCGTTGCCGAGCCGCGACCGTTAGGGAGCGGTGTCCGTGACTTCATCACCGAACTCCGCGCCGTCGCCGCCGAGCGTACCGGCTATCCGCCGGAGATGCTCGACCTGGACGCCGGTATCGAAGCGGACCTGGGCATCGATTCCATCAAGCGCGTCGAAATCCTGACCGCGCTGCAGAAGCTCGGCTCGCCTGAGCAACAACAGGCTGTGCAGGGCATCATGAACAAGCTGGCCAGCGCCCGCACTTTGCGTGAAATCGCAGATCTAATCGGCGGCTCGGTGGGAGCGAACCCCGCCGTATCGGCACCCGTGCCTGTGCCCGCCGGCCGCGACCTCATCACCGAACTGCGCGCCGTCGCCGCTGAGCGCACCGGCTATCCGCCGGAAATGCTCGACCTGGACGCCGGCATCGAAGCCGACTTGGGCATCGACTCCATCAAACGCGTCGAGATCCTGACCGCGTTGCAAAAGCTTGGTACGCCCGAGCAACAGCAGAGCGTGCAGGGCATCATGAACAAACTCACCAGCGCCCGCACGCTGCGTGAGATCGCGGAGTTGATCGCAAGCTCAGTGGGAGCGAACCCTGCCGCGCCTGCTCCCCCCGTTCCCGCGCCGGCCGGTTCGGCTGGCCGCGACTACCTCGCCGAACTGGTGAAAATCGCCAGCGAACGCACTGGCTACGAACCCGGCATGCTCGACCTGGATGCCGGAATCGAAGCCGACCTGGGCATCGATTCCATCAAGCGCGTCGAAATCCTGACCGCACTACAGCAGCGCTCCACCCCCGCGGAGCAAGCCCAAATCCACGGCACGATGGAGAAACTGACCAGCGCCCGCACGCTACGCGAAATCGCCGACCGCATCGCCGCCGCGGTGGGACAACCGGCGCCGCAGCCTGCCCCCGCCGCCCAAGTTCCCCGCTTTATCCTTACCACGGCCGACAAGCCGCGCAGCCCGTCCAAGCCGCAATATTATCCAGGCCGCGTCTGCCTGATCACTGACGACGAAACCGGCATCGCCTCCGCGCTCGCCGACGAGCTGAAGCGCAACGGCGAACGCGCCCTGCTGCTGCGTCATAGCCCCGACGCAAACATCGGCGCGGGCGATGTGTTCACCACCGATCTCGCCGATCCGGCGCATGTGGAAGCGTTGATCGCCGCCATCCATCAACAGTTCGGCCCCATCGGCGCCATCATTCATCTCCTGCCTTTGCGCGCCGGCCAGCCCGCCTTGCAGTCGAGTTTCACGGAATGGCGCGAATTGGTGCGCCTGGATGTCCGCAGTCTATACGCGCTGGCCCGCGCCGCCGAGAACGATCTCAAACAGACCGGCCGCACGGGCGGCGCTCTGTTCGCCGCGATTACCGCGCGTGGCGGAGCATTCGGGCTGCAGCCCAATGGACCGTTTTCCCCCACGCATTTTGCCGTGGCCGATTTCACCAAAACACTCGCGGTGGAATTCACCGGCGTGCTGTGCAAGGTGGTGGACCTGGACCCCACCGACCCCAACCCCATCCTGCGCCAAAAACTCATCGATGAGCTCACTTCCCCGGATGACACGCTGCAAGTGGGCTTGCCTGGAGATCGACGCTTGACGGTGGTACCGCAGATCGCCCCGCTCGATGGCGAATCGACGCGGCAAATCCAGCGCGATTGGGTCTTTCTGGTGACGGGCGGCGCGCGCGGTGTGACGGCGGAGATTGCGCGGCAACTTGCCGAGCGCTATCAGCCTACCCTGATTCTGGCCGGCGCATCGCCCTTGCCATCCGGGCCCGAACCCGCCGACACCGCCGGAATAACCGAAATGCCGCGCCTAAAAGCGGCCCTCACGGCCCGATTGCGCGCGTCGTCCACTTCGGTGAAACCCGCCGCGGTGGAGGCCGCCCTGCAGCGCCTGCTGAAAGATCGCGAGATCCTCCAAAGCATCGAAAGCCTGCGCCGCACCGGCGCCAAGGTGGAGTACCATTCCGTGGACGTGCGCAACGAAGCCACCTTCGGCGAGTTGATCGACCGCATTTACGCCGGGCATGGCCGCCTGGACGTGGTCATTCATGGCGCAGGCATTATCGAAGATAAGCTCATCCGCGACAAAACGCCGGAATCGTTCGACCGTGTGCTGCACACCAAAGCCGATTCCGCCTTTCTGTTGAGCCGTAAGTTGCGCCCGGAAAGCCTGCAATGCCTGCTGCTGATGTCGTCGGTGACCGCGGCGTTCGGCAATCGCGCCCAGGCGGACTATGCGGCCGCCAACGGTATTATGAATGGCCTGTCCGTGCTGCTTTCCGCGCGGTGGCCGGCGCGGGTGGTAGCCATGAACTGGGGACCCTGGGGATCCAGCGGCATGGTCTCCGAAGAAGTGCGGCAGCAGTTCCTCTCGCGCGGCATTCAAATGGTCCCGCTCGATGGCGGCGCCCAGGCTGCGCTGCGCGAAATCGAGGCGGGTGCGCAATCCGACCCGGTGGTGGCCATCGGCGAAGGCCCCTGGAGGGAAGTCGCCTTGCCCGCCGGCACTCCACGCGTGCAGATCCACGCGTTGGGGAGCATGAAATGAAACCCACCCAGCCCGAGATTCTCGCCTATGTCCTGAAAACCGTGCAGGACCTTTGCCAGGACTGGGACTATGCCGACCCCGTAGGTCCGGAATCGCTGCTGTTTACGGGATTGGGCATGGAGTCGCTCGACGCCGTGGTGCTATGCACCGCTATCCAAGAGCATTATCGGATCACCATGCCCTTCGCCGAACTGCTGGCGGATATCGGCCAAAAGCACCGCGATCTTTCGATTGCGGAACTGGCGGAGTTCGTCAGCCAGCATGTTGGCGTGGGCGTACAAGTCGCGCAGCAGGAAGTCGAAGCTGTCTCGCAACGGCGTGCGTAGCAGAAGGCTCAACTCAGCAAGGCAGTATGGTCGGCGCGAGCGGCCAGCGCTTGGTCGAACGTAACCACTACGCCATCGGCGCATTCGGCGAAGGCCAGGAGCCAAGCGTCCGCCCAGAGCTTGGGGGAAGCGTGATTCTTGCGCGCGTATTTACGGAAAACCGTCTCAATGCCGCTGGGTTCATCGATGAATGCCACGCGATCATCGCCGAACAAGCTGTCGTAGGCGGCCCAGGCCTCCGGCATACGCAACGGCTTGCTGCTCATAGCACCGGACGTGGTGAGCAGGCGCAAGACGCTCATCTGGGTTACCCGCACAAAACCGATCAGGCTGCACTCGGTAGACTCTAACCACCGTCTGGCGATGGCGCGATGAACGTGATTCTCCATTAGCAGCGCCAACCAGACGTTTACATCAGGGAAAGTCGATGAGATCATAGATCTGCTCGTTGGTCAGATCGAATGGCTTTCCCGTAGATGGCACAATCGGCTTATCGAGGTTGAGACGCCGGCGCGGCTGCTTGGGGGTCGACTCCTCGACAGCCCGTTCGATGCTGCGCAGGATCAACTGGCGCGCTGAGCATCCCTTGCGGGCGGCAACCTCGTGGAGGCGGCGGTGCAAATCGCGGGGCACGTCGATACTGGTGCGAATCGATTCCGGGTTCACAAATGCGAATATAGCGCTGTGACTTAAATAAGTCAAGCCGCGCGGGCGGCCAGATCGATCCCCGCCAGATCCGCCGCATTCAGCGCAGCCACCGCGCCCGCGATGCCGGAATTTGCAAGCTCGACCACGGGATTGACTCCGAGCCGCTGCTTCCAAGCGCCCTGCGTCGACAGGCGGCCCGATGCATCGCCGGCGATCTCCACATCCGCGGCGCATAACTGCTCGCCGACGCGCTCCTGGATCAGCATGCGCACCGCATCTTTGGCCGCGCAGCGCCCCAGCAGCCAGTCATAGCGTTCCTTCGGCGTCGCTTGCATACTGTCCCAAACCTCGCGCTCCCGCCGGCCCAGCACCAGATACGCCAGCGTCTTCAGCCAAACGCTGTGCGAGGACTCCAGAAAAGGCTGTGGCAACCCCTCCACACGGCAGCCCGTAACGCCTTGTCTGCCCGCGACCGGTTCCTTCCACGGCGTGGAAATGCAGGTAGCCCGCGGATCGATACGCAGTCGCAAGAAGAGCGGCGGCTGTGGGAACCGGCGCGTCTCCCAGTTGTCGAGCCGGTAATAAACCTTGCCCGCGCGGTCGAGAACCTCAATGTCGGAATGAATCACCGCGTCACTCTCAAATCGCCGCACCACGCGGCATTCCAGCAGCGTGCCCGTGGCCGGCGCCGGCGCATAGCAATGGAACGCGCCCACGCGATACGGGAACAGGTCCGTGCCCTTCTCGATGGCTTCCCAAAACCAATATGCGACCACTTGGCCGGCCGCATCCAGCAGCACCGGATCGAATAAGAACCTGGGCTGCGGATTATCGGTAAAGAGCTGCGCGTGCGACAGGGCTTCCAGTGTGGCGCTGCAGCCATTGCGTCCGGCGCGCTCCACGCTCTTGGTCCCCTGCATCAGGGAACCGTGAAACATGCCCGTGCGATAGAGTTGTTCGGGAATCCACGCGGAGCGCTTCTCGTTTTCGAGCGCGAAAGGCCGCGGCGGGCCGGAATCCGGATAGCGCTCGGCGAATACTGCCACCGCTTCCGCCAAAATCGGACGCAACGTGTTGGCCGCTCCGGCCTCCCGCAGGGCGACATGCACCTCGCCGGGCGCAGTCTGCTTGGCCGTAGCTTCGATAGTGTATCCGGGCTTCTCCAGCGTGATCCAGCGCGAGGCCCGGATGTCGCGCATCCCCGCCAGTAATTTGTTTGGCTCCAGCAGAGCGCCGCCTTCGGCCAGCATCTCCATCGTTACGGTCAACGGCACTAAGGTCAGGCCGAGCAACGATGGATCTTCGGTGGAGACATCGCGCCCCAGAGCGTGGTCATGGAAGATAATTTCCCGCTCGGCCGAGAAACGATGCCGCGCCACGGCACGTACGCCCGGCACGTTCTCGACGACATCGTGGAAGAAGGGAAAGCGGGTCTGGAGACCCGCTGCAGGCGTGGACGCCCGCCCCACCAGATATGCTGCCATGACCTGCTGTTGTGTCTGTACAAGCTGTTCCATCATGCTGAGATGTTCTTGCATCACCGCCGATCGCGCGTCCGGAGCGGCCGTTGCGGCTTCCGTCTTCTGACTACTTCTAGTTGCTGCCTTTGGCAGCTTGAAATCCGCCGGCAGACGCGCCGGCTGCAAGCCCGTACCCAGCGCCAGTGAGCGCCGGGGCTTGATTTTCTCGGTCACGGGACGCGCGGCGCGGCGGGCGTAAAGATGCTCCAGCTTGGGATTCAGCCCGTGTGCGACGAGTTGTCCAAGCATGTGATGAAGCTGCACGATTCCCGACCGATGCTGCACATTCGACGGAATCGCCGCATGCGGCTTCGAGCGCAGCACATCGTCGGTGAAGCCAGTCAGGTTGCCGCGCGGGCCTATCTCTAGGAAGAGCCGCACGCCATCGCGATGCATGCCTTCAATCGTCTCGCGGAAGCGCACCGTGCTTGACCATTGCACTGCCGCCAGCGTACGGATCTCCTCAGGGTCGTTGGGATACGGCCCCGCCGTTACGCAGGAATAGAGCGCCGTCTGGGCGTCGCCGATGCGCACCCGGTCGAAATGTTGTTTCAGCGGTTTGCTGAAAACTTCAAACCATGGCGTGTGATACGCGCGCGCAAACGGCAGCTTCTGGCAAATCGCGCCTTTGGGTGTCAGCACGGTCACCAGCCGATCAATCACGGATTCATGCCCGCACAACACCACCTGGTGGACGCAATTATCCAGCGCGATATACAGTTCCCCGTTGCTCGCCGCCACCTGCTGCTCCAGGAAGGCGTGGTCGGCGCCGGCTACGGCCAGCAGCACCGCTTCGGGAATGTCGCTAGTGGAATTCAGCTTGTCGAAGACTTCGTAAACACCCAGGATGTGCCGGATCAATTCCTCGTCGTCGGCCACTTCCACAACCCGCGAGGCCAGCAGCGCCGAATGCTCGCCGGTCGAGTGTCCCACCATGGCGTCGGCGCGTATGCCCAGTTTCTCGATCAGCGCGTACATCGCCTGGTTCGCGCAAAATACCGTTTCCGCGCCGGAGTCCATGTTGTATAACCGTTCCTGACTGGGCGAACCCAGTGGCGGAGGGAAAATGACATCGCTCGGCAGATAATCGCGCGGATGATTCTCGTAAGCGCGATCCATCAGGTCGAACACTCGCCGCACTTCCGGGAAATGGATGCAAAGGTCACCCAGCATGTTGCGGTATTGCGACCCTTCGCCGGGGAACAGGAACGCCAGCTTGCCATTCAACCCCAGGGGTTCTTTGAAGCTGTAGATACCTTCAATCTCTTTGATATTGCGTGTCTTCGGATCGCGCAGCCGTTTGATGGCGCGCTCCAGTTTGGCTGCCAGATCGGTCTGCGACAGCCCAACCACGGCCATGCGTACGGCACCGATGGGGCGGCTGCAGTTGAGTGTCCAGGCCAGATCCTTCAACGAAATCGCATCGCCGCCTGCGCGCAGCAGTTGCAGCGCCTGCTGGGCATCCTCCGCCACGGCCGCGCGACTATCGCCCGAGAACACGAACAGCTCGCTATCCCAATCGCGCTGCATCCAAGGCGCCTGATTGGGACCGGTGTATTCCTCCAGGATGGCGTGCGCATTGATGCCGCCGAAGCCGAAAGCGTTCACCCCCGCGCGCCGCGGCGTTTTGGAAGACCCATGAATCCAGGGCCGCGTCTCTGTGTTGATATAGAAATTGGTGTTCTCAAGCTGCAGCTTTGGATTGGGATTCTCGCACAACGTGGGCGGCAGGACTTTATGATGCAGCGCGAGCGCCGCCTTGATCAGGCCCGCCACGCCCGCGGCTGGCACGGTATGGCTGATCATGGACTTCACCGAGCCCAGCGCGCAACGCGGCGACTCAGTCTGGCGTAGCGGAAACACGCTCCGCAGCGCTTCCACTTCCACCACGTCGCCCACCGGCGTGCCGGTACCATGTGCTTCCAGCAGGCCCACAGTCAACGTGTCAATGCCCACTGGTTCGTAAGCCCGGCGCAACGCCAACTCCTCCCCTTCGAGGCGCGGTGCAAGCACATGCGTGGCCCGTCCATCGCTCGCAATGCCGATGTTTTTCAAAACTGCATAAATATGATTACCATCGCGCTCGGCCTCCGTCAGGCGCTTCAGCACCACCATGCCTACGCCTTCGCCCAGCAGCGTGCCATCCGCGTCTTTATCGAACGAGCTCAACTGGCCGCGGTGGGAGAGCGCGCCAAGCTGCGAGAAGATCATCATCAGGACCGGCGAGGTATTACTGTTCACGCCGCCCGCCAAAGCCAGATCGCAGTTGCCCGTCCGCAGTTCGCGCGCGGCCATCTCCACGGCCACCAGCGAGCTGGCGCAGGCGGCATCGATCAGGTAATTCGGCCCCATCAGATCAAGGCGGTTGGCGATGCGCCCTGTGATGATATTGGGCACCAGGCCGGACGCAGTATCCGCATTGAACGGCGGCAGTGTGCCCTTGATGCGCTTCTTGATTTCGGCCAAGTCCGCATCCGTATGCTCGGGATGCAACTGCTTCAAAATGCGCAGGATGCTCTCGACCATCACGCCCTGCTGCAGGGCCGCCGCATTCCCTCTGTTGACATAAGTTCCACGGCCGATGATCACCGCCGTGCGTTGCTTGACCGCCTCCAGGTCGAGCGGACCGCAATCCTTGAGGGCATCTTGCGACGCCTGCAAGGCCATGTAATGGTCGGGTTCGCCGCCATCCACCGCGTTGGGCATGATGCCGAAGGCGAAGGGATCGAACTGCGCCAGCTTGCCCAGAAATCCGCCGCGCTTGCAGTAGGTTCGGTCGTCGGCCTTTGTATCTTGCTCGAAAAACAGCTCGGCTTCCCACTCCGGCGGAGCGTCCGAGATGGAGTTCACTTTGTGCAGGATATTTTCCCAATAGCGCGCGACGTCCGGCGCGCCAGGCAGCACGCAGGCCATGCCGATGATCGCGATGTCGTTGGATACGTTGTCGTTCATTTCACCCGGTATGATCTTCTAATTGTCGCAAATTGGTGGGGCGGCGCCATGCGCCGCCAAGGCGGGCGGCAGCGGCAACCCATTCGGGTCGGTTCTCCTGTACATTCGCCGTGACGATGCCATATCCTGAAAACAGAAGCGGCACCGATGATGACTAATGAACCAGATTTTGTGATCCTTTACCGTCGAGCCTTTGAGGAATTCGGGGGCGCCGCGTTGTGGAGCAGTAAACCCGTACCCGACCCGACGCCCGCCGACGCTCTGGCGATCACACACAGCCTGCGGGTTGAAGGTGATTTGCAAGCGCGGCGTCTTACCGAAGAGATTGAGCAGGCGTGCCGTGCCGCTCTCTAAGATCCAAAGTGACATTCTCAGACTTCTTGCCTCGCACCGCGACCCCGAAAGTTACGTTGCGGGAAGTATGCCGCTGAACCTCAACGCACCCCGGTTTTCAGCGACATCGACGTTTTCCCTGATCGCGAAGAACGGGTATTGCAAGCGGCTGAACAGGACACCGCGTTTCTCCAGGAGCATGGTTACACCTTGCAATGGCTTCGACGGAGCCCGCTCATTTATACTGTTTTGGCCGCTCGCGAAGGAGAGACAACGAAGTTGGAATGGGTCGTGGATAGCGATTTCCGCTTTTTTCCGACCATCCGCGACGAAGTGTTCGGCTACGTTCTGCACCCGGTTGACCTTGCCACCAACAAAGTAGCTGCGGCCTATGGGCGTCGCGAGCCGCGAGATGTGGTGGATCTTCTGACGATCCACGAGCGGATATTGCCGCTTGGCGCCGTGGTGTGGGCGTCGGTAGGCAAAACATTGGGATTTACCCCGGAAGGGGTTATCAACGAAATCCGGCGCACGGCGCGCTATACCGAAGCCGACTTCCGGCGTGTCGCCAGCGATCCGCCGATTGATCCCACGGCAACGATGATGCGCTTGCTGATTTTCGGGCAAAAGGACTTCCATTGCTTTTAGGGTACGGGTGAAGCATGCGCGTGTCAAGCGCGACTGACCGCGGAACGCGGTTCACAACAACCGTTCCAAACGGCGCGACTCCGGCACGGTCCAGGTGGTCACACCCAGCGGCACGCTTTCGAGCAACGTGCCCGTCCGGGTGCCATAAGAAGGGCGCCACTTTCTCGCCCAAGAGCCAGGGCGGAAACACTTGCGCGACCGTACCCACGAAGGACCCTTTGTGAAACGGGGCCATCGGCTCCAATCCGGCTCACTCTCTGCCCCTCAAAATCGCGGCCGTGACGCGGGGGCTGCGGCGTCCGTGCATCACTGCTACAATCCACAAAGGCTTCTCATCCGGCGCATAGGCAATAAGGTAATCTCGTACACGCTTGAATCGAAGCGGCCGCGAGGTGAGGTCCGGCCGCCGATGTCCTGATGAGGAAACGGTACCAGCGCACGGATGGCCTCAAGAATATCTTCACCGACGCGACGGGCGGCGGCCGCATTGTCCTCCGCAATGAATTCCCAAATCTCAGTGATGTCCCGTGCCGCTAGCGGATGGAGTTCAAACCCCGGTCCGTTCATCCGGGCGAACGCTGCTTGAGCAATTTTTCCTCGCGCTGACGCAAGCTCTCAAAGAACACTTCCCCGTCAATCGTCTCGACCTTGCCGCTCTTGAGGTCGTCATAGCGGCTATCGAAATCCATCGGAGGCGAAGTGCAATGCGGTGGAGGCGCTGCCCCCATTGCCGCACCCGAGGCACACAAAGGGCGGACAGTCCTTCACCGGTTATCGCATTTCCAGATCTTGCAGGCTATACCCAAAGGCGCGTACCCGCGTTTCATACCGCGCAATACATTCCTGGATAAGCGCGCTCGATTCCGGATTCTCCGCCATTTCCCGCCACCGTGCGAAATACCGCTGGTTATGTTCCGTAGTGGCCTGGAATGAAGTTCCGTGCGGCGCCACCCCCAGAAACGCATAGATCGCCCGTAGCGTGGCGGCTGGCTCTTCCGCCATCGTCTCGTATCTAACCGTCGTGACGCGCTGCAAATGCGGACGGTCCGTCTCGACTAACTCATGCGCCACCAGCCAGTGCTCGATCAGGGAGTCCAGGCTGCGGGTGGTCCATTTTGTGGTGGCCAGCGAGACGGCCACCGGATGCCGCATAATGATTACGAAAGAAGAATTTGGAAAAACGCTTTGCAGGAAACGCGTCATCAGCACGTTCTGGGGAGTTTTTTCCAGCAGATAGTGTTTCGAGAGATCCCAGTAAGGAAACCAGTCGGCGCCCAACTGGGCCTTATTCTCCGGCGTCAGTAGCTCCGAGGACTCCGTGATGTGCGACTCGGGCGCAAAGGCAAAGCTGCCGGGCCCCCCAAAACACAGTGCGGGAGGGTATACGCCTTGCAGGAACTGGCCTTCATCCTCAAGCGGAGTCCAGTGGTCCGCAACCTTATTGTTCACAAAACCACTCATATTCGGATGTTCCCGCAGCATGCGGAAAAGCAGGGTCGTGCCGCTGCGATGCAGCCCGCCCAGAAACACGAAATGGTGCGACTCCGCAATTTCCCGTACCCGGCCGGCACTTAGCGAGCTTGCGGGGTCCGTGGTAGACGTGAAGATTAGTTCTGGGGATTCCTGCAGCATTCGCCAAAACTATCACAAGTCGTTTCCGCAGGTCAAACGCGGCGGGCCGTTGGTCATCGAGCGGCGCAAGCTGCAAGAACATGATATCCTGCTCACAAATGTAAGGTTGCCGGGCAGGGACGAGGAGGAGAGGGACATGACCGGAACAGTGCGATCCCGCATGCTGGGGACGATCTTCGCGTTAGCGGCGTTCGCGCCGCCGGCGCAGGCGCAAACCTATACCGTACTGCACACGTTCACTGGAACGGATGGCGAGAGCCCCCTGGGTTTGGTCCGGGACTCGGCTGGCAATCTCTACGGCGTTACTCAACTCGGCGGCGCATCAGGCCAGGGAGTAGTATTCAAGCTGGATGCCACTGGTGAGACTGTGCTCTACAGTTTCACAGGTGGGGCCGATGGCTCGTATCCCACCATAGGGCTGGCCCGGGACGCGGACGGCAACCTCTACGGCACCACCGCCGGCGGCGCATCGCCGTTCGGAGAAGTGTTCAAGCTTGATACTGCCGGCGCTCAGACGGTGCTGCACAGTTTTACAGGTGGAGCGGACGGGGGGCAACCCAACGGGCTGCTCTCGGACCCGGCCGGCAACCTCTATGCCACAACTTACAGCGGCGGCTCATTAGGCCGCGGAGTAGCCTACAATCTGGCTGCTGCCGGCACGGAGACGGTGCTGCACAACTTCGGGGGACTGCATGGAGGAAACCCAGCCTCGGCTCTGATCCGGGCCGCGGAGGGCAATTTCTACGGCACCACTTGGCAGGCCGGCAGCGCCGGCTATGGGGTAGTGTTCAAGCTGGGTTCCACCGGCGCGGAGACCGTACTGTATGACTTCACGGGCGGCGCGGACGGGGCCGACCCCTACGCTCCCCTGATCCGCGACTCGGCTGGCAATCTGTACGGCACTACTTCGTTCGGCGGCATCGTCAGGTCCCAGGTATGCCCGCGCGGTTGCGGAGTAGTGTTCAAGTTGGACACCACCGGCACGGAAACGGTACTGCATAGCTTCACCGGGGGAGCGGACGGGATGAACCCCTCGACAGGTCTGATCTCTGACTCCGCGGGCAATCTCTACGGTACTACTCCGACCGGCGGCGCATCGGGCTGGGGGGTAGTGTTCGAAGTGAATACCGCCGGCACGGAGACAGTGCTGTACAGCTTCAAAGGGGGAGACGACGGAGGGAAGCCCGAAGCAGGTCTGATCCGCGACCTGCCCGGCAATCTCTACGGTACCGCCATCTACAGTGAATCCGGCTTTGGAGTAGTCTTCAAGATCGCACCTTGATGGGCGCCCCCCCTGGACCCGCTCAATAGAATAGCCACTCTCGGATAGACGGCGAAGACCCCACAATCGCCTGCACGTTTCCAGTGCATCCAGCCACCAGATACGCTGTTGCCCGTGCATGGCCTTCGATGATAGTCAACGAGCCGTCCATCGCCTCCGCGGCGATCATCTCGGGAAGAACGACCCCTTTTTGAATCGCCCGCGCGATCTCCAAACTATGTTTGGGACCTTCGAATTTCCCCAGGATCGGCTGCCAGTATCGCCTGAAGGTCCTGGCGCTCTCCAGGCCATCTTCGGGCGCTTCGAACTCGATGTCCAAACGCGACTCAGGATCCGGTGCCAACCCCTCCGAATCCTGCTCGCGGTGGCTCGCGCCCTCGTCCAACCGCCGCCTGCCAACGTTTTGGGCGGCCACCGAAACCAGCCGCGTACCATCGGAGAGCGCCGTCCATGTTGGGAAATTTGCACAGCGCAAGGCATCCAAGTCGTGTTGCTCGAGCCGTACGCGGCGCCAGCGCGCGTCCGAAGGAAAGCCGATGAACAGATATTCCTTATTTCCGTAACCCCGGGCGAGCGTCAACAACTCTTTTCGGGCCGCATTCTGAGCGGCATCTGCGAGATCGGCTCCGTCTATCAGGTCGCGCCCGCACCCAATCTGGGCCAGGCAATCGGAGTACAGATCCCGGTGCCGATGAGAGTCGATCTCAGCCCGCACAAACGCAAAGACCATCTCGCCTTCGGTTGCCGGTCCCAACTCAACCATCGCATCAGTGTATCGTTACATTTGCATGACAGCAAGTGCCACGCGTGGCCGGTGTGTTTGGGCGATGCCTTACGCCGTCTGTGGCTCGCAATCCATGAAGTAGTACCCGATCATGTGGCAAACATTCATGTGGGCATCCTCGATGCGCCCCATGTGCTGCACCGGGACCTGAATGTTCAACTGAGCCTTGGGGCCCAGTTTTCCGCCGTCGCGACCGGTCAAGGCTATGGTGCGGCAGCCGATGAAGTTAGCGTAATCCATGGCCAGCACCACATTGGGGGAATTTCCGGAACCACTGATAGCCATGAAAAGATCGCCCGGCTGCGCGAAATTCTTGAGCTGCTCGACAAAGATCACGTCGTAGCCGACATCGTTTGCGTAGGCCGTGATGGTGGGAAGCTGATCGGTCAGCGCCATGATGCGAAAGCGCGAGGATCGGTTGAAGCTGCAGCCCTTCACGATGTCGCAGGCGAAGTGCGAAGCGGTGGCGGCGCTGCCCCCATTGCCGCAAACGAAGATATGCCGGCCGGTGTCCCGCGATTCGCGGAACCATTCGATGGCCTGGCTCACTTTGCCCAGGTCGATGGATTCGATGGCCTTCAGCAGTTCGGTCCGGTATTGTTCAGGGAAGCTCATATAAACTCCATTATCGCTGCGGGAGAATGCTAATCCAATCTCTTACGGAAACTGCTCGCGGCGAGTCCCATGACAACCGTGCCGTAGACCAGCAGCGTGAGCATTTGCGGCCAGAGCACCGATATACCGACGCCCTTGAGGAAGATTCCGCGCACAATCTCGATCAGGTAGCGCAGCGGATTCAGGTAAGTGAAATACTGCACCGCAATGGGCATGTTGCGGATCGGGTAAGCGAAGCCGCTCAACATGAACGTAGGGATGGCGATCAGGGAAGAAGACATGATGGCCTGCTGCTGGGTGCTGGCGATGCTCGAAATCAGCAGACCCATGCCTAGGCTGGTCAACAGAAACAAGGCCGCGCTGAGCAGCAGCACCAGCGGGTTGCCGCGAAAGGGAATGGAAAAGATCAGCAGCGCCGCCGTGGTCATCAGCACCAGGTCCATCAGCCCCACCATCGCGGCGGGCACCATCTTGCCGATCATGAGTTCCATGGGCCGGATGGGCGTAACCATCAACTGCTCCATGGTGCCGATTTCTTTTTCCCGGACGATGGCCATGGCGGTGAGCATCACGGTGACCACCATGATCAGATTACAAATGACGCCGGGCACGAAGTAATTGCGGCTTCGCAGGTCGGGATTGAACCACACGCGCGCGCTGTCGGTAATGCGCCCCACTCGCATACTCATGGTTCCCATACCCGCGCGGGCCATCATGCGCGACTGCATTTGCGGAGTGGCCACGCTGGCCGAATAGGCGGCCACCAGTTGGCTGGTATAGGCCGTAGCCAGCGATGCGGTGTTGGAATTGGTGCCATCCACCAGGATTTGCGCCGCGGTGGGGTGGCCGAGCAGGATATCCCGGCCAAATCCGGGCAGCACCCGCACGACGACCTGCGCACCGCCGCGGTCCAGCACATCCTGGATTTCTCTTTCATTTTGCGGCAGGGCGGTCAGCAAAAATCGTCCCGATCCCTGAAAGTCGGCCAGCAGGTCGTGGCTTTGCGGCGATTGGTCCATGTCCATCCACCCCATGCGCAGGTTATCCAAGTCCAGGTTGACTGCATAGCCATAGAGGATGAGCTGAAAGATGGGCGGCACGAAGAGAAATAGACGCGCGCGCCGGTTGCGGAACAACTGGTCCAGTTCTTTGCGAATGATGGCGAAAATGCGTTCTCTCATAACCGTCCGATACCCCTCAAGCGAGCTTCTGCCTCATTTTGCGTTCGGCCGCCCAAAACACCAGGATCGAGAACACCGCCAGAAAAACCACCTGTGGCCACAGGAGATTCAGGCCGATTCCTTTCAAGAAGATGCCTCTCACGATGGTGACGAAATAACGGGCCGGCGCCACATGCGTGAAA
>Ga0302326_10004406_pt1 | contig 32621 bp, 37 predicted proteins | sample Palsa_T0_3_FD_202264 | JGI IMG/M metagenome (GOLD analysis project Ga0302326, IMG submission 202264) | Peat permafrost microbial communities from Stordalen Mire near Abisko, Sweden - Palsa_T0_3 | ecosystem: Environmental > Terrestrial > Soil > Palsa > Peat permafrost | place: Sweden: Abisko...
ATCCTGCTCGGGATGAGCGCGACGTTGATCGGATCGGCGCTCACCACACACAAAGAAGAGCTCGAGAAGGTCGGCGGCGTCGTCATCATCCTGATGGGCCTCATATTTCTTGCGACGCCGTTCATCGCCATGTTCAACCGCGAGTGGCACTCCGAGACGCTGCTACGCCTCGCGGGCCGCGGTGGTCCGGTGGTGGCCGGCGCCGCGTTTGCGATTGCCTGGACGCCCTGCACGAGCATCACCCTCAGCGCGATCCTCACGCAGGCCGCGGTCTCCGGCTCAGCGGCCCATGGGGCCCTGTTGCTGGCCTTCTATTCGGCGGGGCTGGCGATTCCGTTTTTGCTGATTGCGCTCGCGTTTGAGCGGATGACGAACGCGCTCACGGTCGTCAAGCGCCATTTCCCGGTGATCATCGGAATTGGGGGGGCGGTGATGATCGTGCTGGGACTGTTGATCTTGACTGGTGAGTTCACGATCCTCAATGCCAAGGCCAACACGCTGCTGCAGGGCACCGGGCTGAACGTCTCGAACATCTGATTTGAGTTCTCTCCAATCGGCGGGCATGGCAAAGCCGAGGACCCTGTCGTCGTAACGACCAAGGTCCTCGGCTACCGGCGCCCAAAAACCTAAGCGGCCTCGCGCAGGGCCACGAGCTCCGGCAGCTCGGCCAGCTTCTTCAGGGCGCGCTGCTCGAGTTGGGAAGCCCGCTCAGCGGAGAACCCTAGCCGTTTGCCGATCGCGGTCAGCGTCTGGGGCTCCTCCGGCCCGGTGCCGAAGCGCAGCGTCAACACGGTCCGCTCGGTTTCGGGCAGCTGCTCAATCGCCTCGTGCACGATGCGCTCGCGCTCGTTGTCCCAGGCCGTGTCCTCCGGCGCCTCTTGGTCTGAGGGCAGCAAGTCGCCGAGTGCGGTGTCGCCGTCCTCGCCGATCTGCTGATCGAGGCTGACCAGGGCGGCGCGCTGGTGGCGCACCTCCTCGACCTGCTCGATCTCGAGGCCGGTCTCCTGCGCCAGCTCCTCGACGGTGGGCTCGCGGCCGAGACGGACCGACAGCTCACGCTCGACACGCCCGACCTTGCGCGAACGCTGGGCGACGTGCACGGGCAGGCGAATCGTGCGCCCCGAGTTCTCGAGGCCGCGCTGGATCGCTTGGCGAATCCACAGGGTGGCGTAGGTGGAGAAGCGAAAGCCCTTGCGCCAGTCGAACTTCTCGCTCGCCCGGATCAGGCCGAGCAGGCCCTCCTGGACGAGGTCGGCGAGCGGCAGGCCCTGGTTCTGGTAGCGCCGTGCGTTGGAGGCGACCAGGCGTAGGTTGGAGTTGACGAGCAGTTCCTTCGCGTGCAGGTCGCCACGCTCGATGCGCTGAGCGAGGTCGATCTCCTGGGCGGGAGTGAGCAGGGGGTAGCGGCGCGAGTGCGCGAGCAGCTGATCGACCGCCTCGGGGATGAAGCTTTCCGCAGGCGTGAGCGCAATCGTCTCGGAGGCGGGGTTGTCCAACCGCTCGGGCTTCGCACGCGGCTGCTCGACGGCGCGCGGCCCGCGGGCGGGCGTGGCGTTCTCCTCACGCGCAGCGGCGATGGAGTCGATTGGGGTGATGGGTGTGATGCTGGCGTCTGACATGGCTGTCCTTCTTAATCCGATGCTTGGAGTCGGGATTATATTCCTCGATAGTTGCGTTGTCAATGATTTTTTCTGGATACCCGCCCAGGCCTCTAAAACACTCGTTCGACACTGTGTACGGCCAAACCTGCTCTTTGGAGCACAACCCACACCAACTGCAGCGCAGGCCCTACACGAGCTGTCTGCCAGAACCATGCTCGACGCCCAGGCACCGCGGCGAGAGCGAAACGACGATCTGTAGACCCTTTACCCGCTATGGGTCTGTTCTAACGCTGGTTTGGCGCGTATCCGTTGGAAACAACCCTGGTCCGCGATCGATTCGGCCCATAGCGCTCCCCAATGCATATCAGTGAGTGGCGACGGGAGGCGGGGGGACTCTCAACTCACGGGTCAGGACGAGATCAGATACAGCTCATGGGCGCCGACGCGGATGGTGTCGCCGGTGTGTAGCTGCCGGCCCCGTCGCGCCTCGGGCTGATTGTTGACCAGCACCCGCTCGGTGGCGAGGAATGCCTTGACCTCGCTGCCGCTGCCGACGATCCCGGCGAGCTTCAGTAGCTGGCCGAGCCTGATCATCTCGCCCCGGATCGCGATCTCGCTGGGCATCGGGCAAATCTAGCGATCGCCGAGGTAGCGCACTACATCCAGCGCGTCGGCCCGCAGCGCGGTGGCATGCCTGCGCGTGAGCCGGCCGAACGGGTCGAGCACCACCTCGCCAGCGGGCATGCTCCACCTCGCCACGGCACGAGCATCGGCGAGGGCGAAGGGGCGGAAGAGGCCGTTGACGGTGATTATCGCCCTGTGAGCATCGAGCAGCCACTCGCGCGAGACCCAGCCGAGTAGGACGGGGTCGAACGAGCCGAGCAGCCGTGGTGGGGGCAACTCCGCCGGGTCCGGGCGTCCGGCGATGTCGAGCAGGCCGTCCTCGCGCTCGTACAGCTCTGTCGCGATCGCGTTCAGCCCGGCACGGGCATCGCGCAGTCCCAGTCCGGACCACTTGGCGAGGTCGCGCTCGTCGGCTGGTCCGTGGCCGAGGAGGTAGCGGCGCGCCAACTCCGCCAGCGCGAGGTCGCGGTCGACGGGCTCCGGCTCGCCGAGCCAATCTTGGACGAGCACGAAGGCGTGCTCGCGTCCGATCATCGGCCCCCGCACCGCGATCCCGCGCAGCGCGGCGAGCATCAGTAGATGCACGAGCGCCTGGCCCTCGGTGCGCACCCCCGCTGTGTCGAGGCGCTCGCGCAGCTGCGCGCGTGTGAGCGGGCCCTCCGCGGCAAGCGCGCGGACGATGACATCGACGCCGCGCTCGGCGACGTCCGGCGTGACGCCCTCCTGGGCGAGCCGTCGAGCGTTGCCGGTACGCAGTGGCGGCGTGGTCAAAGCCTGCAGCCACGGGTAGTCCTCGCGGCGCACCAGATGCAGCGTGCCGCGGTTCAGCCACGTGATCAGCAGCGAGCGGTCCTCGGTGAGGGCTCGATCGACGTCGGCCGCTGACAGTCCCGTGGTCCGCGCGCGGATCGCCAGACGCGCTCCACGCGGATCCTGTCCCTGAACCGCCAGCAGCCGCTCGGCGACGGCGACCGGATCGCGCGCCGGCGGTCCGGCGAGCAGCTGTGCCGTGAGGCGCTCGGCGATCATCAGCGGCCAGTATGGCTGAGCCGTGTACCGCCGCGAGGCGGGCGTTCGACAGCGCAAGCGTGCGGTATCTTGCGAAGCGCCAGATGGAGCCCTGGTGGGAGGCCATGCCTTCCGAACCGCCCGCTTTTGAAGGGCTGATGGCTCCTTTCGCGAAACCGAAGCCACGCGAGAGGAGCAGCAGACATGCCCACAAGAGTTGTTGTGCCGGACCTACATAGACACGAGCTGGTGGCGATCTTTCTCGGGGGGGCGGCCGGCGGGCTGCTGCGGGTCTGGTTGAGCCGCTCGTTCGCGAGCAGCGCGACGGACTGGCCGTGGGCGATCTTCGCGATCAACGTCTCCGGTGCGTTCACGCTCGCCTGCATTGCGACCTGGTTCAGAGAGCGCCCACCGGAATCGAGGTTCCATCACCCGCTGTGGACCGCCGGCTTCTGCGGCACGTACACCACCTTCTCGACGATGCAGCTAGAGATCTTCGTGCTGCTCCAGCACGATCGCTACGGGCTCGCGGCGGGATATGCGCTCGCGAGCATTCTCGCCGGATACCTGGCGATCACTTTCGGAACGCAGCTGGTGCGACGCGAGCGTACGGGCGCATGAGCGTCTGGGTCTGGATCGGCGTCGCGCTGCTCAGCGGGATCGCCGCGCTTGCTCGGTTCCTGGTGGTCGCGCTCGTCAGCGCGCGCGCCGCGGGCGCGTTCCCGCTCGGGACCTTCGTCGTCAACATCACAGGTGCCCTGCTGCTGGGTCTGGTCACCGGGCTCGCCGTCGAAGGGGATGCGCTGGTCCTGCTGGGCGCCGCCACATTGGGCTCCTACACGACCTTCTCGACCTGGATGCTCGAGACGCAGCGTCTCACCGAGGACGGCGAACTACCCGTCGCGGCTTTCAATATTCTGCTGAGCCTGTTCGTCGGCGTGGGAGCGATCGCGCTGGGACGCGCAATCGGAATGCATATATGAGACCCAACTCCAAGCAGGCGGGCGGCTGGAGGGTGATTGTCGCCTACAGCCTGGTGTGTGCGGCCACGCAGGTGTTGTGGCTTACCTACGCGGCGATCACGACCGAAACGGCCAGGCGCTACGGGGTGTCGGTTGGTGCGGTTGGATGGCTTGCGGAGATCTTTCCGCTGCTGTACGTGGTGCTCGCGATCCCGGCCGGAATCCTGCTCGATCGCTGGTTTCGCCCGGCGCTGGCGAGCGGGGGAGCGCTGGTCGCGCTCGGTGGACTGGTGCGCCTGGGGGGTGAGACGTTCGTCTGGGCGATGGCCGGCCAGGTGATCGTCGCGGTCGCGCAGCCGGTCGTGCTCAGCGGCGTAAGCAAGCTCGCGGGGGAGTACCTGCCCGCAGAGCAGCGCGCGACGGGAATCGCCGTTGGCTCGGCGGGGAGCTTCGTCGGGATGCTGCTCGCGCTGGTGCTGGGCCCGACGGTCGGGGCGCACGGGCAGCTCGAGCGGCTACTGGTGCTCGAGGCGGTGCTGGCCGTGATCCCCGCGATCGGCCTGGCGATCGTGCTGCGCGCTCCCGGGCAGCAGAGCGAGGAGCACGCGGCGATCGAGGGCAGCGCGGCGCGCGCGCTGTGGGCGCTCCCGACGATGCGCACGCTGTGTGGCCTGGTGTTCATCGGCTTTGGCATTTTCGTGGCGCTCGCGACCTGGTTGCAGACGCTGCTGGCGCCCGCCGGCGTCTCGGAAAAGACCGCCGGCGCGCTACTGGTCGGGATGGTGCTCGCCGGGACCGTGGCCTGCGCGGTGCTGCCGCCGCTCGTCGCGGGCCGGCACGCCGAGCGCGGCTTCATGCGCGGCGCCGTGCTGATCGGCTGCGGCGGCTGCGTCGTCCTGGGCGTGACGTCCTGGCTGGGTGTGCAGGCGCTCGCGATCGTCGCGATCGGGATCGTCCTTTTGCCGGCGCTGCCGATCATCCTCACGGCCGCCGAGCAGCTCGCGGGCGCCGCCGCGGGGACGGCCGGCGCGATCGTGTGGATGGCAGGCAACCTCGGCGGCCTGATCGTCGCGCTGCTCGTACAGATCCTCGTCCACCATCCGCTGGCGGCGTTCCTGGCGATGGCCGGCGTGGCGCTGCTCGGGCTGCCGCTTGCGGCGCGCCTCACCTCGCCGTTAGTGGGGGAGCGGGGTGGTGGCGCGACGGCACCGGCGATTGCGAGCTGAAAGGCGGGCATGGGGGACCCCCGAGCACCGTGGACGAGCATCGGGAATGGGCAATCCTCACCGCAAAGGTTGGGGACAGCCTCGAGCAGAGCAGGCCGGCGGGACCCGCTACACGCGCCCGGTGTCGCGCCGGTAGGCGCGCGCGGCGAGCACGCTCAGCACGACCGTCCAGGCGATCATCACGATCCATCCCTTCGCCGGCCAGGCGTGTCCACCGACGGCGACGTGGCTAGCTTGCACGAGCCAGTAGGAGGGAATGAGCTGGGCGATGTCGTGTAGGAAGCCGTGGCCTGTGATCGGGAACCACGTACCCCCGAGCAGCGCCAGCAGCGAGATGCCACCGCCCATCGCGGGACCGATCGAGTCGGGCGTGAGCATGTGTCCGATCATGATTCCGAGCGCGGCGAAAGGGATCAGGCCCACGAGGATCAGCCCGGTCATTTCGAGCCATTCGCTCGCGCCGAGCCTGACGCCGAGCGAGGTGCCCGCGAGATACAGCGCGAGCAGGCTGATCAGGGCCATCATGTACCCGGTCACTATCTTCGCGCGGAAATAGTTGCGGGTCGATAACGGGCTGATCCGCAGCTGCCGGTTCCAACCGACCGCGCGCTCGGCGGCGATCCGCGCGCCGCTGGAGAGCATCGCGCTCATCGTCCCGAACGAGGCGAGCCCGATCATGTAGTACAGCGGAAAGGAGATACCGCTCCCGTCGAAGTTCTGCACGTGGCGGTTGGGACTGACGATCACGAAGTACAGGACCAGCGGGAAACCAAGCGAGAGCAGGAAGAAGCGCCGGTTGCGCAGCGTCCTCAGAAGCTCGTAGCGGGTGTAAACGAGCGAGTTCATCGACGCGCCTGTGCCGCCTGCCCGTCGGGTTCCATCTCGGCGTCTGGAGGCGAACCGGGCGGCAAGCCTGCCGGCGCGTGCTCCTCGGCGCCATCTCCGGTTAGCTCGAGGAACGCCTCCTCCAGCCCCGCGGCGGTGATCTCGATGTCGCGCGCGCCCGGATACGCGGAGAGCAGCGCGCGAATTGCCGCGTCGGAGTCGGTGCAGCTCAGTGTCGCCAGTTCGCCGCGGCGCTCGGCGCTGCTCACGCCGGGCAGCTTGGCGAGCGCGTCCGGTTGCACGTCCGGGAGCGTCGCGCGGATCGTGCGCGTGCCAACCATTGCCTTGATCTCGTTCGTCGGCCCATCGGCGACGATCCGGCCGTGGGCCATCAGCACCGCGCGATCGGCGTAGGCGTCGGCCTCCTCCAGGTAGTGGGTCGCGAACAGGACCGTCTTCCCGCGCGCGGCGAACGCGCGCATCGTCGCCCAGAAGGAACGTCGTCCCTCGACGTCCATCGCGGCCGTCGGCTCGTCGAGGACGAGCAGCTCGGGGTTGCTCACCAAGGCGACCGCGCAACGCACACGCTGGGTCTGCCCACCGGACAGCTTGTTCGTGCGCTGGTCGGCGAAGGCGCTCGTGCCGGTCAGCTCGAGCGCCTCCTCGACCTCCAACGGCGCTGGGTAGAGAGAGGCGATCATCGTGACGAGCTCGCGCACCGACAGGTCTTTGATCAAAGCGCCCGTCTGCAGCATCGCACCGACGGCCCCCTGATCTACCGCCTTACTCGGGGACCGCCCGAACACCGACACGGTGCCCCTGTCGGGCTCGAGCAGCCCGAGGATCATGTCGATCGTGGTCGACTTGCCCGCGCCATTGGGGCCCAGCAGCGCGACCGTCTCGCCAATGGCGATCGACACGTCGATGCCACGCACCGCGCGCACCGGTCCCTGGGGGCTCGCGAAGGACTTCGTCAGGCCCGTGAGCTCGATCCCACCGGACCGAGCCACGGGCGAGATCATCGGGGCTGCGGCTGCTGAGGACACGCTCGAGGACACGACCCTAATGCCTACCAAGTTCTCGAGGTGAGCAAACCGGAGATGTGTCTAGTCGCCAGAAGGCGCTGGGCGCCACCGACTGGTGTCGGGCAGCGGCTCCAGATGGGGCGAGATCTGCTCGCGCAGCGGCTCCAGCCGCGGGGGCAGGGCGAGCCGCTGGCCGAGCGTCTCGGGCGCTTCGTCGGCAGCGAAGCCGGCGCCGTCGAGCGTCGCGAGCTCGTAGAGGATGCCGCCGGGCTCGCGGAAGTAGACCGACTCGAAGTAGAAGCGGTCGATGATCGGGGTGGGGTGGGCCCCAGCCGCGATCAGGCGCTCGCGCCACTGCTCCTGCTCGGCGCTGAGGACCGACCAGGCAATGTGATGCACGGTGCCGGCGCCAGGGACGCCGCGCTCATCGCTCTGCTCGAAGATGATCCGCCCACCGCGGTGCTCGCCGCGAGCCTGCCAGATGTGCTCGGTCTGTTCGGAGAAGCCGAGCGGGTCTCCCAGCAAAGTCTCGCTACGAGCCGGATCGGCGACGAGCGCATGGACGGAGTCGAAGCCTCGTAGAGCGAACTCAGACGGAACCTCGATCGAACGGGCTGTGAGCGGCTCGTCGCCGGTGCGATCGACCGCGAGCTCGTGGCTCATGCCCTCCGGGTCGGCGAACCGCAGCAGGCTCGCCTCGCGCACGACCTTGACGCCCTCGCCCGAGAGACGCTCGTTCCAGAAGTCGAGCGCCGCAACGCTTGCGACGCGGTGGACGATGCGGGAGATCATCCCGGCGCCGGCACGGCCCGGTTGCGCGCCCGGGTACTCGAAGAAGGTGATGTCGGCGCCGGGAGAGCCCCGCTCGTCCGAATAGAAGAGGTGGTAAACGCTCGGGTCGTCCTGGTTGACCGTCTTCTTGACCAGCCGCAGACCGAGCACGCGCGCGTAGAAGTCCACGTTGCGCGGCGCATCGCCGGTGATCAGGGTGATGTGGTGGATGCCGTCAATCGCGCGCATGGCCGTCTCGGCAGAGATTACGCCACAGCCGAGGGCATCGTTGGCGCCTGATCGGGCTGGGGACCGGCAGTGATGCAGATCGATGCCGGCGCCTGGCAAACAACGACCGCTATCGTGCTGAACCTACTGTGACAGGGGCATTTCTAGAGCGTTGGGGATTGCGCGTCGCGGCCGCGACGGGCGTGCTCGTGCTGGCGGGCCTGGTCGTGTCCGACTTCGAGACGAGCTTCTGGGATCGTCACGAGATGACGTCCTCGATCCTCGCCAGCCTGGTGGTGGTCGGGATCACCGTCGCCGTGATCAACGAGGTGCTCGAGCGCCGTGAAAGCGCCCGCTGGCGAGTGTTCGCGCAGAATGCGCTGCTCGAGCTGGCCGCGACCGCGCGCTTCACCTGGGTTGGGCTGGGCGAGCTGCTCGAGGTCGACGAAACCGCCAGTCGGCGCACGATCGAGGTGCGCAACTTCATCTGTAGCCCAGCGGGGACCGATCGTGTCGCGACGCTCGTCGACGAGCACATGCCCGACAGCGAGTGGCGCCACCGGCTCACGCAACTGGTCGAACGACTGCTCGACGACGGTCGCGACTCACTCGCGGCCTGGGGTCCGGTGATGCTCGGCGCGCGGCCCTACACGGCGCTGATCGAGCGCCATGTGGAGCTGTACGGACGTGTGCAGTTGCTCCGTTACATGATCGACGATCCCGACGATGCCGAACTGGACGATCTCGAGGATCCGGCCGCGCGCGCCCGGCGACTGAGCGCCACGCGACGGGCCGTCGTTCAGGGGCAGTCGAAAACCGATCTCGAGGCCACGATGCGCACGACGCTGATCATCATCATCCGCCGCGCAGCCGAACTGGAGATCGACACGCGAGCGCTTGCACGGGCGCTGGTCCCGCTCGAATGGTGGGCGATGCCATACGCCGACCTCGATCCAACCGCCGCGCAGCCCGAGGCGCGACTACCTCCGTGAGCATGATCGATAGCGTGTAGTCGTGGGCTTCCAGGCCGAGGGGCACGCAACACATTCGCACGGCGTGAGCGACGGGGCGGATGCGGGCAAGCTGGTTGTGGCGCTCGGGTTGATCTTGGGGTTGATGGTCCTGGAGGTCACGATGGGGGTGCTCGCCAATTCCCTGGCGCTGCTCTCTGACGCGGGACACATGCTCACCGACGCCGCCGCGATCGGCCTGTCGCTACTGGCAGCACGACTGGCTGCTCGCCCGGCGAAGGGCGCGTTGACCTACGGTTTCAAGCGGGTGGAGATCCTCTCCGCGCAGGCCAACGGCGTGACGCTGCTGATCCTCGCGGCGCTGATCACCTACGAGGCGATCCGTCGCCTGTTCAACCCCCCGCACGTGCTGGCTGGGCTGATGCTCGTGGTGGCGCTGATCGGGGTCGCCGTGAACCTCGCCGCGACCTGGACACTGGCGAAGGCCAACCGTCAGAGCATGAACGTCGAGGGGTCCTACCAGCACATCCTCACCGATCTGTACGCCTTCATCGGGACCGCGATCGCCGCCGGGGTGATTCTGTTGACCGGCTTTGAGCGGGCCGATGCAATCGTCTCACTGTTCGTTGCGTGCCTGATGGTGCGCTCGGGTTACGGATTGGTCAAGGCGTCCGGGCGAGTGTTCCTGGAGGCCGCGCCGGAGGGGCTCGATCCCGAGAAGATCGGCCGGGCGCTGGTGCGCGAGCCCGGTGTGGTCGAGGTTCACGACCTGCACGTCTGGGAGGTCACCTCCGGTTTCCCCGCGCTCTCAGCGCACGTGCTCGTTGGCCGCGAGAACGACTGTCACGCCACGCGTCGCGGGCTGGAGCGGATGCTGCACGACGAGTTCGACCTGCACCACACGACCCTTCAGGTCGACCACCAACCTCGCGAACTGCTGAACATCGAGATACCCGAGTAGCACAGGGGTGCTGCCTCCAGCCCTGCACGGCCCCTCTCATCCAACTGAGACTTCCTTCCGTGGGCCCGGCGGCCACAATGTCTGGCGTGGAGGATGATCGCGCCACCCTCAGATCTAGCGGATTCGTGCGGATCGACGAGGGATTTAGCACGGCCGCCGAGGTTTTTGAGCTCGCGCGCTCCATGATCGAGGTCGGCTACAGCGAGGACGGTCTGGGCCCACTCTCAATCATCGGCGACTTCGTGCTCCCGCCCGTAGAGGGGCCGAAGACTCGCGACTTTCAGACGCTGCATTTCGACTTCGGTTTGCCGCTCGATCCCAAGGTCGACCAGGACGTTTCCCGCTACACCGCGCTCTACATTCCCGTCGGAGCGCCAGACGTCTCGGCGATCACGAGACTCGTACCGCTGGGTCCGCTGTTGCAGCAGCGGACCTGGCCCGCGCGCCCCGAGTTGCTTGAGAGCCTCGTGACCTACGGCCGAACGCACGGCGCGTGGGACGACGCCCGAGGATACGTCGAGGGGAGCCTCGCGCGAATCGTGGAGGCTGCAGCTGGGTCCCAGCCGAATCTCCCGAGCGTGAAGCTAGACCGCGACTTCCTCTGTGGGCTGGAGTTCGACAGCCTGCGCGCCGAGGCCGCGTTCTTCGCGCAACACGACCTTCGCGTCGAGGACTTTGCGATCGACGTCGCGCTTGCACCCGGTGAGCTGTTGGTCTTCGACAACTTCGCCCTCGCGCACGGCCGACGCGGAACGCGAGCACCGGGAGAGTTGCGCCAGCGCGTCTTCGGGCACCGAGAGCTCGCGCCGGCAGCTCAACGCGATCTGCGCGCACGCGTCCTGAGCGCGTTCTATGGACCCAACCTATGCGATGTCTCACCGATGTGACAGCCCGTCTATCTACATGAGACTGTTCGTGCGGCCGAGAGCAACGGTGCCCGCCTGGCTCTGCCTGGCGTAGCGCCTAGGATGTCGAGTCTGTGCACGTGTAAGTCGATTATTTCTGAGGAGACTCCATGCCTGGACCGGTGCTGTTCTGCTACGACGGGTCGGAGGGGTCGCGCGCGGCAATGGCCGCGGCGGCGGAGCTCGTTGCCCATCCGGCGCCCGCGATCGTGCTGACGATCTGGCAGCCCGCGGCGGTGCTGCTGGCGCGGGCCGGGGGCTTTGGTGGCGGCTACCTGAGCGACGAGGGGAGGGTCGACGGGGAGCAGGCCCAGTTGGCCGCTGACGCTGCTGAGGAGGGAGTGGAGCGCGCACGAGCCCATGGCTATGACGCCGACTCTCGCGTCGAGGAGGCCACGGAAGGCGCGGGGCGCAGGATTATCGAGATCGCTGACGAGCTCGACGCGCGGCTGATCGTGTGCGGTCGGCGGGGACTCGGTACGGTCGCCTCGGCGCTGCTCGGCAGCGTCTCGCACGTGGTGCTCGCCCACGCCGGGCGCCCTGTCCTGATCGCGCCAGAGCGCTGAGGAGGGTTCATGACAGCACTGAAACGAGAGGCCACGATCAGATGGCTGGGCCATCCTCCGGATAGCGCACCGCGCCTTACTGTCGGAAGCCATTCGATCGCGCCATTGTTGTCGCTCAATGTGGATCCCGAGGTGGCGGATCCGCTGGCCACATTGCCGGGCGAGCTGCTCGCCGGCGCGATCGGCAGTGTCTTCACTTGGCTTGTTGCGGAGCAGCTCGTCAAGGAGGGCACCCAGGCTCGCGAGCTTGTCAGCTACGTAACGCTGACCCTCTCAGGTGAGACCGACGACGCCACGGACGCGATGCTGAGCGGGATTACCTGCCAAATGTCGGGACGCGTAGCGGACGTGCATCAGACACATCTGGAGGTGGTGGCGCAAGCGGCGATGACCCAGTGCATAGAGAAACTGGGCATGCGCACCGAGGGCATCGGTCTCACGGTCGAGGCTTCGCTAGAGGGGAGTTAGCCAAAGGGGAAACGCCGGTCAAACCGCCTAGCGGCAGAGTGCGATTGCATCGAGTCCGGGCACATCGGCGTGAGCTGCTGAGCGGTCCTTATCGGTGCGGCAGAAAAACGCGACCGCTTGCGGGGCGTCCCCGAGGACGAGACCTGAATCTCGCCGCAACCCGCTCGGCGTCGGGAGCGAGCCCGATGAAGTTCAGCCGGTAGCGGCCGATCTGGATCTCATCGCCGTCCTGCAAGATCGTCCACTCCACGCGCTCCCCGTTCACGAACACTCCGTTGAGGCTGCGATCGTCGAGCAGGCGCACCCCGTCGGGTTGACGCCCGAGCAGCGCGTGCCGGCGCGACACGGTTGGGTCGTCCAAGCGCAGGTCGCCGGTCAGGCTGCGCCCAATCCGAGTCCAGTCGCGGGTGAGCGCCACAACTTTCTCGTGCCCGTCCTCGCTGAACGCGAGATACTCGCCCGGATGCTCAAGCTGCTCCCTGATCTCCACGAGCCTCACCGGATCGATCGGATCGTCGATATGCAAGCTGCATGACCAACGATCCGCGGGTCCATCCATTGTGTCCGAGGTCAAAGAGTTCACGGCGACTCCCTGTTTTGAGATGGCATCCGCATCACGAAGTACTGCAACCTTTGCCTCCGAAAATGCACCCGAGCAGCACCGCGAGACACGGCACTAAGCAACTTTCTACCCCGACTGACAGCCCTCTAAACTGCCCCCTCGCGCGCGGCCGGCTCGGTGGAGTCGAGGAACTCGACGAGTACGTCCAGGAAGCGCTCGGGCTCGTCGAGCTGGGGGAAGTGGCCTGAATGCGGGAACACCTCCAGGCGACTGTTTGGCATCCGCTCGTGGGTCGCACGTCCGTGGGAGACGGGGATGATCGAGTCGCGCTCGCCCCAGATCAGCAGGAACGGGAAATGTTCGGCCAGATAGAGCCGATTCGAGGCGTCGACTCGCTGGCCGCCCGGCTCGACGACCGAGCGAAGCGTGTGGACGAAGGCGGCACGGGTGGCGCCGTCAGACAGCGTCGAGTGCCCGCGGGCGATCTCCTCGAGATCCGTCCCGAGGCCCAGACCCAACCGGTTGAGCAGGCCGCCGGCGCGCGCGCCGGCGTCGAGCAGGCGGGTTGCCGCGAGCAAGGGCAGGACGAGCTCGGAGCCGGGAAGCGTTGCCGCCCGAAGCAACCAGCTGACGTCGCGGCCAAGGCCGCCACTGTCGACCAGGACGAGTCGCTCGCAGCGCTCGGGGAACTGGTAGGAGAACTGCATCACGATCCCTCCGCCGAGCGAGTGACCCACAAAGGTTGCCCGCTCGTGTCCGAGCGCGAGCAGCAGATCGCGCAGGCCGCTCGCGTGCGCGCCGAGTGAGTAATCGCCTCTGGGCTTGGCCGACTCGCCGTGACCCGCCAGGTCGGGGGCTATCACGGTAAAGCGCTCGGCGAGGTGGGGCATCACCCGCTCCCAGGTCGCTGAGCTCGACGTGATCCCGTGGACGAGTACCACGACGGGACCGCTGCCCGCTTGACGGTAAGCCACGTCGTGACCGTGCAAGGTCGTGTGCCTGACGTCTTTGCGGCTGCGTTTCGTTCGAGGCGGCATCCGAAGCTCCAGTTCTCTCGCTGCCCAGGGTGGCAGGATTGCACGATGAGTCGATGGCCAGTACGGCAGTTGTGTTCTTGTGGTTGCTGGGGGTTTGTTCGGCGGTGTGTGCTGGGCATATGAGGCCGATACCCCAGCTTTCGGCTTCCGGCGGCATGTCGGCGAACTGCAGAGAGCAGTTGACGCGAGGGCGAGCAGCCCGTTGCGTTCAAGGCGATGGTGATGGCGAGCCCGAAGGAGCCGACCTGGCGCTGAAGGCCGCCGCTCTCACCCTTCCGGCCGTACAGCACACCCTTTCCCGATTCATAGCCAGCCCGCGCACGTTCAACCTCGTCGTATCGAACATCCCGGGCCCCGCACAGCCGCTGTACATGCTCGGCTGCCCGCTGCAGGCCACCTACCCGGTCGCTCCGCTGGCCGACCGTGCTCGTGTGCGATCAGCGCGCGCAACGGCGCGCCCTTGGCCGCTACCGTACGTGGCTCTAGGCCCAGGCATGAGGTCGGGCGGCGCGGTGTCGAAAGCGAGAGGGGATGGCGCAGATGAAGGCGGCGGTTATCTACGAGAACGGCGGGCCGGAGGTGCTTCGCTACGAAGATGTGCCCGATCCCGAATGCCCGGACGGCTGCGTGATCGTTGACGCGGAGGCGATCAGCATCGAGGGAGGCGATCTGCTCGCTCGCGCGGCTGGGGAGTTGCCCGTGGTCCCACACATCGTCGGCTATCTGAGCGCCGGCACCGTCAGTGAGGTTGCCGCCGGGGTCGAGGGACGCGCGGTCGGCGACCGAGTGGTCGCCTTGAACGCAGCGGGTTCGCACGCCGCCAAGCGAGCGGTCCCCGCGGCGATGACCTGGCCGATCCCCGCCGGGCTGGATCCGCCGCGCGCCGCGTGCGTGCCGGTCGCGTTCGGAACGGCGTACGAGTGCCTGTTCACCGCGGGCAAACTCGCCGTAGGCCAGACCGTTCTGATCCACGCTGGGGCCGGCGGCGTCGGAATGGCCGCGATCCAGCTCGCCAAGCGTGCCGGCGCGACCGTGATTGCGACTGCATCCCGCGAGGAGAAGCTGGAGCGGCTGAAGGCGCTCGGGCTCGACCACGGGATCAACTACGTGACCGAGAGCTTCATCGAGCGCGCCAACCAGCTGACCGATTCGCGGGGCGTGGAGGTCGTTCTCGACTCGATCGGTGGGCAGAACCTCATCGACAGCATCGGCGTGCTCGCCTACCGGGGAGCACTCGTCAGCGTCGGGGTGGCCGCCCGTGCTGGCTCGCAGGTCGAGGCGCGGTCGCTCTGGGCGCGCAACAACGCGCTGCACGGCGTCTTTCTCGGCGGTGCGATCCTGTCGGAGTATGCCCGTGTCCATCCCATGATCGGCGACATGCTGGAGCGCGTTGCAAACGGCGAGCTACAGGTAGAGATCGATCGCTCGTTCCCGCTCGCGGATGCTGCCGCGGCGCACGAATACGCAGAGAGCCGTAAGGCGTTTGGCCGGGTCATCATCACGCCCTAGCGATAGTTGTACCTACTCCGGCTACTTCCGCGATCCCGACGGACACCTGGGGGAGGTCATCTGGAATCCCCGCGCCGAGCCGTAACCAGACAAGCGACGATGCTTGAGCGGATCGGCTGTCCAAGCTGCTCGTGCAGGGCCCGATTCGCGCTCTCCATGGCCGCGCGTTGCTCAGGCGAGAGTCGTGACCAGAACGACATCGTGCCAAGCAGGGCGTTGACCTCGGCGGCCGTGTGTTCCATCAGCATCGGCGCCACGGCGATCTGCGCGTTGTCGAAAAGATGGGCCGGGTACTCGCGTGCCACCTCGTAGCCGCCAAGCCAGGCCCAGACCTCTGAGATGTTCTCGCGGCGCTCGTGAACGCCCGCGAGAGTGGTCTCGAGATCCCGATAGTGCGGCCAGCTTGCAGCGATCTCGGGCGCGATCGCCGTCATCGCGCTCAAAAGCGCCTGCTGGTCATCGGCGCTGCGTGGCTCGTGCAGTCCGAAGTACTGGATGAGCGCAAGTGTCCCGTCGGGAACGAGCGCGTCTGCTGCGCGCTGCCAGCCGACATCGGGATCGACCCAGTGGACCGCAGAAGCCGAGAAGACGGCCCGAAAGTGCTCGCGGAAGGGTCGTGCGTCCTCGAATCGGGCGTTCACGAGATCCAGCTCGCCCGTGCCTTCAAGGCGCTGCTGGGCGAGCCCCGCCAGCTGAGCGCCCGGCTCGATCGCCGTGACGCGCAAGCCCCGAGCCAGGAGGCTATGGGTCAGCTGTCCAGTCCCACAACCGATCTCAAGCACCTGGTCGCCGCGCTCGAGGCCGGCGAGGAGGCAGGCGAGATCGATCAGCTGCTCGGGGTAGGTTGGGCGGTGCCGGTCGTACTCGGCCGCCACCTGATTGAAGACTTTGCCGTAGCTGCGCTGCAGTGTTCCGTCCGGCACGCCCACAAAGTAGGTGATGCGGCCGACGGGGCGCTCCTGGACTCAACTGCCGTCTGGGTATGCGGCGTCCCACTGATGTGAGGCACCCACTACCGTCCGGCTGTATTTACAACGCTCGATAATGTAACTTATGGAACCTAGAGCCCAAATTGCGCTTCGTCAGAGCCCTAGCAGCCACCCTCAGACGACCGTAGCGCTCCGAACAGGACAGATTCCACTCCCTCGCCGCTGAAGGCTCTACACGACACCCCAGAAGGCCGCTATGGCGATGCTTGCCTAGCGCAGCACAGTGCCCCTCATCCCAGGGCAACTCCCTGCGACCAGGTGCCGTGATCGTGAACATAACCGCCGTCCCATCGCCCGCCTCATAGCCAGAGAGATTCTCGAAGCACTTACGCTGCTGATCGCGTGCCCAGATCGGCGCGTAATGAGGGCAGAGCCGCGCCTTGCAGTACCAAGACCTCGAGGAGAACGTTTTACGACCACAAGCCACACAGCGACGGTCCTCCTGGCGAGCGTCGCCATCCGGATCCTCGTGATCGAAGTGCTCAGTATGCGTAAGCACCGAAACCGCTCACAGCTGGACCGCAGAACGTGTCTAGGGCTCTGTGCGATCCGGCCGTGGCCGATTTCGTACCGGACGAAAAGTCGCGACCCGTATCGCGACCGTCGGCAAGCTTGAGGATACAGCGAACCCTAGACACTCACCCAGCGTTTCAGCCCCATCGGACGGAAAGTCCCGCCGAAATAAATCGGGCGTGCCATACAAGATCAAGGAGGCCGCTACGCGGCCTCTAAGTGCAGACAACCGTACTCAGCTGGCGGCCCCGATCGGCTCGGCGACGCGGGCGGTCAGACGGACGGTTCGGCGGCGCGGGCGGCGGGGGGCGGGGGGGCGCGCGGGGGGGAGAGGCGTTGCCCCTCCTCCTCCCTGCGTGCCTCCCTGCCGCCCGCCAGCCGCTCCGTCGCCCCGGCCGTCCGTCCTACCGCTCCGGCGTCCCGGCCGTCCGCCAGCCCTCACCAGGGCGCAAACCAAAGGCGCACCAGGGGGTGGGTGTGCCGGTCGGATCCGAGAACCCCTCGAGGTCGCTCGGTTAGGCAACCCCGCTACGCGGGAAGGAGCGCCGCTCCCGACGAGCCCTCCCGGGACTCGGTCGCCGCATGCGGCTCCCCGTCCCGGTCGTCCAACGGCTCCAGGAAGGAGAAACCCCGCTCAGACGTGCGCTTATCGAGCGAGTCGACGTACTCGAGCCACGCCCCTTCGGTCATTTGTTCGTCAGCCATCACAGTCTCGCCTCACTCTGACAGCCCGTGCAGACAGGAGGATCCCCGAACAGCATCTCCACTACCAGCTGCTGCGACTCAGCGTCGAGATCGTCATCGAGCCCGTAGAACGTCTCAAGACCGCAGGCGGTGCAGACAAAACATGCCCACTCAACGTCCGGCATATCGGGAAACTGCGGCATCGACTTCACGTCGGCCTCACGTAATCGGGCCACTTCGCCGGCGGACCACGATCAGCAATGAGCTCGCAGCCGGGAAAGGCATCGACGATCGACTGGACAACCCGCTGCTCGACGAACGGCAAGTTGCAGCGCCACCGGCCGTAGACGAGCCTGCGAAACCTCAGAGACCGGATCGTGACTCCGGTCTTCAACGTCAGATCGGTCGAAACGTGGATGATCGATCGAGGCATTTCGCAAGAGCGAACAGTCTCCGAGAGACTCTGCTTGCCACCCTCACGACCCTTGCCCAAGTACGAACTGATGTACGCCGCCGACTCGGTCGCGGAGCGCGCCCGGCCGACCGGCGTATCGACGGAGCCAAAGCCATACCTCGGTGCCAGCTGGGTCAGGCAACGACCGTACTCATCGGCAACCGTCTTCTCAGCCAAAGTGCCCCGACCACAGACGACGTGAACATGCAAAACACCGCGCGTCTGCAACTCATACGACCTAACCAGATTCAACGCTCGATAATGTATATTATGGAAACTTATGTAGAGAGTAGCTTCGGTCCCTCTCCTCGAGCGCCATGCGCGGCCGCCCGAGCTTTACTGCGGCTCCGCCCGGCGTCCCAGTCGCATGTAGCCCGCCGCTCCGAGCGCATTCAGGCAGACGAACCGCCAGAGCAGCTTGCTCCCGCGCACCTGATCGGCCGGCCGACGCTGGATGTCGTACTCCGCCGTCGCAACCAGCCCAAGTGACACGACGATCAGTACAACGGTCGAGAACCGCTGTACGGGCGGGCGTTGTTTGAACTGCTCGATAGCTCGTGACATGCGAGATCAGCTGATCGCGTAAGTGAGCGAGACCTGTGCGGTGAGCGTGCAGCCAGCGTCGCTCGCACGTTTCGCCACGGGAGTCTTACGTTTTTTCTTAGCGTGTTTCGCAGCCGGCTTGTTCGCGGGAGCCACCTCGCTGGTGGCGCGCGGCACGCTCACCTCGCTCCGTGAGGCCCCGACGCCGGGTGAGCCGAAGTCGGGTTGTTCGCCCAGATATTCGATTTCGTTGCCCGTGCAACCGATGTAGCCGCCGTTTTCGACGATGCTCTGAACCGTCCCCAGCGTCACACCGGCCGAGCTCGCCAAGAACTGCGCCTTGGCCTGGCCGTCGGTGATCGCGGCGGCCATCCCCTGCCGATAGACCGTGGTCGCCGTCGCGGAGCTCGCGCTCTGTTCGATCGGCTCGGTCGCGACGCCCTGCACGCTGACGGTGGGCGGCGGCGAGGCCGTCGTCGGCGCTTCCGCAGAGGCGATGCCCAGCATGCCGGCGACGATCAGCGCGATTACGGTGACGGCTGTCGCCGGGATGAGAACCCTCATCGGACCTGCCAGGTACCTGCGCACATCTCCAAAGGCTAGCGCTAAGACGAGGCGCCCTCGGCCAGCTCCCGTGCTCGCCCCAGCACGGCGTCGATCATCGGCTCCGTGAGCTTCCCGGTGAACGTGTTCTGCTGACTGGGGTGGAAACAGCCGAGCAAGGTGTACCGCTCGGTTTGAAACTCAGCGCCGTGGCCGAACCGCGGCCGTGGCCGCGGCAGCGATGCCGGCGGATCGGCAAGCGCGGCGGTCAAGTGCAGAGCTGCGTCCCAAGCAAAGGCGCCCAGGCAGAGGATCGTCTGCACGCCGCTCAGCAGCCGCAGCTCCCGCACGCTCCAGGGTAGGCACGCCTCGCGCTCCGCCGGCGTCGGACGGTTCGCGGGCGGCGCGCAACGCACCGCCGCGCTGATCCATGCGCCACGCAGTCGCAGACCGTCGTCGCGACCTACGGCGGTGGGCTGATTGGCAAAGCCCATGCGCCACAGCGACGCGAACAGGAAATCGCCGGAGCGGTCGCCCGTGAACATGCGCCCGGTGCGGTTGGCGCCGTGAGCCGCCGGGGCCAGTCCGAAGAGCAACAGACGCGCCGCCGGATCACCGAAGCCGGGCAGCGGCCGGCCCCAGTACTCCTCGTGTGCGAACGCGGCACGGCGCTCATCGGCGACCCGCTCACGCCACTCCACCAAGCGCGGGCAACGCCGGCAGCGGCTGATCTCTTCGGCCAGCGCCGCCAAGTCTTTCTCTCGAGACAACTCCACAGCGCAGTAGTAGCATTGCTCGAGCAATGTCGCTGTGGATGCTGTTCGTGCTACTCGCGCTGATCAAGCTCCCGTTGATCGGGCTGATGCTGTGGATGCCCTTTCACAACGACGAGGCCGTGATCGCCTCAGATTTTGTGGACTCCTCCGACTCCTCCGAGGAGGATGGAGGCAGCCATACGTTGCCTGCGGGTCCCATCGATCCCCATCCGCGCATGCCCCTCCCCCGCTCCCCACGCCGGGACCCGCATGGCTCGCCGGCGATTCCGGCGCCCGCCCGGGTACGCACGCCGGTGCGCGCCAAGGGCGTGAAGATCTCCCGCTAGCCCTGATCATTCAGTAGCGGTCTGATCGTCGCTGTCGTGGCACCGATGCCGTTGGCTGTGAGGTGAATGGTGCTGGGCTGGCCGAGGTGCTGCGATTCGTGCTCGGATTGGCTCGTGTTGAGCGTGTGGTGGGTCGTTTTTGAGCATGCTGCGCGTGGGCTGTCGGCTGTTCGTCGTCGTGATCGCGTCCGGCCGTTTCTAGCCGGCGGGTGCTGGGAGCGCTCCGAGCTTTGCGAATGCGGCGGCGAGCTCGTGCGCCCAGGGCCAGGTGGCCTGTAGTTTGAGCCGGGCGCGCCGTCCGTGGAAGGCGAGCCGTCCGGCGGTGTGAAGCAGCGTGTAGCGCAGTCGCTTGGGCGCTGCCTTGGCGAGCTTTCCGTCGAGCAGCAGAGTCTTTGTCCAGCTGAGCAGGTCGTGTGCGATGAGTACGAGATAGAGCCACACCTGGTTCATCTGGAAGTCCTTGAATGGGAGCTTTGAAAGGCCGGTGTCCTTGTCGTTGCGGATGTGATCCTCGGTGTGAGCGCGTTGGCGTTGGCGACGCTCGAGGACAGCGATGTCGGGATCGTCTTGGTCGGTGAGGAACGCTTGGAAACGGTGCCCGTCGTGGTCGGTGAAGGACAGTTGCGCGCCGGGGTGTGCGCGCTCGCGGCGACAGATCAACCGTGAGCGCTCCGGCCAATTACTCAGGTCTATGAGATGGGTGATCTCCGCGACCTGCCCGTTCGGTCGCTGAGTACCGTCCTGGTCGAGCGCGGGGAGCCAAGCATCCTCAGACAGGGCCAGGATCGCGGTCCTGACGGGCTCGTTCATGTCGAACCCGACGGAGAAGGCGAGGCGTCCCTCACGACACCAGTCCACGAGGTCGTGCGCTGCGCCGGCAGAGTCGGTGCGCACCAGGATGTCGATCTCCTCGATGTACTCGACGGGGATCTGCTCGAGCGCGCTTTCGGCGACCGCTATCTGATCGCAAGCATTGCGCGCACCGGCATTACCCGGCCTGAGCATCCCCGCGAGCGCCTCGCTTGACTCATCGAGGTAGGCCATGATCGGATGGAAGCCGTAGCCGCCCTTGTAATTCCCCGCGGCGCCGTCCTTCTCGGAATGCGCGGTGATCAGCGTCGCGTCCAAATCGATTGTTGCCTGCGCTGGCTTGACGCCCAGCTCCCACGCGCGAGCGCGTGCCTTTGCGTGCGCGGCGCGCAGAGCGTTCACGAGCCCAGCCCCAGAGGCGATCCGCTCGATCATCCGATAAGCCGTCGAATCAGATGCGATCCCGCTGAACAGCGCGAGCTGGTCGCGCAGCCCACCGAGATCTGACACGCACTCCCCGCCATCGGCCAGCATCACCGCCAGGTCCCGCACGACCCGGCCAGGATCATGACCCGAGCGGCGTTCCTTCATCCCCAAAAGGCCCAGCGACAGCGCCCTCGTCAGCCCTGTCCTATCAGCGATCTGAGCCAGCAACACCGACCCGGCGTGCGAGACCAAACCCTCTCCGTCCGACGTGACCTCTACCTTCAAATCGCGGCCATCGCGCTGCACCCGCAAGGTGATCCTCCTGAGCTCGGGAACAAGGTCTTCGACAACCCCATTCTCCAAGCCCAGTCGGACGTTTCCCGCCCCGGCAAAGCCCGGGGCGGAATCGTTAACGAAAGATCAGGGCTAGAGACTCGCGCGGCCGGCTACCTGCCGCGTTTGATGTTCTGCTTGCGCTGCCTGCGAGCGGCCTTTGCTTTCGCCCGCCGCTTGCGCATCATCGCGGCCGTGTCGTGACCGGAGCCTCCCTTACCCAAGAGGCCGTCACCCGCGGGCGCCACCCTGCGCGCGTCGCGCATTATCAGGAAGGCGATGCCCCCCAGCAGCAACAGCGCCGCGCCGCCGGCGATCACGAGCACGCCGCCCGAGCTCGAGTTTGTGGTTTCCGTCGTAGCGCTGGTCGCGGTCGTCTGGGTTGGGGTCGTTTCGGTCTGAGTCTGTCCTTCGGTCAATTCGCTAAACGCGCTCGAGCCGCCGAGCGCGGCGAACGTCGTGGCCGGTGCGGCCAGCGCGAGCGCCAGGACCGCGCATACGGATAGAGAGGCGACACGTCGGCTCGACACTGACGCGAGCATACCGCCTGCAACGCGCACGGCATGCGCCTGCTCAGACCGTAGAATGAGCGACCGATGCCACCCAAGCAACGTCAGGTCAGGATGGAGCAGCGCGGCGCCTTCGATGCGATCCAGGCACTCGAACAGCGCTCCGACGAGGAGCTCGAGGCCGAGACCAAATACAAGTCGGCCGCAATGGCGATCCTCGGCGCGCGGGCGTCCGAGCGCTTCGACGCCGAGGCGGCGCGCTCCTACTTCCAGCGCGCGATCGCTGCCGCCCGCCCGCAGGAGCGGATGCAGATCCGCCGGATGGCCGACGCGTCGCTCGCGCTCGCCGAACGCCGCGCGGGCGATCTCAAGGACGCTGTCGAGCGTCTCGGTCAGACCCCCCCGAGTGGCCGTCAGATGTTTGCGCTGCGCGCGATGGGGCTGCTCGTCCCCCCCAACTCCGCGGGGATCCTCGCGCGCATCCGCGGGATTCTGCTGATCATCGCGCTGATCATCGCGCTGCTCGCGATCGGCCTCGGCCTGGTCGAGTTGATCTCGCTGCCGTTCGGTGGACTCGGGCTCGCGCCGGGCGTGCTGCTCGGCCTGTTCCTCGTGCTCGCCATCTTCGGAGTGATCGCGGCCGTCGGCCGGCGCCGCCGAGACCGGGCGCAGAAGGCCGCCGCAAGCTAGCTGTTCCGCTTCCCCCCCTGGCTGCCAACTATTCCGCGGCTCGCAGTACGCGGTGCGCCAAGATGTTCCCTGTGGCGAAACGCACGCACCACAAGCACTCCTCGCGCAAGGACTACCGCCGCCTGCTCGACCGCATGGCCGACCACGAGGCGGTCCACAGCGTCGCCACCGGCCGCGTCAAGCCGCGCATGGGCTCAGGGCGTCCGATCGCGCCGATCTCGAAGGTGCGTCAGGTCGATTCCGGGCTCTCGATCACGATCAACGTTGACGGCGCGATCATCGACGCTTACGTTGTCACCGACCGACCCGACGAGGTGATCGAGTTCATGCGCGACCAGGAGTGGACGCGGTGAGATTTGACGCGCCCGGGCCTCGACGAGCCTGAGCCCCAATACGATGGCCTCGTGCCCGCTCCCGTCTGCCTGATCGTCAACCCGTCAGCCGGAGGCGGCAAAGCCGGACGGGTCGCACCGGAGGTCGAGCGGGCCCTGCGCGAGCATGGGTTGGAGGTACGCCGCGTCGACACACGCGATCTTTCCCACGCGCGCGAGCTGGCTGAGGAAGGTGCCCGAGCCGGCGAGACTGCGGTGGTGCTCAGCGGCGACGGCATAATCGGCGTCGTAGCCGACGTACTGCGGCATTTTCCCGGCGCCGTGCTCGGCGTGCTCCCGGGCGGTCGCGGCAACGACCTCGCGCGCGTGCTCGGCATCCCCCAGGATCCGATCGCGGCGTGCGCGGTGATCGCCCGCGGCGTCCCGCGCGCGATGGACCTGGGCGAGGTGGGAGGACAGGCGTTCGTCGGGATCGCCTCCGCGGGCTTTGACAGCGAAGCCAATCGCATCGCCAACGAGGCACCCGCCTGGCTCGGCAACCTCGTGTATGCCTACGGCGCGCTGCGGGCGCTCGCGTCGTGGCGTCCGGCGCGTTTTGAGATCGAGCTCGATCCTCCCGGCGAGCATCTCAACTTCACGGCCTACACGGTCGGAGCCTGCAACTCGAAGACCTACGGCGGTGGGATGCGTGCGGCGCCGGACGCGATGCTCGACGACGGCCTGCTGGAGGTGGTCGTGCTCGAAAGCATCGGCAAGCTCGCGTTCCTCACAAAGATTCTGCCGAAGGTGTTCAAGGGCACCCATGTCGAGTTGCCCTCCGTGCATGTGTTTCGCGCGGCCGAGGTGGATATCTCCGCGGATCGCCCCTTCACGATGTACGCCGACGGCGATCCAATCGGCGAGCTGCCGCTGCGGGTGCGCGCCGTGCGTGGCGCGGTCTCGGTGCTCGTGCCCGCTGACGTGACCGCAAAAGACTCGGCGTTCTCCTCGCTTTCCCTTCCCTCTCCATCGGTCGTGGATGCCGCCGCTGCGCCGGTCGCCGAGTCCTCGACAGATCACTGATGGCCGGGCCGCTCGTACCCAAGCTCGCACTGGCCCGGGCCGTCGGCGCGGTCTCACGCCTGCGTGGCGGCGGCGCGTCCAGCGCTCCAGGGAAGGTGCTCATGCGGCTCGATCCCAATGCGATCGGTGAGTTGGGGGCGCGCCTGTCGCGGGGCAGCGTGCTGGTGTCGGCGACGAACGGCAAGACCACGACCTCGGCGATCCTCGCCTCGATTCTCGAGCGTGCCGGTGTGTCGTTCGTGAACAACCAGTCCGGGGCAAACATGGCTGGTGGAATCGCCTCCACGCTGCTTGCCGCCGCGCGCCCGGGCGGGCGTATCGCGGGCGAGCTTGGCCTGTTCGAGGTCGACGAGCTGTGGCTCGACTCGCTGGCCGCCCAGCTGCACCCGCGCGCGATCCTGCTCGGCAATCTGTTTCGCGACCAGCTCGACCGCTACGGCGAGCTGGAGACGATCGCCGACCGCTGGGCCGCGGCCGTGCACACTGGGCCGGCCCGTGACTCGACGCTCGTGCTCAACGCCGATGACCCCGCGATCGCCGACCTCGGCCGGGAGCGCGACGCGCCGGTGCTCTACTTCGGCGTCGAGGACGACTCGCTCGCGCTGGCAGGGATGGCGCATGCCGCCGATGCGAAGCACTGCCGCCGCTGCGGGGCTCCCTATGTGTTCGAGGCGATCTACCTTGGCCATCTCGGCCACTACCACTGCCCGAGCTGCGGTCAGACGCGCCCCGCGCCCACTGTCACCGCGACGCGCGTCATCCTGCAGGGCGTTCGGGCGGCCAGCTTCACGCTTCAGACTCCTGCGGGCGAAGCCGAGGTCGCCCTCGCGCTGCCTGGCCTCTACAACGTCTACAACGCGCTTGCGGCCGCCGCGATGGCCACCTCGCTGGAGATTGGCCTGCCCGAGATTGTCGCGGGGCTAGAGGCCACGAAGGCCGCGTTCGGCCGCGCCGAGACCGTGCACATCGGTGGGCGCGAGATGCAGATGCTGCTCGTCAAGAATCCCGCCGGCGCCAACGAGGTGCTGCGCACGCTCGCTTTGGAGCCGGGCGAGCACGACCTGCTCGGTGTGCTCAACGACAAGATCGCCGACGGGCGCGACGTCTCCTGGATCTGGGACGCCGACTTCGAGCTGCTCGCCGGGCGGGTGCGCCGGGCCACCTGCAGCGGCTCTCGCGCTCCCGAGCTCGCGCTACGCCTGAAGTACGCCGGAATCGACCCCGCACGCATCCGCGTCCAGGCCGATCTCCCCAGCGCCCTGCGCGAGGCGGCTTCTGACGGTTCCGATCCGCAGACGCCGCTGTACGCCCTACCGACCTACACAGCGATGCTGGCCCTGCGGGAGCTGCTCGTCGCACGCGGGGAGGCGAGCAGCGCATGGTCGTCGTGACCTCGGCCGACGTGATCTGGCACGACCTAGAGTGCGGCTCCTACCGCGCCGATCTACCCGTATGGCGGGAGCTTGCCAGGAGACACGGCGATCCGATCCTCGATATCGGCGCCGGGACCGGCCGGGTGGCGCTAGATCTCGCCCATGCGGGCCATCGTGTGACCGCGCTCGACCTCGATCCCGACCTGCTTGAGGCATTGCAAGGCCGGGCCGTTGGTGTTGAAGTCGAGACCGTATGCGCGGACGCGCGGTCGTTCGAAATGTCCCGCCGCGACTTCGCCCTGTGCCTCGTGCCGATGCAAACCCTTCAGTTGCTCAGCGACGCCGCCGAGCGGGCCGCGTTCCTGCACTGTGCTCTCGCCCATCTGCGCCCCGGTGGGCTGCTCGCGTGCGCGATCGTTACCGAGCTGGATCCATTCGACGTCGCCGACGGCTCGCCCGGTCCTTCGCCTGAGACGGCGCATGTCGGTGTGACCCTCTACGCAAGCCAGGCCGAGAGCGTACGGGTACTTCCTCGGAGCGTCGTGATCGAGCGTTCCCGGCGAATTATCTCCCCCCATACCCATGAATCAGATGGGCACCCTCTCGATGAGTCGGCCATTGAGCGCAATGTGATCGAGCTCGCCCGTGTCAGCCCCTCTGAGCTCGAGCGTGAGGGCTCACAAGTTGGGTTTCACCCTGAACCCGCACTCGTGATCGAGCCCACCGACGAGCATGTCGGCAGCGTGGTAGTGATGCTGCGTGCCTGAGTCCGCCTCCCCCCTCCCCACGCCGCCGGTCCTGCCGACTGGCCACGTTCTCCGTGTCTGCGCGCTGTACCCGGACCTGATGAATATCTACGCTGACCGCGGCAACCTGCTGGTGCTCGAGCATCGCTGCTTGTGGCGCGGAATCGGCTTCGAGCTCTCCTCCAGCGGCCTCGGCGAGCCGCTGAGTCCCGATGCGCACGACTTGTACTACCTGGGTGGCGGTCAGGACCGCGACCAGCGCCTCTGCGCCGAGGACCTGATCGAGACCAAGCGCGACGCGCTCCACGCCGCCGCCGCTCGCGACGCGGTGATCCTCGGGGTGTGTGGTGGCTACCAGCTGCTCGGTCACTCTTACACGCTGGGTGAGGATGAGATCCCCGGTGTCGGCCTGCTCGACGTGCGCACCGTGCGCGAGGATGGTCCCCGCCTGATCGGCAACGTCGCGATCGAGGTCTCGCTCGGTGAAGATGACGTGACGCGAGTACTCGCCGGTTTTGAGAACCACGGGGGCCGAACCTACCTCGAACTCGACGCTCACGCCCTGGGTCGTGTTCTCAAGGGCCACGGCAACGACAGACGCAGCGGTTTGGAGGGCGCGCTTCATGGCAACACGATCGGCACCTACCTGCACGGACCGCTCCTGCCCAAGAACGCCTGGTTCGCCGACTGGCTGATCGCCACCGCTCTACACCTCGACCCATCGGGTCTAATCCCGCTCGATGATGCCTTCGAGCAGGAGGCGCACCTCAGCGCGCGCCGCGCCGCCGGGGTGTGATTTCGTAAAACGTCGCAACCCGTGAGTACGATTTTTCGTACGGTGGGTGTAGCGTCGAGGTGGCGCAACCGGTTGTCACCCGGGAATTCGGGATAGCTCCCCGGATGGAGTTCGAGTCTCCCGCCCACCGCCATATGTTGAGCCCGACCGGACAGAGCGCCCTGACATGCGTTCGCGGGTAGCGCCCGCCTTGATCGTCCGGTCGGGCTTGCTATTATTTGGGGTGGTGACAACCGGTGGGAGGTAGCTCCTCCTGCACCTGAACCCGACCCGCTTCGGCGGGTCGAGTCGTTTAAGCTTCGACCGTGGAGCTCTCTGAGTACCAACGCCTCTCGCGAAGCACCGCACAGTATCCTCGCAATGAGGCGTTAACTTACCCATCACTCGGGTTGGCCGGTGAGGCGGGAGAGTTCGCCGATCACGCGAAGAAGGTGATTCGCGACGACGGCGGTGAAGTCACGGCCGGCCGGCGTGAAGCCATGGCCAAGGAGCTCGGGGACGTCCTCTGGTATGTCGCCCAGCTTGCAAGCGAGCTGGAGCTCGACCTCGACGAGATCGCCCAAGCAAACCTCGACAAGCTGCTCTCACGCCAGCGCCGGGGCGTCCTCTCCGGCAGCGGCGACGACCGCTAGGAAACCTCTAGCGGCTAGGACGCGACCGCGAATCTTGCGAAGCGCTCGGCTGTCCGCTTCGGGACCAATGCGCGGACGCGGACGCCCTCGGGTGTGTCCTTGCGGGTGAGGTCGCCCGCCAGCTCGTGCAGCTCTGCCAGGCTGCCGCCGTCCGCGTAGGGCACCAGTAGCTCGACCTTGCACAGCAGATGCTCGAGCTCGCCTTCCAAACGCGCGCGCAGCGCCTCCAAGCCCTCTCCCGTCACGCCGCTCACCAACACCGCGTTCGGGTGGCGCAGGCGCAGCTCGTCGCGTTCTCGCTCGTCGAGCAGATCGATCTTGTTCAGCACCAGTATCCGCGGGCGCTCGCCGGCGCCGATCTCATCCAGCGTTTCCTCGACCGCGTGCTGCATCGCCTCGGTCTGACCCTCGGGCGCCGAGGCGTCGAGCACGTGGGCCAGCAGGTCCGCGCGGCGGGTCTCCTCCAGCGTCGCCCCGAACGCATCGACGAGCTGGTGCGGCAGCTTGCTGATGAACCCGACCGTGTCGCTCACGAGATACTTCCTTCCCGTCTGGCTCGTACGGTGGCCGCTGCCATTGCTTACGATCGGTCCGATCGTCCGCGTCGTCGGGTCGAGCGTGTGAAACAGCCGGTCGCGCACCCCCACCTCCGCCCCGGTCAGCGCGTTCAGCAGCGTCGACTTGCCCGCGTTCGTGTACCCAACGAGCGCCACCGTCGGTAGCGCCGCGCGCTCGCGCTCAGCTCTCATCACCTGACGCGTGCCCTTCACGTGCTCCAGACGTCTCCGCAAGGCCGCGATCCGATCGCGCGCGAGGCGGCGGTCGGTCTCGATCTGGCTCTCCCCCGGTCCTCTCGTTCCGATCCCACCGCCGAGTCGCTCGAGGTGTGTCCACAAGCCGCGCATCCGCGCGAGGTTGTACTCCAGCTGCGCCAGCTCGACCTGCAGCTTGCCCTCCGCGCTGCTCGCGTGCGCGGCGAAGATATCGAGGATCACCGTCGTGCGGTCGACCACCGGCATGCCGAGCGCTTCCTCCAGGTTGCGCTCTTGGCGCGGTGTGAGCTCGTCGTCGCACGCGATCAGGTTCGCGTCGGCTGCCTTCGCGGCTGCCTTGGCCTCCGCCACCTTGCCGGGGCCGAGATAGGTGTTCGGGTGCGGCTGTTCGCGGCGCTGGACCATCTTCCCCACGACCGCCACACCTGCGGTCCTCAGCAGCTCGCCCAGCTCCTCCAGGTCATCGTCCTCGGCGAGCGCCGCGATGCAGAACGCGCGTTGGACGGCGCGCTGTCCGTGCTGGAGGCCGTTCGTCTCGGCCGGTGAGGCTTGGAGGGTTGTGCCTGTACGGCCGTTGCGGCTTCGATTCACTGCACTTCAGTCTAGGACTACCGTTGGCCTTCGTTGTGAAATCTCCGGCGGACTACCCGCCGAGCGCCCCGAGCCGTTTGACGGCCTCCAGCAGACGCTCGTCGGGCGTCGTCAACGAGATCCGGAACCAGCCCTCCCCCGCCGGGCCGTAGATCGCGCCCGGCGAGAGCACGACCGCCGCCTGCTCGAGCACGTGCTCGCAGTACGCCTCCGAGCTTGCGTACCCGGCCGGGACTGGCGCCCAAACGTAGATCGTGCTACGCGGCGGGTGCACATCGACGCCGATCCCCTTCAGCGCGTCGCAGACGAGATCGCGCCGGCGGCGGTACAGCTCGTTCATCGAGGCGACCTCCGCGTCCATATCGGGTGAGAGCGCCGCGACGCCCGCCAGTTGCACTGCCTCGAACAGGCCTGAGTCGATGTTCGTCTTCAGCCGCCAATACGTCTCGATCGCCTCGGCGTTCCCGACCACAACCGCACAGCGCCATCCGGTCATGTTGTAGCCCTTCGACAGCGAAAAGACCTCGATCCCGACCTCCTTCGCCCCCGGCGTTGCGAGGAACGAGGGCGCGCGGTAGCCGTCGAAGACGATCTCCGAATACGCGTTGTCGTGGACGACGAGGATCTCGTGCTCCTGAGCGAACTCGACGACCCGCTCGAAGAAGCCCGCCGGCGCGATCGCGCCGGTCGGGTTGTTTGGGTAGTTCAAAAACATCAGCTTCGCCTTCTTCGCCGTCTGCTCGTCGATCGCATCGAGGTCCGGGACGAAGCCCAGCTTCGGCTCGAGCGCCATCAGCACCGGCTCGGCCCCCGCGAGCCACGGACCGGCTGTGTACACCGGGTAGCCCGGATCAGCCGCCAGTGCGTAATCCCCAGGGTCGAGGAAAGCGAGGTTCAGGTTGAAGATCGCCTCCTTCGCGCCGATCGCAGGGATGACCTCGCGCTCGGGGTCCAGCTCGACGTCGAAGCGCCGCTCGTAGAAGTCGCTCACCGCTTCGCGAAAGTCCACACGGCCGCGGTTGGTCGGGTATTTGTGCGTCTCCGGCTCGGTCACCGCCTCCTGCATCGCCTCCACGATCAGCGGCGCGGTCGGGCGGTCGGGGTCGCCGATCCCGAGGCTGATCACGTCCACCCCTTCCGCGCGCTTAGCTGCGATCTTGCGCTCCAGCTCGGCGAACGCATACGGCGGGATGCGCTCCAATCGCTTACTCGGTCTCATTCAGCTCCTTCACGAAGTCGTCACTCAGGCGACCCTCGAACACGGGTCTTGCCCAGCCTGTCAGATTCACGCGCAGGCCCTCCCCCACCTCGACCTCCAGCTCGCCACCGTCCAGCGCGACCGTCACGCGCTCGGGGGCCGCAATCTTGCCATCGGCATCGAGCAGATGGGCGATCGCCGCTCCAGTCGCGCCGGTGCCGGAGGACAGCGTCTCCCCCACCCCGCGCTCGAAGATCCTCGCTTTGATTCGAGCCCGCCCGCCCGCCCGCGCCGTTGGGTCTGGCATCTCGATCTCTGTGTACCAGGAGACATTGGTGCGATTGGGGAATCGCTCATGGCCTTCGACCTGCGGGCCGATCACAGGCAGGTCGAGCGCGTCGAGTGCGGCCACGCTGGTGACGTGGATAGCGCACTGGGGGTTGCCGATCGAGACGTGCTGGAAGCTCAAGGTGGCCAGCTCGGGGTTATCGATGGGCAGCTCCCCGCGACCGTCGGGCGGCCCGCCGGGGAAGTCCTTGGAGGTGAGGCTCGCGCGACCCATGTCCACGCGGCATGTATCCGGTCCTGTGATCTGCGGGCGGATCTCGCCGGCGGCCGTGTGGATCGAGAACTCGTCCCTGTCTGTCCAGCGACGGCGCAGGTACATGATCGCCTCGCGCGCGCCGTTGCCCGACAGCTCGGCCTCCGTACCGTCGGGGTTATAGATCCGCAGGTCGGCCACATGCGCGGGGTCCTCTGGGCGGGAGAGCTCGAGGACGCCGTCGGCGAACACGCCGAAATGTCCCTCGCAGAGCCTTCTCAACCGCGCCGGCGTGAGCTCGAAGGGGAGCTCATCGTGCTCAACGATCAGATAGTCGTTACCCAGCGCTTGCCACTTCTCGAACCTCATCCGGCCTCGCTCCGCGCTTGGTCTTTGCTCGTGGGGCTCACGGCGGCGGAGTCTAGGAGGATCTCCTCGGCGACATCGCTGGGGTCGCGCATGGTGACGTCGATCACGCGTACGCCCGCCAGCTTCTTCATCCACGTCAGCTGGCGCTTTGCGTAATTGCGCGTGCGCCGCTTCATGCCCTCTACGTCCCCGCTCAGCAGCTCCTCGAAGCCGAGCGCCTTGCGCGCGGTCTCAGACGCCCCGGCCGCATAAGCCCTGCGCACCTCCTCGGCGACCCCCGCCGCGAGCATCGCATCAACGCGCGCGTCGATCCGCTCGTACAGCACCTCTCGCTCCATCGTCAGTCCCGCGAGCAAGGTCGGATGGCGCAGCTCCTCGCTCCACAGCTGCGATGGTCCCTCGGGTGGCTCGAGCTTTCCCTGCTCCAACAGCTCCAGTGCACGCACGATCCGCTGGCGGTCGTTCGGGTCGATCCCCTCCGCCGCCCACGCCGCACGGCGGGTGAGCAGCGCGTGCAGCGCGGGCGCGCCTTCCCTCTCGAGCGCCGCGGTCCAGCGCTCGCGAGCGCCCTCCGGCGGGGGCGGCCGCAGGTTCAGCTCGGTCAATGCCGCGCGCAGGTACAGCCCGGTGCCCCCCACCACCAGCGGACGGCGCCCGGCCGCGAGCAGGCCGTCGATCTCCGCGTGGGCGAGCTCGGCGTACTGTCCCACGCTGAACGTCGCGTCGAGCGGCAGGAATGACACCAGGCGATGTTCGAGCTTTGCTTGATCGGCAGGCGAGGCCACGCCGGTCAGGGTCTCCAGCCCTTTGTACACCTGCAGCGCGTCGGCCGACACCGCGACGGGGCACTGCTCGCCGCGCGCCTGGAGCAGCTCGGCCAGCGCGAGCGCGACGTTTGTCTTGCCCACGCCGGTCGGGCCGAACAGCGCGATGATCCGCATTGTCGTAGGCTCGCATCTAATGCAGATCTCCGGCTCCACCGTCCTGCTCACCGGCGCCACCGGCGGCCTCGGGCAAGCGATCGCTCGCTCCCTGCACCGGCGCGGCGGCAAGCTGATCCTCACCGGGCGGCGTGTGGACGTGCTGGAGCCGCTGGCGGACGAGCTCGGTGGCGCGCGCATGCTCGCGGTCGACCTCAGCGATCGGGCCGCCGCCGAGAGCCTCGTTGCCGAGGCCGGCGAAGTGGACATCCTCATCGCCAACGCGGCGCTGCCCGGCTCGGGGCGGCTGGAGTCGTTCACGATGGAGGAGATCGACCGCGCGCTCGACGTCAACCTGCGCGCCCCGATCGCGCTCGCGCACGCGCTCGTGCCCGGCATGGTGCGGCGGGGCCGCGGCCACCTCTCGTTCATGTCCTCGTTGT
>Ga0302326_10004407_pt1 | contig 32619 bp, 35 predicted proteins | sample Palsa_T0_3_FD_202264 | JGI IMG/M metagenome (GOLD analysis project Ga0302326, IMG submission 202264) | Peat permafrost microbial communities from Stordalen Mire near Abisko, Sweden - Palsa_T0_3 | ecosystem: Environmental > Terrestrial > Soil > Palsa > Peat permafrost | place: Sweden: Abisko...
CAAAGCGTTGATCCAAGACTTATGGTGGCTTTCGGTCCAGATCACGCTACACACGTTACCGGTGTCTGCTTTCCATCAGCACTGAACATTCATTGTTATCTTTCATTCTCGTGGGTTTGTAGCCTATGGCACACGCAAACGATCCTACTATCCACACGCGACAGGCGCCTTCGCCAGCCTCTGCATGGCTGATTTTGGGCCTGATTTTCATGGCCGTGCAGTTCGCCTCGTTGTTTACCCCGCCTCTCCTGGACGATGTGGACGCTTCGAACGCGCAGGTCGCCCAGCACATGGCTGAGAGCGGCGACTGGGTAACCATGAAGATCGATGGCATCCGCTATCTGGAAAAGCCGCCGCTGCCCTACTGGCTGGACGCTTCGTTCTACTGGATTTTCGGGCAGAACGTCTTCGCTACCCACTTGCCCAACGTCCTCGCCATGCTCGGCCTGGCGTGGCTGGCCTGGCTCTGGACCGTGCGCGGGTGGGGGGAAAGGGCAGGTCTCTACGCAGCGTTGGGGGTGCTCACTTCTATCGGACCTTTCATATATACGCGCTTTGCAATTCCCGAGGCTCTGCTCAGCTTCCTTTTGCTATACGCGCTGTGGAGCTTCATTACTGGCCTTGAAGACCGACGTTCCATTCAGTTCTACGGAATGTGGGTCGCGCTAGCTCTTGCAACGTTGACGAAGGGCCTGATCGCGCCTGTCTTCTTTGCAGCAGCGGTTCTCCCCCTGTCGCTTCTCAGCGGCCAATGGCGCCGCTGGCGCGAAATGAAGCCCGTCACAGGCTTCTTGCTCTACTTCGCGATTGCTGCGCCTTGGCACATCCTAGTCGGCCTAGCAAATCCTGACCGGGGCCATCCTGTCGGCAATTATCCGACATTCGGAAACGTCCGCGGTTTCTGGTACCTCTATTTCATGAACGAGCACACTCTCCCGTTGCTAGGCGGGCGCTTTCCGAACGATTACAACAAGATGCCTTTTGCGCTCTATTGGTTGGCGCATCTAGTGTGGCTTTTCCCCTGGAGCCTATTCCTTCCGGCGCTGCTCGTCATGGGCTGGCGTACCCGACATGGATGGATGCAACACTTGCACCGCGGCTCTAGCCAGACTGTCGATTTTTACATCGAACACGCCGCCCGCGAAGATGTGGCAAGCTATGTAGCCCGCCTCAAATTCCGTGTGCGCTCCGCATGGTTGCTCTCGCTCTTCGCCGGATTCACGCTGCTGTTTTTCGCCATCTCCACCAATCAGGAGTCCTACACCTTCCCCGCGTGGATCCCGCTACTGATGTTGATTGCAGGAGTGCTCGCAGGCATCGAAGAGCGCCGTGGTCCTGAAGGCCAAAGGCCACTGCTCTCACAGAAATGGCTTGATGGTGCCCAGGCATTGTTTTCCGTGGCAGGGATCCTAGCTGCAGCCGCCCTAGGCTGGGGTCTGTGGGAGTCGCGTAACCTCCCGTTCGTCCCTGACATCGGAACACTCCTCGCCCACCGCGACGTAGGCGGCTACACATTCTCGACGCCGCATTTGTTCGACTTGACCGGTCCATCGTTTGCGGCCTTGCGCCTACCGGCATCCATGGCAGCAATTGCCCTGCTCGTCGGCCCTGCCTTGGGCTGGATTCTGCGTGCCCGTGACAAGCACTTGCCGGCCACCCTCAGTGTCGCTCTCACATCCGCTGTCTTCCTCGTCGCCGCGCACATCGCCTTCGCGCGCTTCGAGCCCCTGTTGAGTTCAAGACAGCTCGCCGACACGATTGTAGCCAAGGGCTCGCCTTCCGACTCGTTAATCGTCTACCGCGATCAATCGGACGCTTCATCAGTTATTTTCTATACGTACAGCTTCCTACGAAAGCCAGCCTACATCGTTGTCGAACCCTGTTCTCCGGACCGTAACGGGTCTTCACTTCTCTGGGGTTCCTGCTATCCCGATGCACCGCATATCTTCTTGAGTGAAGATCAGCTCTCCAGGAATTGGGGCACCGGCGAACGGAAATGGCTCTTCGCACAAGACACTCGCCAGTCAAGGGCAGAGCAGCTTCTTGTTGGACGGCTCTACCCGGTCCAGTCCATCGCCGACAAGGCCCTCTGGACCGACCGGCCGTTGAAGTAGAACTTGACTCATGTCGAAGAATCTAGGGTTTGAGCTGCGCTACACTAACTCATACACTGGAACCAAAGATCGGGCACTCCACTGGTAGACCGGACTGAGAACGAAGCGGTTGCGGATATCGAAGAGGGCATTGCCCTTCTCGACTTGCGCAGCCTTGTCAACCGAGCCTCGATCACCAACGGTTGCCGCCAGAATCGAGCGTCGCTCACCGAGATTCAGGCCAGACAGCTCGACTTGTGAATGGCTCCGCCTGTACGCGGCCGTCGCATGCAGCTTGTGCCAGTCACGCAACTGCTGGCTTGCATGCAGAGAATCGTACCAGGAGTTTGCGGCTGAAAATGTCGGTCTCGTGTCCTGGGGCGACATTCGGAATGGGCCCTCCGTCGCAGCTTTTCATCTTTATTGGAAAGCCTCGCGGTGCTCGGCTATCCATTCCGCATAACTCATCGGTGGTCGCCCCAATAGCCTTTCGACTGTATCGGACGACGGCCCCGCTCGCTCGATATGGTCAGCAAGATAGCCAAGCATTCTGTCAGGAATTTCAGGCGGAATGCCTCGCGAGATCATGGCCTCCCGGACTTCTTCTGGCGAAATCTCTTGCCAAGCAACCTGTTTTCCGATGATGTCGCCAATAATTTGCACCTTATCGCGTTGTGAGAGCGATTCTGGCCCACTAAGAACATACGAACAACCAGAATGATCATCGTCCAAAAGAGTTTCAGCGCTCACGGCGGCAACATCTCGATCATGAATTGTAGATGTGGTCGCGTCTCCGTAGGCTCCTCGAACGACGGTGGTAGAGCGGATCTGAGGAGCCCAGGCAATCGCATTGGAACTGAAATCTGTGCAGCGCAAGATGGTCCAACTCAAGCTCGATGCCCTGACCGCATCTTCGATTGTCTCGAATGTTTTGGCGAAGCGACGGTATCCGCCGCCGAACTGTACTGTAACCGCTGAGAGAAGGGTCACTCGCCGGGCTCCCCGATCAACAGCCGACGCCAGCAACTCCTTCGCCACCTCTCCTGGATGTTGGTCCCCCATAGCACGTGGACATATGAATAAGGCTTCTATCTGATCAACTGGGAGGTCGGGCATCTGAGGCCGTGAGGGATTCCACGGTACAGCGTGAACGCCGGAAGGAACTTGGGCCATTGTCGGATTGCGCGTGAGCGCTGCTACTTCTTTTCCTTGCTTGCGCAACATGCCTACGATTTCTGTCCCAATCTTGCCTGTTGCCCCTGATACCACAATCATTCTTGACCTCCGTCGTGTCGCGTCCGATGGAAAGAAGACAAGCGAGGACGCCATTTCGTGACAAAGGGCCACAGTCCAAGACACGTAGCGCGCACTGCGATGGCGCTACGGTAGGAGTTAATAGCTCACGCCTACTAATTTCCGAATCACGGTGTTGTCTGAGGCGGCTTGGACGAAGTATTCCGCCACGTCAGGGCGCCCAATTTTAAAGCCCATGCGAGGAAGATGCCCGAGCCGTACCCGGTATTTTCCGGTGAACGTTGTGTCAGTAAGCTGTGGGGGACGAACGATCGTCCAGTCTAGACCGCTCACTTCGAAGATACCTTCCAGCGCAGCCGAGTCAGCTACTACAGTTGGAAAGAACAGCTTTCCGATCAAGTATGTAGGAGGGATGATGGAATCCTTGAAAAGGAACGCCGTGGAGATGATGACCGCCCGTCGTAGGCCTGCATCGCTCATCGCACCAGTCAAAACGGTTGCAAACTCTTCGAGTAGATGGGCGTCAGCTTTTGCGATAGGCACTCGCGGACCAAATCCGGAGAGAACCGCATCCTGACCTTGGAGGATCTCAGCCAACGCATTACGATTCAGCAGATCGCCCTTCTTGATCGCAATTCGACCGCGGAATTCCTCCAGTCGATTTGGATCTCGGACAAATGCAGTGACGGAATGACCGTGTACGAGCGAGCGCCGAACGAGCTCGAGTCCCGTTCCGCCCGTTGCTCCAAGGATGATCAAATTCATGCAACCCTCCGTAATTGATAATGCTTTCGTACAGATCCCAAATGCGAAAGCAGCAATCGTCATCGGACTTAAGCGTGGGTCAGAGCACGACCCGACGAGAGGCAGGCCACGTTTGACAAGGAATCGCGTACCCAGTCAAGCATCAACCATGCACACAAGACCAAAGAGGCCACCGTTTTGTGACATCGTAATCTAGGCCAGGGCGTCCGGTAGATCGGCAACATGGAGCAGCTTTTCTGGGTTGGTGACGATGTAGATCGTCTGAATTTTGCCCTCCGACAGATCGATCGTGAGAACGGAATGCGGCTTCCCATCGAGGTAATTGACAAGTCCCGGTTCCCCGTTGATCAGAACGAGTCGCCTTATAAGATTCTCCGGTACGAGCTTCTTGAAGCCGCCAAGTATGCCGCGGGCCACATTGTTCGAGCCTTGTACAATGTTCGGCACCGCAATTGCCTTGCCCCCGCCATCGGAGTGCAGCACAACATCCTCTGCCAATAAAGCAACCAGGCCTTCCATCTCACCGGTGCGGACGGCACCGAGAAACCGCTCGAAGAGGTCATTCTGCTGATGTGCGGAAGTTGCGAATCGCGGGCGCAAAGCGCTGACGTGCTGGCGCGCGCGCCGGAGGATTTGGCGACAGTTCGCTTCGGTCTGGCCAAGAATCGACGCAATCTCCACATACTCATACTCGAAGACCTCACGGAGCAGGAAAACAGCGCGCTCGACGGGGGTAAGCCGTTCTAAGAGGACCAGGAAGGCCATCGAAAGTGATTCGTCGACTTTAATGACCCCGAACGGATCGCTGGCTGGGTCCGTGACAATCGGCTCCGGCAGCCACTGGCCGACGTACTCTTCGCGCTGTACACGAGCCGACTGCAATTGATTGATGCATAATCGGCTCACGATTGTTGCGAGAAATGCTCGGGGAGAGCGCACGTTCTCATCGCCCGATTGTTGCCAGCGAATAAATGTCTCCTGTAGCATGTCCTCCGCATCTGCCACACTCCCCAGCATGCGGTAGGCAATGGAAAACAGCAGACTGCGGTACTGGTCGAACGTCGCGAGACGAATGGAGTTCGCTGCACTCGTCGTGTTTTCCTCATCAATGCTGCGAGTATCATTTGCACTTTCCATCGCAACCTCACTCAAAACAAGAGAATGGATGAGCCGAGGAGCAGAACGGCTCTCTTAATATCCGGCCACAAAGCCTCCTAAACACGGCCAGGCCAGGCTCCCACGAGAATACGGTCTCGCCATATAAGACCAACGACCCGAAGAATTTGTGACAACCTGCTCATTCCTTCAGACAAAGGCTACCGTCGAGCAATTGTGAGGCGCAGTTCTGGTCTGTCCAATGAATCCCTCGCAAGCTGTCACAGCGCAGATACCTCGCCGGTCTTTAGGGTAGTCCACCAGCAAAGCGACAGAACTGGCACGGGCAACCGGAAAGGGTATGCGAGATGCGATTGCTGTTGATGCTACGGAGCATCCTGATACTGAATGTTCTGGCGATGCTACTCCAGGCCTTGTTCGCTGGAAGGATGCTTGGCGGAGACGATCAGTCGGCCAACCTCCACGAACTCACAGCAAAGGTGCTGGTGCTTTTGACCGTCTCTCAAATCCTCGTGGCGATTTTGTTGCGGCTCAGAAGAGGCTGTCTGATGTGGGTTCCGGTTGCCAGTGGAGTGCTCCTTGCTGCGGAGGTAATTGAGTTCGCGTTGGGGCACTTTCATAGCGTGGCGTTGCATGTTCCTCTTGGTCTCGCGATCTTCGGAGGTGCAATAGTTCAATTGCTCTGGTCACTACAAGAAGCGCGCCAACGCTCGGAGCTGGGCTTATGAATTGGAGCCGACGCGATCTTCTAAGAGTTGGAACGGGCTCTGCCGCTTTGCACGCTCTTTGGCTGCCGGGGATCATTGGCTGTAACTCCGGCAAACCTCTGCCTAAGCTGTTGTCGAGCAACTTGCCACTGCCGGAGAAATATCGGGTTGAACTTCCTCGTCTTCCGGTACTTAGGCCGAGTTCAACCGAAGGAGATGAAGATCGCTACACTCTCAAGGCGGTCGCAGCAAATGCAAAGATAATCCCTGGATTGAACACATTGATCTGGGGTTTCAATGGAGCCTTCCCCGGGCCAACAATTGAAGCGCGTAGGGGTCGACGCTTGGCACTGACGATCGACAATGGTCTCGCCGTCCCAATCGTCAATCATTTGCATGGCGGCAGGACGCCACCATCAAGCGATGGCTACCCCACGGATCTCATCTTGCCCACGCAAGGTTGGCCTTTGGGACACGCGCATGATCGCCTGGCAAGCATCACTACAGAAACGCGTGAATACCTCTATCCCAACGAACAACGGGCCGCAACCCTCTGGTATCACGACCATCGCATGGACTTTACGGGGCCGCAGCTGTGGCGCGGGCTTGCGGGATTTTACATCCTTCGCGATGAAGAGGAAGCACGGCTACCGTTGCCAGCTGGGGATAAAGAACTTGCGCTAATGATATGCGACCGTTCTTTCGATGCCGACGGCTCACTGCTTTACCCATCAACTGACGCGTCTCTGGCACGAACTCCAGGTGTCCGCCAAGAATACATGGGAGGTGTTCTCGGGGACGTGATGCTTGTCAATGGTGCGCCGTGGCCCCGGCTTGAGGTAGGAAACACGCGGTATAGACTTCGCATTCTCAATGCCTCTAACGCAAGGCATTTGGAGATTTCGGTCGATCCCAATCCAAGGAACGGTCCTCCGTTGCTGCAAATCGGGAGCGATGGAGGGCTGTTGGAGCGGCCGGTAGCTCTTCAGACGCTGCCTATCGCTCCTGCTGAGAGGTTCGACATCATCCTTGACCTTTCGCAGTACGCTATTGGGAGCAGTGTTTTTCTGACGAACGAAAAGGCCCATGATGGCACCGCAGAAATCATGCGCTTCGACATCGTCCGACAAGAGAAGGACGAAAGCTCAGTCTCCGACAGGCTGTCCGACTTGGAACGCTTGGATATCCAGGATGCCGTCGCAACTCGCTTGTTCGACTTCTCCTACGGGGGAGGGGAACAAGGTTGGACTATCAATGGCAGGCGATTCGATCCGGAGCGGATGGACGCCCGTCCAAAGCTTGGATCCACAGAAATATGGAAGCTTCGCTCCGATATGCACCACCCCTTGCATCTTCACCTGGCGCACTTTCAAGTATTGGGCCATGCTGGCCGTCCTCGAATCTACGAAGCGGGCTGGAAGGATACCATCAATATGTTTGCCGGCCAGACAGCGAGCGTCCTGGTCAAGTTCAACGGATACCGGGGCAGATATGTTTTCCACTGCCACAACCTGGAACATGAGGACATGGCGATGATGGGTAACTTCGAGGTGATATAGATACCATTTTAGGATAGAGAGGAAAAAATCGGTAAGACTTCTCTTCGCTTGGTGGCCAGATGTACCACGGTTCGTCTGCAAAAGAATGAAGCTCTTTTCCGTTCTGTAAGTGGAGGAGATGCCGAGCCGGTGCTCGCCGGATTGGGAACTGGCTTCGTACATTTCTTTCCCGGCGACCATGCGCTTGGAGGCACACGGCGTATGGAATGAATCTCCTTCGAAATGGCCTCGCCACACAATGAAGTTCCGAGGCTCCAGGGTATCCGTCCAACGATGTTACCACTCGCCGCACTGGCGATTAAAAGCAAGTAAGCCAAGCCCCTTGATCTGCGATCAACAATAGGGACCCTCAAGACTCTGAGCGCCTTTGTTCGCCGTGCCGATGAAGGGATACTCTCCCGGATATTGGTCAAGTCGAGCATTCTGCTTGCAGCGTCACACAGCAACGCACCCGCTGTGCTGAAGGAAGCCGCGACAGCGTATAAGGTGGATACGGAGGCCATCACCGCCAAGGTCAAACAGGAGTTCGCCGCTAAGGAAAAGGCGAAAAAGACTCCCGAACCAGCAGCAAAGACAGTCAAGAAAGCCGCGTAGGCCGTTGCTTCATTGCGAGGGGCGGCGAACCTGTCGCCCCACCTTTATGCGCCGAAAACGGCGGCAGGGGGAACACGTGCCGTTTTCCCCCTGCACCCTCATTCGCTTTACTCCGGCCTCCCCTCGCCGGCATCTTGTCAGCAATCCCGCCACCTTTAGGACGATCAGTGAGTTTTCGCAACAGGCTCGGTCGTCTTCCTGATCCCCTGTGCCGACCAATTCATTCTGATGAGAATCGGTTTCTTGTAATTGATGTCCTAGATCGGGCGTCCAAGTCGGCCAAAGGCGTGTGGAGGCTTCGCCCGGAGCGTCACGCCCGTGTTTTGTTCGCCACGAGAGGCATATAGAAGCTTACGAACGCGGCCGCAAAGAGGCCTAAAATAATCCCCAGCCAGATTGCGTGAAGTTCGAGGGAGTCAGAGGGAGGCCTACAAACGACTATGAAGTAGGTCTGCATCCAGATCAATAAGCTGGTTAGGAGCCCTGGCGAATACTCCCGGAAGTGAATGGACCACCAGACATGCCAGACGGCATTGAAGAACCTTTCGATGGCCCAGGCTAGGGGCAGCCATAAAGCTGCTCGCCCAATGCGGTCGTAGAGGAGAATGCTCGCGAACATCAGTAGCAGATACCCAGTGTTGAGCCAAAAGAACTTGCGCCAAGAATACTTCGGCCACCAATGCTCGCGAACCTTCTCCACGAAGCTGCCACCCAGCAACGACTCGTCGATAATGTGGACAACGTAAGCGACCAGCATGAACCAGAAGGAGTAAACCAGCGGTACAGACGTCATGTAGTTCTCCTGTTGTTTCAACAGACGTTTTCTCTTGGGTGCATCTTCGATCTAGCGCTGAATTGATTCGCAAGTTTGCGCACAACTGGGGAGCAGGTATCGGCGGCGGCGAAACCGACCCCATTCCCGTCGAACAACATCCCAGCGCAAGTATTGATCTCGACTGCTTTCAATTCATCGACCCTCGCGTCAATAATGAGTATACTCATTATTGAACGGAATCCGAGATTCAAGATTTATTCCTGTCCAAGCTCAACAAGCGCAAGATCATAATGCAAATCCAAATGGATTAACACGTCGAATGGAGCGCTTTGCGACAGATCTGATGAGTGTAGGGTTTAGCGGGACGTTCGCGGATTGTAAGGCTCAAGTGTGTGCGATCACACGCGTAATCGGAAACCGGGAAGATCTGGTCAAGCTATCGGACGGCTATGAGCATTGCGCCAGCCGCTCTTATGCAGATCAATTAGAACGGCGACTGTCTTCGGCGTAACGACCGGACTCGTAAATCGCTAAAACAATGTTTTTACCTCAACTCGTACTTACAAGCTGCGGACGATCCGCTTTTTATGACAGCAATTTATTTCACTGCGTGGTCTGTCGAAAATGGCCATATCCGGCGTTTACACTAAGACCACTGGAAATTGCTATGAAGCGCGTAGCTGGAACGTTCATTCCCCCTTTGGCTATCAATCGCAGTGGTGGTGCTCCGATGCACCGTCAGATTTTCGATTGGTTTCAAAACGCCATCGCAGAGGGTAGACTCCGGCCCGGCTGTCGCGTTCCGTCAAGCAGAGGTTTAGCCGGAGAGCTCGGAACCTCTCGTATCCCGGTCGTAAACGCGTACGAGCAATTGCACGCAGAGGGATACTTCGAAACCTTTGCCGGAGTCGGTACGCGAGTAGCGAGATCTATTCCGAGCGGATCGTTTTCGCAGGGAAAGGGGGGAGCACCTAAAACAGCTGGACGGTATGCCAGCATCCCCGTTCCAAGAGATCTCTCCACTCGTGGCCTTTCCTGGGCGGCAGGCCGCTCCTGCCCGTGGCTGGAAACGACAGGTCCCTTTCGAGTGAGCCTGCCAGCGCTCGACCACTTCCCGGTGAACATTTGGTCAAAGTTGGTGTCACGGCATACCAAGGCTGTCACGCGTTCGATGCTGGCCTACGGCGCTGCGATCGGATACCAACCATTGCGTGAGGCCATAGCCGAGTATGTCAGCGCAGCGAGAGGCGTGCGATGCGTAGCCGCTCAGGTTCTGGTGACGACCGGGTCGCAGCAGGGACTACAGATTGCCTCTCAGGTGCTGCTGAACCCAAGAGATCAGGTGTGCATGGAAGACCCCGGATACCCTGGCGCCCGGCAGGCTTTTGAGATAACTGGCGCGGAAATCGTACCCATCAGAGTCGATGCTCAAGGGATCAGTGTTTCAGAGCTGAGCCGTCGCGGGCAACGCGCAAAAGCTGTTTATGTCACTCCCTCACATCAATATCCGATGGGAATGTCGATGAGTGCGGCGCGGCGCATGGAGCTATTGGCGTGGGCCGCCAGGAACGGCACGTGGATCATCGAGGACGACTACGATAGCGAGTATCGCTACGACAGCAGACCGATCGCAGCCCTGCAAGGCCTCGACAGGAACGAACGTGTCCTCTACATGGGAACTTTCAGCAAGGTAATGTTTCCCTCTTTGCGCCTTGGGTACCTCGTGTTGCCGCTGGATCTAGTCGAGGCTTGTTCTGCGGCTAAAGACGCGTTGGACATATTTTCGCCTGCGCTGAATCAAGCGGTAATGGCTGAGTTCATTCGTGACGGGCATTTCGCGCGCCACCTGCGTCGGATGCGCATGCTCTACATGGAAAGAAGAAAGGCGCTGGTAAGCGCTCTAAATTCCCGATTGCGCGACTCTCTCGAGATTGTCGGGGCTGAAGCCGGCTTGCATCTTCTAGCTTTGCTGCGTTTGTCGGTGGATGATGATGCTCTGGCAAGAGAGGCCGCTCTAAGAGGGCTCTCGGTCATGCCGCTGTCGTCCTGTCGCATTGTTTCAGACCCGCAGGGTGGATTGGTCCTGGGCTACGGCGGTCTGGAGGCGCGGAAAGCGTCGGAAGGTGTTCGCAAGTTGCATGAGTGCCTGAGCAAAATCCAGGGCGGCAAGACAGTCCGCCATTGGCAGTGAAGAGCCAGCGCAGAAAGTTTAACCAGAGAACGATGGTCCTTCCGAATAGAGGAAAGTGGATATAGTCGGGGCTGCTCGACCTTGGCAGGATTGTGCTTGCAAGTCTTTGCGGGAGCGAATGATCGAATCTATGCAGATTTCATGCGTTTTGCTTTGTCTACTCGTTAGCGTGTCTACCAGTCTTTTAGCGCAAAGCCAGGCACCTCCCTCGCCGGCATCCGTGACCGCTTCGCACGATGGAGAGCACGACTTCGACTTCGAAATCGGAGTTTGGAAAACACACCTGAAGATTTTGCGGCATACACCGGCTGGAGGCTCTACCTGGGTCGAGTACCAAGGGACGAGTGTCGTGCATAGCATCTGGGGAGGACGCGCAAACATGGTGGAACTCGCCGTAGACGGGCCGACGGGGCACATCGACGCTTTGAACCTCCACCTCTACAATCCCACTTCACATCAGTGGAGCCTCAACTTTGCGAATGTCGCGGGAGGCACGCTAAGCACGCCTACGGTAGGAGAGTTCAAGAACGGCCGCGGTGAGTTCTACGACCAGGAAGCTGTGAAAGGTCGCATGATTCTGGTACGTAACGTCTGGTCAGATATCACTGCGACGAGTTGTCATTTCGAGCAGGCCTTCTCCGACGATGGTGGCAAGACCTGGGAAACGAATTGGATTGCTGACGACACACGAGATCCGGGCGCCGCTACGAAGATGGCTACCTGGTAGTGGCGCTCGTCCCAATTCGAAAGATTCGTATCGAGCGTGTATTGACCTGAACCGTGCTTCCGTTCTTACCAGGAGTTCTTGATGGACAAGAGATCGCGGGCGCGACTAAAGCGGCTTCCGCATAGGGGGCGATACGATGAAGCTGCACTTCACGAAGTTTTGGATGCCGGCTTTCTCGCGCACATGGGCTTCCTAGTTGATCATCACCCTTTTGTCATACCCACGCTTTATGGGCGTCAGAATAACGCGCTTTTTCTGCATGGATCTGCAGCGAGTCGTATGGTGAGAGCACTTGCGGTCGGCGTGCCTGTTTGCGCCACGGTAACTCTGGTGGACGGCTTGGTCCTGGCTCGGTCTGCCTTCAACCATTCGATGAACTACAGGTCCGCGGTCGTCTTTGGAACTGCTCACCTTCTGGAGGGCGAGGATAAATTGTCCGGGCTGAAGGTTATTTCAGAGCACCTCGTCGCGGGAAGATGGCAAGACGTTCGACCGCCAAGCCGAAAAGAGCTAAAAGCGACCTCGGTCCTTCGGATGACGATCGAGGAAGCGTCCGTCAAGGTGAGGCAAGGACCAGTTCTGGATGACGAGGCCGACTACTCTTTGCCTTATTGGGCAGGAGTAGTACCCCTTAAGATCAATTGGAGTAAACCGATTGGCGACTCACGTCTTAAACCAGAGACACCCCTGCCCGCCTACTTGAAGAGTTTCGTGGAAATCTCGGCGAATGATGCGGAACGCTCAGAGGAAAGGAATCGATGAAACATTTCGCAATGCGCGCCTGTACGGCAATTTCTATTCTAGTCGTATCGATTCGGGCATTGCGCGCGTTTGCCGCGCACTCTCGTTTCCAAACAGTGAGGGACGCTCAAGCTTGCAAAAAGCCGATCTCGGTGAGGGTCCGAGAATCAAAACAGATGCAGTCGCATGCAAAGATTCGGACAACTGGTTGTCGTACAGTGAGCTTGCAACGATCCTGGACGGGAAGCGACTGTCCTGTAGAGGCCCACAGAACGGCGAACTCCGCACCCTGGTTAATATGCCCGACGCCTTGGCTGCTTTACCACGGTGGACGATTCCGGCCACTCCATTTATCCCTACGGCTCAAGCACAGAAAATTGGTTTTGGGCACCCCAGACGGCATAACCTTTACTTACCGAGTGGTCGGTATGAACAAAGACCGCTCTGAGTTTCAGTAGATCCTGGTGTACGACCCTACAAAGTGAGCGTCTGCTCTGTTGCTAGTGCCGATGCATCCTTAGTTGCGGGGCTGGTAACGACGAACTTCTTGACGGAGGCGCGATCTCCTTGCGAAGAAAAACTGTCGCCTGTGGGTTGTCATTGTAGCGATCACATGAAACGTAGCCACGTCTCCGGTAGATAGTGATGGCAACCTTCAAGTCGTCAAAGCTATCTAGGTATATCCAACGCAGACCGTTGCTTCGGGCGAAGTCCTCTTGTGCGTCCAAAAGCTTGTTTGCAATTCGATGACCCCGAGCTGCTGGCTGAACATAGAGACGCTTGCATTCCCCTGAAAGCGGTATGGAGTCCAAGGCTTTGAGCACAACACAGCCCACAGGCTTCTCTCCTAAATAGGCAAGCCACGCCCCAGAATGGGGAGCGTCAAGAATTTTCTGAATCGTCGCAGGAGTGTCTCGCTGCATTACCGCTACCGCATCGTAATACTCCTCCAACAATCCCAGCACTTCGGCGGTGGCCATGGAAAGACGAACGATGCGAACGGAAGGCTCCTTGGGTTCGCTCAGGATGGCATGGATCTTCGAAAGCGACTCGAGGAGGGCCTCGCGCTCGGCTGAGCTGATGTTAGACAGCAGTATTCTAATCTGCTTTGCGGACTGTTCGTTTAGCCAAGCTACAGCACCTTCTCCGGCGGGCGAGAGCGTAAGCAATTTTTCACGACGATCTCGCTTCGAGGGCATCTGCCACACCAGCTTGCGCTTAGATAAGAGTGCCAGGCAGCGACTGAGATATCCGCCGTTGAGGTCAAGGGAGTGACACAAGGACGAAGCCGTCAATTCGCGGTTCGCTCCGATTTCATACATAATGCGTGCTTCCGTGAGCGAAAACTCGCTGTCCAGATGCCGCTTACGCAATAGACCCAGTCGCGCCGTGTAGAAGCGGTTGAACTCCCGCACCGCACGGATGTCTTCCTCTTCTGTAGCCGTCCCGGTCCCCATGAGAGCAGTTAATCACAGATAGTTGCTAAAAGCAACTATCTCCAGCCAGTCCCTCCAATCGCTCCCACAAGAGCTGAAACTTCGGTTCGTGAATATTCGGCAGACAACAGCCACTTCATATTTGAAATTCATTCGAAGAGCAGGAGTGCTCGCACAGCATCAGCGGCAAATCACTCGGAGCACCAAGGCTGCAATCGCCAGAACAAGCCATATTAACGGAAACGGCAGATGTGAGTACCAATGCACGCGTAACGTAAAGGCAATGGCGCCGACAAAGAAGGCGATAAGGCCCCACGCCGCCGCAATTCCGACGACGGGGACCGCGATGCCGAATAATAAGCCGATCGCCCCAGCGGTTTTCAATATGCCAAGCTGGGATAGACGAGAGCGCGGTATTTTTAAGGTGTCCATGTTCGCTTCAACCCAAGCGACGCGCCGGAAATCGTTACTTGCGGCATAGAGATTTGCCGCCGCAGTCAAAAGCGTTACCACAATATACGCGATGAACAAGGCTGTTTCGTCCTTTCGCAAGCTTGATGAGCAGACTTCACTGTCGAGGTTGATAGATGCCAACAACTTTCCACTCTTCTCGAACGGGTGGGGATGCGACCCAACCGAGTAAGTTGTTCAGGAATTCTTTTCCTGCCTCCATACTTGGCAGGGGATTCTCCACTCCATCTTCAAGCTCAAGCAGACCGACGAAACTTGCGCGATCCGGTAGAGCAGACCATAGGTACCGAATACCTTTCGGTTTTTCCTGCGACAACGCGAGTAAGAGTTTGTCGCGAGCCTCTGTGAACGCTTCTATAGCGTCCTCTTTGATTTGGAACCGGGCCATGAGCATCCGCATGAATGATTTCCTCCTGATTTGTATAACGAACGCGCGGACCCAAAGGCGATCCTGTCACCTCAGTCCGATTGCATTCGTCAACATCATGACGAAGGCAAGGCGGTCAAGGTGACCATGAGCACATACGATTGGCTTACCGAACAATTCGAATTTCACCGAAGCCATCTCCGGGCGCTGGCCTATCGAATGCTGGGTTCGTTGGAGGAGGCGGAGGATGCCGTTCAGGAAGCGTGGCTGCGTCTCAATCGCCTGGATGCGGCCACGATCGCAAATCTTGGAGGGTGGCTAACCACCGTAACATCTCGTATATGCCTGGATGTACTGCGCTCTCGAAAGTCGCGCCCGGAGGAAAGCCTCGAACCCACCATTCCACAGATCAAGGCAGATCTGAACAACTGGATCGATCCCGAGCAAGAAGCTCTCATGGCGGAGTCGGTGGGAATCGCATTGCTGGTTGTGCTGGATTCGCTTTCTCCCGCCGAACGTCTGGCATTTGTGCTTCACGATGTCTTTGACATGCCGTTCGATGAAATCGCTCGGATCGTGGACCGAACACCGCAAGCGGCAAAGAAACTCGCCAGCCGCGCCCGCTGCCGTGTTCAGGGCAAGAGGCCCGGCAACCCCGTGGATCAAACAAATCGGCGGAAGACGGTAGAGGCTTTTCTCGCGGCATCACGCTCCGGAGACATGCAGGCGCTTATCGCGGTGCTCGATCCCGAAGTGGTTCGGAAGGCAGATCCCAGCGCATTGCCGGCGGGAGCTGACTTGGTAGTCCGTGGTGCAGAGAGGGTTGCACGCGAAACGGTGACGAATGCTCAGCTCGCTCACTATGCCCGCGTTGTCCTCGTAGATAGCGCTCCAGGGATCATTGTCATCCTTCGTCGTCGGCTGCGAATCGCCATCAAATTGAGAGTGAAGGATGAACACATTTCGCAAATCGACGTCATTGCCGACCCAGCACGTCTGCGCCTAATCGAGATCGCCGTTTTCGAATAGCTCCCAAGTGATGGATTGCATGGTTAACGGAAAGGTTATGGAGGTAAGATGGCGGTCTATCTGATTTCGGACGTGATAGTGCATGACAACGACGCCGTAGAGAAATACCGAGAACTTGCCGCAGACTCGATTGAGAAATGGGGCGGTAGATATCTTGTGCGCGGGGGTGCGATCAATGTTCTGGAAGGCGATCGGCATCCCACTACGCTCATTGTTGTAGAGTTTCCAAGCAAAAGGATTGCAGAAGAATGGTACCGGTCTTCAGACTACGCAAAAGCTCTTGAATTCCGCCACCATGCGCTGAGCAGAAGTCTGATCCTCGTCGAAGGCTTGGGATGACTGCGGCGTTCACGAGTCGGCTCTAGGTAGAGCGATGCCATCTCATGCCACGCAGATTGCAGCAACACGCTTTGGGTCTGCTTGAGTGTTGTATACAGCAGACTTTCTGCGACGTGCAGGGCGAGCGTTGCATGGAACATCGTGTAGAGATGCGGCGCACCGACAGAAGGAGACGGTCGTATCGATCTTGCGTGTTTGCGCGCTTGGCCGCATCTCGACTGTTGCAAATGTTTTATTCGGAGAGGGCTCTCTGAAGAGGCCAACTGGACCGGGGGCGCTTTGGGTGAAGTCAGTCAATCATGTGCGGGGTGAGCCTTGGATTTGCTGCCACAGAATCAAAGGGATGATTCTCTCGAAGGCGACTCGGTGAGCAAAGGATTCAAATCCCACGCCTACAGCCACGTATGAGTTCTGATGGTTAGTGTGCGTTGTCTGCATAACAGGACTGGCGGTCCAAGCAAGATAAGTCAGAAGCGAGTATTCTCGGTGTGAAGCGATGGCGAAGGACTGTGATCGCGGCGCTCAAGGAGCCGGTCGACGCTGATCAAGGAGGCATCTGTGGCGGAGACCAGCCAAGCACCCGATGCAAGCACAAATACGGCATAAAAGAACTGAGATTCAATAAGGCCCGAAGCGATCATCGCAGTGCCAAAAAGACATAGCAGCACGGCCGCTCCTGCAGCGGTCAGACGGATGCGAATTCCCAGTAGAAGCGCTATGGCAAGCATTGACTCGAAAATCGTTGCAAGCACAGCAAGAAAAGGGGCAACGCTTGCTGGTAGAAAGGCATTGACCTGATGAGTGTAAGAGACGAAATGCGCGAAGTTTCCCCATGTGACGCCATTTCCTGGCGGCCCAAGCCAGCCGAAGCGATCCGCCACTGACAATCCGAACTCCGCGCTAACGACGAGCCGCATGAGCGTTGTAATCCAGCGAACCCGATCACGAGCTATTGCGAGCAGCCCGAATAGAAGTGTGAGAATCATGGGAGGCAACAAGTGTTGCCATGAGGTGTGACTGACCAGGAAGGCTACTATCAGATAGACCGCTTCGATTGTCAGGTTGATCCACAGCGCAAGTAGCGCCATCTGCTTTTGATTTTCCCTGCGTTCCCATTTCAACATTGAGGCATCTCCCCGGCTGAAATGACTTCTGTCTTGTCGCCAAACATTTGTGTGCGACATGCATAAAGAGCGCCCAACAGGGCGCCGGCGACAACAGCAAATAAAGTATCGGCTGCAATCGCCTGATGTGAGTGACCACCATCGCGCAGGTGACTCGCTAGGTGGAGCACGCTGCCAAGCGCAGCGACCATTAGAATGGGTTGCGCCAAGCGCCTAAGCCAACCAGCCCAGATCAGGAAGATTCCTAACGGCAAGATGAAACTTCCGAGATCTACTGAATAATGTTCGTTGTAAAGACCGATGGGAGCTATGTTTTGGAAGAAAAAGGCAGGGGCAAAAAAGAGAAGCATTCCTATTACGGCATAGAAGGTTCCGCACGAAAAACAAACGACGCTCGCGAATCTATTCATCTTCGGCCCTCGAAAGCAGCATTACGAGGGTACGAACATGCTTCTTTCTTCGCTTGATCTCGGCAGGTTCAAACTGCCGGACCTGGAATGGATACAGACACACGCTGACGACACTTAAGAGAACGTCGTAGACCTCGGCGCTATTGCGCACACCGCTGCCATTGTGCGACCCCGATAAGATCCTTTTTGCGAGCGTTGCAAGCACTTCATCGAACAATTGCTTTGGGATATGTGTTGCGCTAGAAGCTCCGTTTCTCGAAGCGTTCTCTAAGGCATTCCACTGTAGAAGTCGAATAACGCTTGGATGTGCGGCAAGGTAATCGATATAGCAGTCGGTCAACTTCGCAAGAACTTCGAATGGAGCGCTTCCTTCCGAACTCTCTATAACCTTGCTGAGCGCGCTGCGCAAATCCGTAGCCGCCTCCTCAAGCACAGCTCTGTAAAGTTTGTCCTTGTTTGAGAATAAGTAGGATGGCAGGCCACGTGATACGCCTGCTCGCTCGCCGATCTCTGCGAGGGATGCGCCGTCCGGTCCAAGTTCTGCAAACAGTTCTTCGCCGGCCTTGAGAATAGCCGCTCGAGATCTTTCTGCGCTGCGTAAAGGTTTCAACTCAGGCTGAACCATAACTTGTTTGTCATTCAGCAAGCTAACAGGATTATAATGCATTGTCAAACGAAGTCGCACCGGGCTCCGGCGGGCGGGCTTCCAATAGACCCGTGGCAGCTGTTTTTGGCTCTCCGTCTCTTTCAAACGCAATGAGGAGACACCGACCTGACCGAATCATTCCTTTAGGTCGAGTACGAACTGATGATCGGCGAGGATACATTAGCTCCTCCTGAACCTGCTGGCCGTGGTTATAGGCCGCTCACGAGAAGTGGCTATTGTTGAACCCGGTATACGCTCCAGACTACGTGAGGAAGTGAGCGACGACGCGGTCAACTTCCATCTACCCAATCCTATGCAAATGAACTTTCGTCGACCAACCACGGACTGTTATTTCGCTGTATATAGCTCAATGACACAAAGGAGCAGTTTTGACGAGTCGAACCCATACGATGGCGGTGCTTCACAAGACGACGTTGATTGTTTCGATTTGCATTCTTGCGAACAAACCGCAGCAGTTGAAGGCGCAGATCGACGATTGGTTTAATGGAGTCCACACCTCGCCCCGAGCCTCTACTCTGATTGCAGGTGACACAATTCTCATCGTCGATACCGAAAATGACACTGGTGAAGACATCTTCGACGACTCGCTGAAACAGGCCCTGGTCATCGAGTTGGAGCAGTCACCATTCTTCAACCTTCTCCCAGAAGCCAAAGTGAGGGCGGCGATGCAGAGCCTTGGAGGACAGAAGCCCTCCGGTTTGAGCGCATCACAGTCCCAGACCTTGTGTAATCGTCTGGGCGGAAAGGCGATCCTCAAAGCAGGTATCTCAAAAACCGCTAGCCTATACCGCGTTACTATCATCGCGACTAATTGCAGCAGCGGACAGCAAATGGTCCAAGCGCCGGGCGAGCAAGGTTCGAAAGATGAGATTCTCCAACTCTTGACAACAGCGGCGTTGACCCTTCGAGAACGTCTAGGGGAACCCTCGGAAACCTTGCAGAGGTATCAGGTGTCGGTGCGCTCGGCCACAAATTCCCTGGAGGCTTTGAAAGCGTACAGCACGGGTCTCGCAGTTCAACAGGAGCAGGGTGATGTCTCCGGCGCACCTCTGTTCGAGAAAGCTGTTGAAGCTGATCCTGCATTTCCGCAGCCGTACGTTGCACTGGCATCAGTGTATCGAAATCTGCGCCTCCCTGAGCGAGCGCTGCAGAATGCATCAAAGGCGTACGGATTTCGCGAGCGTGTGAACGCACGTGCAAGGCTCCGAATTCAAGCTGCTTATTTCTCCGCTACGGGGCAGTTACAGGATGAGATCCGGACCTATCAAGTTTGGGAGAAGCAATATCCTCGAGAATTCGCTGCGCATAACAACCTCGGAGACGATTACTTCGGTATAGGCAATCTCGAAGGTGCGCTCGCGGAATATCAAGAGGCCGTGCAACTCTCTCCAACGATCGCAAGCTACTCTAACCTAATGGGGGCGGAGTTAAGCTTGAATCGCCTAGACGATGTTCAGCGAACCTTCAACGAAGCGCTCGCCCATCATCTCGACGGTCGGTACGTAAGGCAAACCTACTACTGGCTCGCCTTCGTCCGTGGTGAAGAGTCGAAGATGGAAGAACAAGTCCGCTGGGCGATCGGGAAACCAGGCGACGAAGATGTTCTTCTATCACTTCAGTCAGACTCTGAAGCTTATCACGGACAGATGGGCCAAGCGCGGGCTCTTACGCAGAGAGCCGTCGACTCTGCTATTCGATCGAAGTCAAGTGAAGCGGCCGCATTGTGGCAGGTCAACTCCGCTCTCCGGGAAGCGGAGTTAGGGAACAAGGCCCTCGCAGAGCGAGGTGCGCGTGCGGCTCTACAGATAAAAGCCGGCCGCGACGTGGAGATGTTCGCAGCGCTGGCTCTCGCGCGTTGCGGTAACGTTGAGGAAGCGAAATCAATCGTACGCAAGCTGGAAAGCACCTACACTACAGACACGCTAATGAAACTCTACTGGCTGCCGACAATTCGCGCGGCCATCGCGTTGAGCAGCGGAGACGCTTCATCCGCATTGAAAGCTCTGGAGCCGACGAGGGAGTACGAGCTGGGCGGTGCGGGAACGACGATCAACTATCTTTATCCGGCGTACATTCGCGGTCAAGCGTACCTCTTGGCGCGACAACCAGCGGCGGCTAAGATGGAATTTCAGAAGCTACTCGATCATCCTGGCATCGTGCTCAACTTCGTGACAGGTGCCACGGTTAACATCGAGTTGACCCGTGTCTCGGCGGCGGCCGGCGATTACCAAGCCGCGCGGAAGTACTATGAGGCAGCGTTCTCTCTATGGCGACATGCGGATCAGGATTTTTTCCTTATGAGAGAATCCCATTCGGAGTTTGCCAGGCTACCTTGAGCGGCACTGGATACCCATTCCCTAATGACGGAAGATGATTGGCAAAACGGCCTCGGCGGTCGAAAGATGCGCTTCGAGGGACAGCTCCAACTGGCTCATACGACGCACCTCTCGTCAGTGACGCAGTAAAGTGCCCAAGTACGTGCCGGTCGCGTTGGACATAATGGTCACCTCAGCTTTCTGCCTGGCCCCTCCTGGGACATGATGAATGCGCGGCTGAACTCGAATCGTGCGGTGTCAGGATCGTGACGCGGCGATACTGAGCACATAGGACACGAGAGAGACGACACCGCCGATCAGAGGAGTCTTGAAAAAGTAGAGCTTGCAAATAACCACAAGGCACGCAAGCGTCACGAATCCGACCAGCAACAGGAACGGTGACCGGAAGAGAAGCTGATCGTGGGTCAATGCAAAATATCCCTAAATCACGCCAAACAGGACGAGCACCATGCTGTGAGTGGCATTGAAGCCAATCCAGCATCGCCACATGGTTGTTTCGTTCGTAAGGACTGGAGAAGTGCTGGTCATACTGAGTCGCAGGGCGGGGCTGCGCGGGGTGAGACCTGTTCCCAAGAATGTATAAACCAGATGCGTAACTCCCAGGATGAAAATGATGCTTGCACTCAAAACCATTAGCAGCTTGGCAGTCATTACGCTTCCTTCGAGTCTTTCCTCATAAAATCTATGCGCTTGGCGTTACGCGCGGATACTGCGTTCAAATCACTGCTGACGTCTCCGAAGAACGTGCTCTGAGTGTTAGATCAATCCAGACTCGCTGTTGCGCATACAACGGCCAAGCAAACGAACAGCGGGTTGTAGAGCCATGTATCGTAATGAGCGAATGGCGTTCCACGAACGCTCTTGAAGAAGCCCACGTAGTGGAACTCTCCAATTGCGCGAAGAGCAAAAACAACCGCCAGAACGCGGGCCACGACGGCAGTAGCGGGTGTCCGCACGGCGCTTCCAAACGCACCAGCACGAACCGCCAGCAGGAGAGCCGAGGCCAATAAACCCAGCGCGACTACGGCATTGGAATACCGCGGTACGTGAAAGACGGATCGCCCAGAAAGCTGTGGAGCTGAGATGGACTGGCCCGCATCGCCACCGAAAGCCCAGTAAAAGTGCAAGACGGCCGCGAGTATCAAGATGGCTGCTCCAAAGAAACACACGCTTGCCCGAAACGATGCCATGAACAACCTCCACACTTGAATAACTTAGTTTGCGTGCATCTGCAGTTCATGCAAATCCTCAAGAAGGGACGAATGCCGGGTAAAACCTTTCGACTCACCTTCACTCTTCCGATAGCGGGTTCCAGTTCCTGAGCTGTGCCATTGCAAGAGAGCCTCAACAGCAACTCGCTCTTGCCTGTGATGTACAGAAAGAGTGTTCCTTCGCTACATTCGCCTCGTCCGCGATCGGCTGAACGGTTGTGTCGTCGAATCCTGTTTCGAAAATAGCTTTTCTCCCGCAGCGATAATGCGACGCGTCTGTCTGCGTTGCCTCGTTCACGCCGGGATAGGGCCGGTTTGGATGCCTTCTTGGACGTCATTGGCAGGCTCATGTGCGAGTAGATTCACTCCGCGAGTTGCTCTCGCCAGAGTGCTATTACAGGTTGCCGTGTGGCCGATCCGGTTTTCAGTAAAGACTAACACTCAATAATGAGTCTACTCACAGTAAAACATTTGAGTCGTGGTTGTTTGATGACACGGCTCCGCGAACGCTGTACCGCCCCTACATGTCGCTCAACACCTATCGGACGGCTTTCACCCTTCTGCGAACACCCACGGCAATACCCAGCCATGGATGAACGCGGGCCGACACTGGCAACGGCGCTACGCTGGCTGTACAGCGGGCTTCTGTCTCGCGCAGCTCACAACTACCGACCTACCGGGGCATGTCGAGGACGGGATCCCGACTGGGAAATCAGTTCGCAGGTCGTCTCTAGGAACGCGGTGCCATCCCGTGCCACGCAGATTGCAGCAATGCACTAAGGGTCTGCTTGGGCGTTGTGTCTGGAAGACATTCTGCGACATGAAAGGCGAGCGTTGCATGGAAGATCGCGTAGAGATGTAGCGCACCCACCTGAGGGGAGACGGTCTTATCGACATTTCCACGTGCTTGCGCGCTGACGATTGCCTCGGCCATGGCGCCCATGATCTCAGCGGATTGTTTGTCCAGTTCGGCGCGCACTCCTCCCTTATGAAACAGAACTTCGCGGCAGTATACCTTGGCGAGTTCCCGATCTTTTTCGTAAGGAGCATGTAAATCTTCAAGGAAGCGTTGGATGCTAGGCAAGAATTTACGGCTGGCTTTCATCCGGCGTATGGCAGATTCCAGCTCTCCCCCTGTGGCGTTGTAAAAGAGTCTTAGTAGTAGTTCGCTTTTGTCTGATATGTAGAGAAAAAGGGTTCCGACGGCAACGTCTGCCTCGTCGGCAATCTGCTGTACGGTTGTTCCGTCAAATCCGTGTTTCGAGAACAGCTTCTCTCCGGCTGTAAGAATTCGACGCATCTTGTCAGCTTTGCTTCGCTCGCGCCTTGAAGGCTTCGACTTTGCTGCATTTTTGGGGTTCATTGAGCACACTCATTTATGAGTATAGCCAAGCCCAAGACGCCCTTGCCAGTCGAGACCAGCGGATTGGACCGAAGTGCTTTCTAAGATGCTTGAGGTCGTACAGTGCCCGTTTGAACGTATGCAGCAAGAAATAGGAACCCCAGAACCAAGTCCGGTATGGCCGGTAAAGCCGTGGAGAACGCGATGCAGTGTCCTGCCGAAAGCAGGAGGAGCGCTAAAACGTAAGAGGCTTTTTCGAGGATTGAGGGCAGCATGAAAACTCTGTAACGGTAAGGGTCGGTGGAAATCAACAGGAACACAACCTGCCAAACAAGCGCGACGCCAGCGAAGCCAAAGTAAAACTCGGGGTGATTAATGGCAGGGGGCGTGCTTCGGCCAATAAAGTCGAACAGAAAATAAAGAGGCAGCAATTCAAGGATGCCCAAAATTCCAGCGACGATAAACACGGTTTTGGCGAATTTCAAAGCGGTCTCCTCTTTTCCCCAATTCGCGATGCTGATAATACTCAATAATGAGTATACTCATAAATGGATGTCGGGCAACATGCAGATTCAACGTCTTGATACCAAGGGAGCGTCTATGTCGCATTACGCGATCATTGGAGGAGGGATTGCTGGCCTTACTGCCGCGAATGCGTTGGCGACCGCCGGTTCCGTGACCCTGTTTGAACAATCATGCCTGCTCGGAGGCCGAGCGAAAACATTCGAGTCGGATGGCTACCTATTCAATCTTGGCCCCCATGCATTGACTGCCAAAGGGATAGCGGCGCAAACATTCCGTAAATGGGGCATCCGAATCTCAGGAGGCAATCCTTCCGAGCAAGGCCCGGGCAAACGCGCCGTCATTATCTGTAACGGCGTCCTTTATCCGGCGGTTGGCAACTTCGGTTCGCTCATCACGAGCAGAATGTTCTCCTTGCAAGAGAAACTAGAACTGGCAAAACTCCTGAGCTTTACGAAACATAGCGATGTCGGCAGATCAGAGAGCGTGAATGAGTGGCTCTCTCGCCGTGTCCAGTCCGAACGCGTACGGCAATATGTCCGGATGGGACTGCGAACAGCTACCTATACGTCGGAGTTCGATCACTTGAGCGCCAAGGACGCGCTCCGACAACTCGCCTTGACGATGAAGACGGGGGTGGTTTATCTCGATGGTGGCTGGCAAGTTCTGGTCGATGATCTAGCTCGCCGCGCGGAGTCGATGGGCGTGAAGTTTCGCACCGGGGTAAACGTCGAGCGCCTGTCGGAGGTCCAAGCAGACCGCATCATCGTCGCGACCGACCGGCAAAACGCGCAGCGTTTGACCGGCCTTGAATTGCCTCCGTCCATTCCCGCCTACGCTGCATGCCTTGACCTTGGCTTGACAGAACTTCCGCGAGACGCACCGACGGTTGCCTTTGCAGTCGACCGTCCTCTTTACTACTCCGTTCATTCGGCAGCGGCCAGACTCGCCCCCAGGGGACATGCGCTGGTGCACGTCATGAAATACCTTGATGGCACTTCAGATGATCCCCAGTCCGTTCGGGAAGAGCTTGAAAAATACGCTGATATCGTAATGCCTGGCTGGAGAGACCTATTGGAGCAAGACCGCTTTTTGCCTCACATCATGGTATCTGCAGCGATCCCGACAATATCGACGAATCCAGTTAAGTCATCGGCTATCGGTCGAGTCGCGTTTGCCGGCGAGTGGCTAACGTCGCAAGGATTGCTCGCCGATGCGGCAGTATCAAGCGCTTTGGAGGCGGCTAGATCCGTGAGCCAAGCTGGATCAATCGATACGCGCTCTGGATCAGACACATGGCAGCCCCGATAAACCAACTTGTATGGAAGAACGCCGATGGTTCACAGCTGAACCATCTGCAACGGGCTCTGGACAGTCTAGCCGGGAAATGGACGGGCCAGATTCTGTGGGTAATGAAGGACGGTCCTGTTCGTCTCAGCGATCTCATGAGGATGCATCCATCAGCCTCGAAGAAGGCACTCACAGCTAGTCTTCGTTCTCTCGAATCGTCCGGGGTCATTCTGCGGCGGGACTTGAGTACGTCCGTCCTTCGCGTCGAATACGAGTTGACGGAACCAATGCGTCAGCGGGTCAGTGAACTCTTGACTTGCCTCGAAGCGTTCGGAGGTCTCCTATGACGATGGCACGATTGAATCGGAATCAAAATCGCTAGTGCGGCTCGAAAGTAACGAGGCAACACGCAGCGAGGTCAATAAACTTTTCTATTCTAAAAGAGGGAGCGGACAGTGAACACAATGGCGACGGTCACCGCTGAGGCCAAACCAGCGTTTCTTGGCCTCGTTGCGGGCCTGGGAGTTGGAGCTGGGATCTTCTACTACAGGTCTATCGTCAACGCCCATCTCTCTCGCCTCCTATCGCCGCGTATTGTGATGGTGCACGCAGACGTTCAGAAAGTTATGAGCCTCGCGAACGCTCGCGAGACCAATCAGCTCGCAGACTACCTTACCTGCCTCTTGAAGCAACTCGCTGATGCCGGGGCCCAAATCGCCACCATTCCAGCATTTTCTCCGCAGGTTTGCGCGCAGGAATTGGAACGAAAAACCCCACTTCCACTCATTGGTTTGCTCGACGCCATTGCCGGTGAAGTGGAACGCCGACAGCTTTCCCGAGTCGCCATCTTCGGAGCCAGGGTCACGATAGAAACAAGACTTTTTGGTACATTGGACGGGCTGGCCGATATCGTCTCGCCCCAATCCAAAGAGATCGACCTCATCAGCAGTATCTACGGGGAGATCGTGAAGAATGAGAAAGCTTCTGAATTAGAAAGAGAGCAGTTACGCACTTTAGCGCACAGACTCATCGAGCGAGAACATCTTGACGCCATCCTGCTCGCAGGAACGGATCTCTCCTTTGTGTTCGACCCTCAGAACACAGATTTTCCGCATCTGGACGGGGCACGCTGTCATATTGAGGCAATCATGCAACGGTTGACGAAATGAAGCGGTAGCTTGCGGTCAGAGAACCCTCCGTTCGAGGACCTCTACTTTCAGTCGGCGGACCGAGGAAACGTTTGGGCTTGCCCGCAGAGGTCAGTTATCCGTTGCTGTTCCCGCCCTCATTACCAGGGGCTAGGATTGATTCGGATCGACTCCGCAAGCGTACCCATCCGATGCGGGAATCACTCTCGCTCCCGGATTGACTTTGCAAAATCTATGATTTGCCCCGAGGTGACAAAAGTTGCTTCTTAGCCGAAAGTGTGTCGCCGTACATTTTGGATAGGGTTTTGACAGGCGCCGAGCTGGTCGAACGATTCGTCAGTCCGGCAAGAATAGATGGAGTGACTTTCGGAGCCGACCCGCCTGATTCAGTCTTCGCGCAGCAGGGTCAGAGGATTGATCGAGAGAGCGCGCTGGGCTGGAATCCATGTGGCAAACAATCCCAACGCAGTCATCGTCAGAACCACACCAACCAGGACCACGGGATCGCGCGGCGTGGCCTGATACACAATGAAAGCCAGCACTCGGGTCGCGAATAAACCCAGAACCAATCCCACCCCCGAACCAATTGCCAACAGTTTGAGCGACCGTCCCAGCGCAGCCTGCAATACCTCCTTGCGATTTGCGCCTAGAGCTACGCGAATTCCCAACTCTTTGAACCGCTTGCTCACCGAATACGCGGCCATTCCGAAGATGCCTGTGATCGACAGCATGGCCCCCATCATGCCGAGTACGCCAAGCGATATTGTCGCGATCCGTGACGGAAACAGCGCTCCGCCCAATTCTGTGCTCCACGGTCGAATGTTCCAGACCATCTCCGGATCGTTACCCCTGAGCACACTTCTTAGGTCCGCGGTAAGCTCCTGCGTTGCGCGGCTTGACCGCACGACCAGCCATATCCAACTGGCCGGCGATTGCAGCAGAGGAAAGAAAACTGCGGGCTTCTGGTCTTCGGTCAAACTGTTGTATTTTCCGTCTTCGACCAAGCCGACTACCCGCACGCGCGTGCCATCTCTCATTTTGAAATACCGGCCAACAGCTTCCGATACGGAGCCTAGTATCTTGCTTGCGAACTCGCGGTTCACCACAGCTACGCGCGGGGCCTTCGTGTCGTCACGCCATGTGAAGGCTCTGCCCGCCAATATAGATGTCCCGGAAGCGCGGAAGTAGTCGGGCGATATGTTAAACATATTCGGTTCGGCTGCGGCATTCGATGGGCTCAGATCCTCGGATGTATCGGTATAAACAAGCGTTTTCCAGGTTGTGGGAATTTCTAACGGCGGATAATTCACCGACCCTACGAAATCTACGCCAGGAACGGCCTGTATCGAATCAATCATGCGCCGTTGCGCTTCGGCTACCCTATCGCCGGTATAACCTGCTGCTTTCAGATCAGTGTCCACCAACAGCGTGTTGCGAGGATCAAAGCCGAGACTGCGGTGCATCGACCGTATGAGTCCACGCACAGCAACCATCGATGAAGTAACGAGCACGACACAGATCGCGACTTCGAAAACCAGCAGGACGTCTCGCACGGTGATTCTGCGCCCGAAAGCGCCTGCGGATCCCGTTTTGACGATCTCGTATGGATTGGCGCGAAGAATCTGGCGTACGGGAACAACGCCGAATAGAATGCCGCTGGCTAGCGCCAGGATCAAAGCTACCCCATAAACGCTAGCGTCCGGACTTACCGGTACATGGATGGGGAACTGCGAGAATGGCTGCCACGCGCTCAACTGGCGCAGGAGCAATACGCTTGCCAAAAGTCCCGTTGCACCTCCAGCGAGCGACAGCAGTACCGATTCGGTGAACAGCTGACGCAAGATGCGATTGCGGCTGGAACCAAGAGCCAGGCGCAAGGCTACTTCGCGAGAACGGTCGGCGGCCCGCGCGGCAAAGAGACTGCCCAGGTTGGCGCACGCCGCTAGTAGGATCAAGCCCGAAAGAAGCATCAATCCGGTTAGGAAAGCCCGCATTGGCCCTGCCAAAAAGTCGCCATGAAGACCAGGCCGTGCCAGCGTATAGGGGCCGTTATCTTCTTCCCTGGGATAGGTGTTTTTCAGATACGAATCCACGGAGTTCAAATCGGCGGCGGCCTGCGTCGGAGTCACTCCCGGCTTCAAACGTCCCACCAACTCAAACATCCAACGGGTTCCTCGCGCGGTTAACATCCGCTCGCCGGACAACTGCTCATGGTTCACGATCGGGATGAAGATATCCGAAGAGAAAAACAAGACGGTCCCCCGAAATCCTGGAGGCGCCACGCCAAGGATGGTAATCGGATGCTTGTTGACCCGAACAACGCGGCCGATCACACTGCGATCATCCTGAAAGTGGCTGTGCCAATAGGCGTAGGAGAGCACGACGAAGGGCGCGCTGTTTGGGCCGTGCTCGTCGGATTCGTGGAAGAAACGCCCCAGATAAGGCTCAATTCGCAAAACGTCAAAATAGTTTCCGCTGGTTTCGTATGCCCAGACATTGGATGGATCTTTGCCTGTGTCCAGACCTGCCTGAGAGATGGCCCATGCGGCCATGTCGCTGAAACTGCGATTGCGCCGTCGAAGATCGAGGTAATCGGGATAGGAATGCCACTCATCGCTCCCGTGCTGGATGACGAAAAGGCTCTCTGCCTGGGGCACTTTGAGTGGACGCAGGATCAGCGCATTCAATACTCCGAAGACGACTGCGTTGGCGCCGATGGCTAGAGCCAGCGTCACAACCGCAGTGATAGTGAATCCCGGGGACTTGCGCAGTTGCCGCATAGCGAATCGCACGTCGCCCCGAAAGAATTCCATTGCCGGCCACTGCCACACCTCGCGGCCGTGTTGCTCACGCAACGGCTCGCTGCCGACGGCTCGTTGCGCTGTTTGCGCCGCAGCTTGATCCGTTATCTCATTGTGCATGAACCGCTCGGCACGCTCTTCGATATCAAGGCGGATCTTTTCACCGACCTGAGGGCGGCGTAACAATTGCGAAATCCAGTTCATTGAAGACTCCTTTGAGCATCCCTCATCAACTCGTTGCGGCTTTTCCAGAGCGTTGAAAGCCAATGTTCAGATTGGCGGGATCGTGAATCGGCGACTACGCCGCTGACGCCTTGTTGAAGATGATTCCCAGAAGAAAGAGGACTGTCGCGAAGACGACAGCGCGAAACGGCGAGGAGAAAAAAAAGAGCCTTGCGGCGACGGCGCAACCGAGCAGATGTGCAAGCCCGAGTGCTAGCAAGAACCAGGAACGAAAAAGAAACTCGCTGTGGCAGATGGCGAGATAACCGTAGACCGCACCAAAGAGAATAAGGAAGAAGCTGTGGGTCACGTTGAACCCAATCCATGCCCGCCACATCGTGGTTTCCCGACTGACAACAGGCGAAATGGTCAACATTTTAGCAGTGAGATCGGGGTCGCTCGGGTGAAGCTGCATCCCGCTAAAGGTAATCCACAAGTGCAGGAACCCCAGTAGCAACATAACGGTCGCACTGGTTGCGATAAGCGCCGAAGATCTCATTATGGAACTCCACAAAACGTATTTGGCCGACGGAAATTGGCCACTGAATCTGCTGCCAGAAATGAGGGACCACAGATGGACCTATCGTTCCGCCAAGTAGTGCGCATCGGCGGCCGTGCCCTTCCCGTCTGGGCTCTCAATTCATCGAAAGAACCAACCCACTGACGAAAACATCGGTGTTGTGCGCGAAACGGAGACCATAATAACCATTCGTCGATTTGAGCTTGCCAGGCCCCACGAGGGCACTTTTGTCGTAGCTCGCAACGACCGACCCGTTGATGGAGCACGTCACTTTCTCTCCCATCACTGAAAGCGAGATGTCCTGCGTAACCGGCTGGCCGCGCCCGGCGGCTTTATGAATTGCCGGGTTACTCCCACCAAAAAATCCGGACACCTTGAACGGCGCCGGTCCAAATCCGCGAACGATAAAGCTTCCGTTTCCGGACGCCGCGCAGTAAAGTTCGGTCTGGCTGGAAGTGCCCATGTCATTCCCGCCGATAAACAATCCATATGGGTGCGGATGGGAATTGAGATTCATAAATTTTGGCTCCGTGAATATCGCTCTGACCGTGAAGTCACCTGACGCAATCGCATCGGTCTTCCAGTAACTGGCAGCGGGACCGGTTGTGATGTGAAGGGTGTGTCCCTCTTCAACGAGCCGCGTAGCGTCGAGGGTCATGCCCGCCTTCTCTTCAGCAGCATCCACTCTTCCATTCCAACTGAGAGCCTTAATACCGCCATCCGTGACCGCTCTGGAGCCGTCCGCGGTGGCGCTGCCAGGAGTACCGACAAACTGAATCCTGGAGAGGAACAACAATGCGATGAGTAAAGCGGCAACGGTAATTGCGGAGCCGATCAGGATCTTGAACCTTTTCTTCATTGCGAAGCCTTAAAGTGAATTTGATATTGCCGCCGTCGGCCACTATTACCTGCTGGATGAATCGAGCAATACGGTCCCAGCGAAAGTCTTCCGTCGTTTCTCACTTCAGCAAAACGGATTCTTCGTACGGCTGCAGCCGTACGAGTTTCTTTGAGTCGTTCCATAATTTCAACGCTCGCTCTTCGTCATAGGACATTTTCGAAGATCGCCGATCGCTGAGTGTGCCGTTATGCGACTGAAAGTACATGCCAGATCCGCCCCCGAATACAGGATGGGCAGCAATTCGAGCCAATGATGCACCGGAGAAGCCGAGAGATCCCTGCGTTACGCCAACTTGTCTCATGATCTGCTTGACGATGCGGGTTTTCGTGAACCACTGCAAATACTTCGGCATCGTTCGCAGCAACCCGGTCTCGGGTATGGCGCCGGGGTCATAGGCAATGGATGCGATGGTGCTGCCGGCTCGCCTTAACCGACGGTGCAGCTCATAGGCGTGAAGGATGGTGCACAGCTTCGATGTCGCATAGCGCTTTCCCGCGGAGAGAAGCTTTTTGGTGTCTTTTCCATCGTAGGCAAGAGCGATCGCGTCCGGCTCGGCGACAATGCCCACCATCTTTCCATCCATGGTGTCCGGATCATGCGTTCCGCTCGCGGTGAACACGATGCGCCCGTTGTCTCCCAATCGATCGGTGAGCAGTTCAATCAGTAGGAAATGTCCAAGGCAATTGGTCGCGAATGTTGTCTCATAGCCATCCGCAGTGTAGGTCGGCGGACCGTCAAAATATCCCCCGGCGTTACACAGTAGAACTTGAAAGGATGCGACTTCGCCGCTGTCGAGCATGGCAAGGAATTTTGTCGCCGCATCTCTGACGGAGCTAAGCGAGGAAGTGTCCAGCATGAGCGTGATGACGCTGACGCCGTAAGCCATGCGCAGCCTCTGCGCAGCGGCTTCCATCCGTTGCATGTTTCGTCCCGCGAGAACCAGGTTGTAGCCGTAGCGGCACGCGAGCTGTTTGGCGCATTCAAAGCCGATGCCGGCGTGACCGCCCGTGATGAGAACTGTTGGCACGACGACCTCTTTGAGTTGAACAGCCTGAACCACTGTCTGAATTCGCGCGAGCATCATGCGGGCAGCAATCCGGTCCTTGCGACATCGGCAAACCATGTATAGGACTTCTTTGGGGTTCGCTCGCCGGTGCGCACATTTTGAGCAACGAGGCCAAATTTTCCTGTGTAACCTGCGTCCCACTCCCAGTTATCGAGCAGCGACCACACAAAGTAGCCCTCCACCCGGCTACCGTTGTCCATGGCCTGGGCGACTGCGCGCAAATGACCGCTCAGATAGTGAATTCGAAACTGGTCGTCGATGATTGCGGGCTGATCTCCCAAACGGTCGGAACAACCGTTCTCGGTCACAATAAGACGCGGGTTGCCGTAGTCTTTGGTCAAGAGATGGAGGGCTTCCTCAAGCCCGGCCGGATCGATTTCACGGCCAGACGCGTCGAGAGGAACCCCGGCGGGCGGCTTGCCGGGGCCAATTAAACCTGGGCCGCTGAAATCTGCTTTGAGATAGAACGGAGTGTAATAGTTGACGCCGATGAAATCGCAACTCTGATGAACGATATGCATGTCCCCGGGCCTGACCGCGTCGGCCAGGAACTGCTTCGCAGCCTGGGGATAAGTGCCCTTTAGGACTGGATCAAGAAACGCGCCCCACCATAGTTGATGATAGGCAAAAGCGGCGAAATCGTTCATTAGATGAATTTTTCCTCCCTCTGGCCGGTCTGGCGCCAATGCCAGTCCGAGCCCGATCATCAGATCGTTTCGCTGCGCGCGCATGGCTTGAATAGCCTGACCTTGGGCCAGATTCAAATGGTGAGTAACGGGCCCAATAAGCTTTCCGTCGCGCAACCCGGGTGCGTGACTGCCAACGACATGGCCCAGCAGCATGTGCACATTTGGCTCGTTGAGCGGGATGAAGTGTTTGAGTCGATCGCCCAGAT
>Ga0302326_10004409_pt1 | contig 32611 bp, 26 predicted proteins | sample Palsa_T0_3_FD_202264 | JGI IMG/M metagenome (GOLD analysis project Ga0302326, IMG submission 202264) | Peat permafrost microbial communities from Stordalen Mire near Abisko, Sweden - Palsa_T0_3 | ecosystem: Environmental > Terrestrial > Soil > Palsa > Peat permafrost | place: Sweden: Abisko...
CGCCGCCGCCCACGCGTCGGCCTCGAGCGCTTCCGTTACCGCCATGCCCGCAACGTTCCGCGCGCCGAGCCGCGGTTCATCGTGGGGCGGTTCGACGCTCGCTTGGATGGGAAAGGACCGTAATAACCGCGTTCTCGGAAAGGAAACCATCCGTTGGCTGCTCGCAAAAAGACCGCCAAGAAGTCCTCCGGCCGCAAAACGTCCGCTAAGAAATCCACGGCCAAGAAATCGACCGCCAAGAAGTCGACGGCCAAAAAGTCGCCACTCCGCAAGGCAGCGAAAAAGGCTGCGACGCTCGCGAAGCACCCCGCTCGGGCGTTGCGCGCCGTCCGCAAAGTCAGCGGCGCCGTCAAGGCCGTCAGCTCGGCCGTAGAGGCCGGCGCCTCCGCGCTTGAGGAAGGCCTCGAAAAGACGACCCGCGCCGTCCGCAAGAAGACCGGCGGGGGCCCCAAGAAAGAGGCATAAATACGGAGCGAGCCGCCTGGAGGCGGCTCGCGACCGTTCTGAGAGTTGCGTTGGTGTTGCGACGACGGGGCGCTACTTGTGCGGGTACAGCACCATTTGCCCGTCCGGGTAGTCGAAGACCAGGTCGAAGTTTTTGAGGAAGTCGAACCCGACAAGGATCTCGCGGCCGTGAAGCGTGGGGAGCTCGCAAGCCGGCGGGCCTTGATAGTTGATCGGTCCGACATCGAGCGAGCCGAGCTGCCCGCACCTCCCCGTCTCCTCGCCTCCGACGCCGCCGATGCGCAGCTGGGAGGCGAGGCTGCTCGGATCGACCAGAAACCGCAGCTTATATTTCGAAACGAGATCCGGCGAGAAGAGAACGTACATAAAATCGCCGCTGTCCAAGGTGGCCAGCACGTCAACCGTGTTGTTGAGTCGCATCGGAATGACCGGTGTCCCGCTGCTGAGGTCGGGCGAAACCACGAATCCCGAGCCGGCCGCCGGGGCGGTCTTGCCCGGATCGTTGATGGAGAGCGTCTTCTTGTGAAGGTCTACGCCGACGATGGCGCCTGCGAGAAAGTCACATCCGAGGAGGCCGTCGAACTGCTCCTGTGAGGTGTCCCGGCCGTTATCGCGGCTGGCACTCATGATGACATCGTGCAACACGTTTCCGCCGATATCCAGCGTGGCCGCCTTAACACGCTCTTGCCTCGAGACGAAAGGCCCGATGCCGCGCGCGACCTGGGACAATATCGGCGTCAGGTTTGCAGCCCGAGAGAATTTCGCGGAGACAAAGATTCCTCCGGCGCCCGTGTCGAAAAGGAAGTGCCCCGGAACGCCGTTGATCTTCGCCGTCACGAAGATCCGCTCGTCGGTTACCTCGATCGGGATCGGCTGATCGTTCGTGAAGGCCCAATGCGCAGTCTGCGCCGGCGGGTGAAGGTCATCGTCGCTAACCGGAGCATTCGCTTGAATCTTGGTTCGCTCGACCGCGGTTTTTCCAAATCTCCAGCTCGCGATCAGCTTCTTGCCGGGGAGTGCGTCAGCGTACGTGAGCGCGTCGAAGGTGGTTTCGTAACGTCCTCCGGGGTCAATGACCGCTCGACCGTACCTACCGGTGGCCGGGTCGATATAGAGATCGATCGGGAAGGCTTGGTCTTTGAGGCCGACCCTAACGATAGAGTACGGCTTGCCGTCGATCGTGCTTGTTCCTTGCGCGATCCCCGGCATCTGGGCAGTGGCCTCATCGAAGAGCAAACTCTTGGCGATCAAATATTTGGTCTGCTCGCCGAGGACGCGTAAGGTAAAGCCGTTGACGTCCGACCGCCAAAAGATGCTGCCGGTGAAACCCTCGACCGAACTACCGCGCTTCGTTTCGATGTCGCGCCGCCGAGCGACACCTCGCTGAATTTCGGTGAACGTCGAGGTCACTTCCGGCTGACCATCCTTGCCGAGTCTGCTATACGTGCCTTCGGTCCGAAGCGACGTGATGGTGCCGTCGCCAAACTGCCAGCCGACGTAGGCTTGGTGTTTGGCGAGCAGCGCGGCGGCCTCGTCTTCGGCGCGGAGCGGCGTTGAGACGGCCACCAGCGCGACGGCGAGGGCAGCCGCCGTCGCGCGCACGATGCTAGTCGTTGATCAGCTCGAAGAGTCCCGCGGCACCCATGCCGCCGCCGATGCACATCGTCACGACAAGCCACTTGGCTTTGCGCCGGCGGCCTTCGTTGATGCCGTGAATCGTCATCCGCGCGCCGCTCATGCCGTAGGGGTGGCCGATCGAGATCGCGCCGCCGTCGACGTTGAACTTCTCGTTGTCGATATGAAGCTGGTCGCGGCAGTAGAGCGTCTGGACGGCGAATGCTTCGTTGAGTTCCCAAAGATCGATGTCGTCGACCTTGAGGTTGTGGCGCTCGAGCAGCTTGGGAACGGCGAAGACCGGCCCGATCCCCATCTCCTCGGGCTTGAGCCCCGCGATTGCGAGACCGCGGTAGTACGCCAGCGGCTTGAGGTCGTGCTTTTCGGCATAGTCGTAGCTCGTGAGCACGACGGCCGCGGCGCCGTCCGAGAGCTGCGAGGCGTTGCCCGCGGTGATCGTCGATTTTGGGTTCAACAGGCTCGCGCTCTTGAGCTTGGCGAGCCCTTCGAGCGTCGTGTCCTCGCGGTTGCCCTCGTCCTTCGGGAGGGTGAACAGCACTTCGCGGACCGTCCCGGACTCTTTGTCTTCCTCGTACTTGTAGGCGGGCAGCGGGACGATCTCGGCATCGAACCGGCCGGCGTGCTGCGCGGCCGCCGTGCGCTTTTGGCTCTGCAAGGCGTACTCGTCCTGATACTCGCGCGAGATCTCGTACCGCTTGGCAACGAGATCCGCCGTCTCGATCATCGGCATGTAGAGGTCGGCCTCGTGGCGCATCAGCCACTCCTCCGTGTAGAACTTGATGTTCATATTGTTCTGCACGAGGCTGATCGACTCGGCGCCGCCGGCGATCATCGCGGGCGCCCCATCGACGATGACCCGCTGCGCGGCTGACGAGATCGCCTGCAAACCCGACGAGCAGTAGCGGTTGATCGTCGTCCCCGCGACCGTGATCGGGAGGCCGGCGCGCACGACTGCGTTGCGCGCGAGGTTATGCCCGGTTGCGCCTTCCGGCATCCCGACGCCGAGGACCGCGTCCTCGATGTCGTTCGGGTCGACGCCCGAGCGCTCGACGGCCGCTTTGATGACGTGGCCGGCCATCGTCGCACCGTGCGTCATGTTGAATGCGCCGCGAAACGCCTTGCCGATCGGCGTCCGCGCGCCGCTGACGATAACTGCTTCAGTTGCCATTAGTTCTGCGATACTCCAAGTTTGGGATGCGATACGAACCCGCCCTTTTCGGCGGCCTCTTTGAGTTTGGGCGCCGGCACCCAATGCTTGCCGAGCGTCTTCTGCCATTCCAGAACCTGGTCGTAGATCTTTTTGGTTCCAACCGTATCGGCCCACCACATCGGGCCGCCGTGGTACCAGGGGAAGCCGTAGCCGAAGACCCAGGCGATGTCCTCGTCCCCGGGTCGCAGGGCGACGCCGGTGCCGAGCAGCTCGGCGCCTTGGTTGACGAGCGCGTACATACAGCGCTCGATGATCTCTTGCTCGGTGATTTCACGGCGCGCGATCCCGAGGCGCTTGGACTCGTCCTCGATCAGCTTTTCCACTTCCGGATCGCGCGTCGGCTTGCGCGCGCCGGGCTCGTAGATGAAGTAGCCTTTGCCCGTCTTCTGGCCGTAGCGGCCGAGTTCGTAGAGGCGGATGCCGATATCGGACTGACGGTATCCGGGATCGGGCGCTTCCTGGCGGATCTTGTAGAAGACGTCGATTCCCGAAAGGTCGCTCATTGCAAACGGCCCCATCGGGAAGCCGAAGTTCCGAATCGCCTTGTCGATCTGCCACGGCGTCGCGCCTTCCTCTAAGAGGAACGCAGCCTCGCGGGCGTAGTCGAAGAGCATCCGGTTCCCGATAAACCCGAAGGCATTCCCCGAGATCACGCCTTTCTTCTTGAGTTTCTTCGCTAGCGCGGTTGCCGCCGTCAGCGTCTCGGGTGACGTTTTCGCGCCGCGCACGATCTCGAGCAGTTGCATGACGTTCGCCGGAGCGAAGAAGTGCAACCCGAGAACTTGCTCGGGACGCGAGGTCGAGCTCGCGATCTCGTCGATGTCGAGGGTTGAGGTGTTCGAGGCGAGGATCGCGTCGCGCTTTACCGCCTTGTCGAGTTGGGCGAAGACTTCTTTCTTAACGGCCATCGATTCGAAGACCGCTTCGACGACGATGTCGACGTCGGCAATCGCCGAGTAGTCGCCGACAAATTTGACGTTCTCCGTGCGTTCCTTGGCTTTGTCGGCGGTGAGTTTACCCTTCTTCGCCTGGCCCTCGTACGTGTCGGCGACGTTTTTGCGGCCGCGTTCGACCTGTTCTACGTTGACGTCGATCACCGAGACCGGGATGCCGGCGTTCGCGAACACCATCGCGATCCCGGTTCCCATCGTCCCCGCCCCGACGACCGCGGCCGACTTGATTTCCTTCGGCTTGACCTCCGCGGCAAGCCCGGGGATCTTGCCCAGTTCCCGTTCGGCGAAGAACAGGTGGATCGCGGCTTGCGCGGGTTCGCTGACGACGAGTTCGGTGAACAAGCGTGCTTCGCGCGCGATGCCGAACTTGTAATCGAGATCCGAGGCGGCTTCCATCGCGTCGATCAGCTTGTGCGCCGCGAACCCGCCCTTATCTTCGGGTGGTACCATCCCGTGCGCGAACGCCACCATCGGCGGCGGCACCACGATCTTCAGGGCGCTCAGCCGGTTCTTCGTTCCCGCCTTCTCTTTGGCGAACTCGACCGCGCGGGTGACTAGATCGCCCTCGACGATTTCGTCGAGAATGCCCATCCCTTTGGCGGGCTTTGCGTCCTTGGGCTTGCCCTCGAGCATCATCTGCAGCGCCATCTGAACGCCGCCGAAATTGTGCGGGTTCTTGGTCGCGAGCAGCCGCGGAAGCCGCTGGGTCCCGCCGGCGCCCGGAATCAGGCCGAGCAGAATCTCCGGCAACCCGACTTTTGACGAGGCCGTGGCGATCCGGTAGTCGCAGGCGAGCGTGGTTTCAAAGCCGCCGCCGAGCGCGTTGCCGTCAATTGCTGCGACGAAAGTCTTATTGCTTTTCTCGATCGCGGCGACGACGTCGCGCACGGTCTTCGCGTCGGGCGGTGGCGGCTTCGAGAAGGCGTTGATGTCCGCGCCGCCGCTGAAAAACCCGTGCGCCCCGGTGATGACGATCGCCCGAACCGCCGGGTCTGCGTCGGCCGCTACGATCTCGCGCAGAAGCGCGGCCGACAGCTCAAAGGAAAACGCGTTCACGGGCGGGTTGTCGAGCGTGAGGATTCGTATTCCGTCGCGCGTTTCGACGTTCACTACCGACCCCGGGCGGGCTTGCGTCTCTAACATCGTTTCTCCAGGCTTTTGTGAGGACGAACCCTGTTCGTTCCGGGGTTAACAACGCCTTTTGATGCCCGCCTCACACCATGTCGCGCGGGCCGAGGGGGTTGCTTCGCGCATCGTAAAAGACTGCGCAATGCAGACTCTCGGGGAATTCATTTCCAAGGCGCTGTCGGTACCCAACGATCAGGCGTTTGCGGAACGGCTCGGGGCACCGCGATGGAGGTTTACTTCCTCGGAGCGGATGCTCGAGCGGGTAACGGCGATCGCGTACGCGGTGCGGGCGGCAGGCTGCACGAGCGGCGATCGGGTCGCACTGATGTCCGAGAACCGGATCGATTGGCTGGCCGCCGACTTCGGGATCCTGGTTGCCGGCTGCGTCGTCGTTCCGATCTTCGCAACCTTGGCGCTCGATCAGGTCGAGTACATCATAAAGGATGCGGAAGCGAAGCTCGTCTTCGTCGAAACGGAAGCCGACGCAGATCGACTGCGGAAAACGTGCCCGAGCCTGCCGCGCTGCATTGTGTTCGACGGCACCGGGCCCGACTCGCTCGCTGCGTTTGAAGCGGCCGGCGCGGCGGCTGCGCAAGCGGACCCCTCCGCACTCGCCGGATTTCGCAGCGGAAGCACGCCCGGCGATCTCGCGGTACTCATTTACACCTCGGGGACGACAGGCAATCCCAAAGGCGTGATGCTCTCGCACCAAAACTTGATTTCGAACACGATGGCCGGTTCGACGGTGCTGCCCGAGCCGCTGAAGGGCGAGAAAGACGTCGTCCTCTCCGTGCTGCCGTTCGGGCACATCTTCGAACACACCGACGCGCTCGGATTCGTCAACAAAGGCATGAAGCTCTACATCACGCAGCCCAACTACTTGCTCGCGGATCTCAAAGACGCGCGCCCGGTGATGATGGCGCTCGTGCCACGCATCTTCGAACGCGTGCTCGCGGGCATCATCGGCAAAGCGAAAGCGGAAGGTGGCCTCAAGGCCAAACTCGTCCCCTGGGCGCTGGGCGTCGGGCGCGACTACATGTCGGCCCAGGTCGACGGCCGCAAACCGGGCGCGATGCTCCCGCTGCAATACGCGATCGCGCAGAAGCTCGTCCTTTCCAAGATCAAGCCGCAGATCGGCCTCGATCGGCTTGCGTTTTTTGCCAGCGGCAGCGCGCCGCTCCATCGCGACATAGCGCTGACGTTCGCCGCAATGGGCATCCCGATCGTCGAGGGCTACGGACTTACCGAGACCTCGCCGATCGTGACCGCGTCGCGTCCGGAGTCGATCCGCTACGGTTCGGTGGGTAAGCCGGTCGCGGGCGTCGAGATCAAGCTCGCCTCCGACGGAGAGATCCTGGTCAAAGGCCCCAACGTCATGCAAGGCTATTACCATCTGCCCGCGGAGCATCCGTTCACCGAGGACGGCTGGTTCATGACGGGCGACATCGGCGAGATCGACAAGGACGGCTACCTGTTCATCACCGATCGGAAAAAGGAACTGATCAAGACCTCGACCGGCAAGTACATTGCGCCCGGCCGCGTCGAAGCGGCGCTCAAACGCTCGATCTACATCGGCCAGTGTTTTGTCATCGGCGACGGACGCTCGTTTCCGCTGGCGCTGGTCAGCCCGAATTGGGATATCATCCGCAAGGAGTTCAACATCCAAGACGACGTCCCGAGCGCGGCAATCGCCGAGCGCGCCGACGTCCGCGACCTCATCACGAAAGAAGTCATCGAGAAGACCGCGGATCTCGGCAGCTTCGAGCAAGTCCGCAAGGTCGCGCTCCTCCCGCGCGACCTCACGATCGAGGACGGCGAACTCTCGCCGACCCTCAAAGTCAAGCGCCGCGTCGTCGAAAAAAAATTCGCCGACATCATCGACGCCGCATACAAAGGCGCCGCCGTCCTCGCACGCTAGCTCCATGTCACGCTGAGCGGAGCTCGCGCAGCGAGCGCAGTCGAGGCGCCGACGGGATTTTAGCCATGCGCCGTTGGCCCTTCGACTGCGCGGCTGCGCCGCTCCGCTCAGGATGACATGGCTGCGGTGGTCGCTGACATGGCTGCGGTGGCTGATATGGCTGCGCCGGTCGCTGACATGGCTGCGGTGGTCGCTCAGGGCGGGGACAGCGACATCATTTCAACGAGGGCCCGCGTTAGCGGGCTCGTTGGGTTTGCGAGTTCGAGGGCGATCGTGAAGTGATTGTGGCCGGTCGCGTCGATTTCGCGGTAGGCGTGACCCCACGCGCGCCAGGCGTCGACGTAGGCGCGCTGCTGGGCATGGAAAGCCGGCTGTTCGTCGCCGCCGGCCGCGACGACGAGCTGCGGCGAGCCGAGCGGCGGATTGTGGATCGGGCCGTTGCGGATCGCGGTCGCCGCATCCATTGCGATCCATTCGTTGATGTGCGTCGCGCGCAGCGGCTCGAGATCGTAGAGCCCGCTCAGCGCGAAGAGGCCGCGCACCTCGAACGCCGCCGCGATCATTGCGGCGAGCTGTGCCCCGACCGAATGGCCGCCCACGAAGACGTTGCGGGGATCCGCGCCGAGCGACGTTACGTGCTCGAGCGCGTAGGCGTGTGCGCTGCGAACCGAGGCGACGATTTCGTCGAGGGTCGGGCCCGGTGCGAGCGGATAGTTGACGACCGCAACCGCGGCGCCGGCCGCAACCAGCGCCGGCGCGACGAAGCTCGAGGCGTCCTTCGACATACGCCGCCAATAGCCGCCGTGAACCCACACGAAGAGCGGAGCGCCGGGGCGCTCGGCGGGAAAGAAGTCGATCGTCTCGCGCACGTGTGGCCCGTAACGATGGTCGAGGTCGCAGCGCACGGACGCGCGCGCGCGTTCACTTAGTGCCCCGAAGCGTTCCAAGTACGGCGTGACGTCGCCGTCGGGAAGCTGCTTGGAGGTGTCGTAGTGATCGTCGAGGTTCACGTCGCCGCACGTGTGGCGGATCTCATGGGTGCGACGTTCGACCTCGCGCAAGAGAATCGCTTCGTCGAAAAGACCAGCGCGAGGGCGGATCCCGTAGTGCGGTGAAGACAGACAGGCTATGACGACAACCGCGAACGGCGCTGCGACGCGCACCGAAACCGACTCGATGGGGGCCGTCCAGGTTCCCAGCAACGTGTACTACGGCGCCCAGGCGGCGCGCTCGCTGCACAACTTCGACATCGGCGACGGCACGACGCCGCGCGACGTCATGCCGCGCCAAGTCATCAAGGCGATGGCTACGCTGAAGAAGGCGGCGGCGCTCGTCAACCGCGATCTCGGCAAGCTCGATCAGGAGAAGACCGACCTGATCGTGCGGGCCGCCGACGAGGTGATTGCCGGGAAGCTCGACGCACACTTCCCGCTGCGCGTTTGGCAGACGGGGTCGGGCACGCAGACGAACATGAACGTGAACGAGGTGATCTCGAACCGCGCGATCGAGCTTGCCGGCGGCGAAATGGGTTCGAAGAAGCCGATCCATCCCAACGACCACGTCAACATGTCGCAGTCGTCGAACGACACGTTTCCGACGGCGATGCACATGGCGGCGGCCGAAGCCGTCGCCGAGATGCTGCCCGCGGTACAGAAATTGCGCGACGCGCTCGACGCGAAGGCGAAAAAGTGGGCGGGCATCGTCAAGGTCGGCCGCACGCACCTGCAGGATGCGACGCCGCTGACGCTCGGCCAAGAGTTTTCCGGCTACGTGACGCAACTCGACCGCGCGATGGTCGCGATCCGCGAAGCGAACGACCACATCTTCGATCTCGCGATCGGGGGGACGGCCGTCGGCACGGGCCTCAACGCCCATCCGGAGTTTGCCGATCGCGCCGCTACGAAGATCGCCGAGTTGACGGGTCTGCCGTTCCGTTCGCATCCGAATAAGTTCACGGCGCTCGCATCGCACGACGACTTCGTCTTTGCGTCGGGCGCGCTCAAGCAGCTCGGCGCGGCCCTGATGAAGATCGCAAACGATATCCGGTGGCTCGCTTCCGGTCCGCGCGCCGGGATCGGCGAACTCGTCCTCCCCGAGAACGAGCCCGGCAGTTCGATCATGCCGGGCAAGGTCAATCCGACGCAGTCCGAGGCCGTGACGATGGTCGTCGTGCAAGTCTACGGTAACGATGCGGCGATCGCGTTCGGCGCGTCGCAGGGCAACTTCGAACTCAACGTCTTCAACCCGGTGATGATCTACAACTTCCTGCACTCGACGACGCTCTTGCGCGACGCGTGCACGATGTTCCGGCTGCACGCGATCGAAGGCCTCGAAGCAAACGAGAGCGTCATCGGCGCTTACCTCGCGCAGTCGTTGATGACGGTGACCGCGCTCTCACCAAAGATCGGTTACGACAAGGCCGCCGAGATCGCAAAGAAAGCGCACAAAGACGGTTCGACCCTCAAAGAGGCCGCGCTTGCCTTGGGCCACGTCAGCTCCGACGACTTCGACAAATTCGTCGTCCCCAAGGACATGACGCACCCGTAAAAAGAGTGCGCAGGACCTGGGGGGGTCGCGGCGGGCACGCCGAATTATAGACGGACGATGGGCAGAGTGTGCGGGCGGCTTCGCGCCGTCGCTGTCGGCCTGATCGCCTGCGTCGCGTTGGTGCCGGCGTTTGGCGGGAGAGGTTGCGCCGTGGCCGCTCCTGCTGCGGCCGATACCGCAAAAGCCGATACCGTGAAAACGGATGCGGCAAGCGCGATCGATTCCGCGCGGCGCCGGGTTGCGGGCGGCGATTTGAGCGGAGCGATCGAGGAGCTGGCCGTCTACGTGGCGGCCCATCCGAAACAACTCGAGCCGGCTCGGTATCTCGGCGACCTATACTACCGAGCATCGAACGTTTCGGCCGCCGAAAGCACGTACCGCGCGATCCTCAAATTCGCCCCCGACGACCGCGAAACGCACGACCGGCTCGGGGGCATCTACGCCGCCCAAGATCGCTCGGACGACGCGATCGCGCAGTTTCAGGCGAGCTTGCCGTTCGCGTCGGCTTACGGACATCTCGTCGACGTCCACCGCCGCATCGGCGACCTTCCGCAATTCGAACGCTCGTATCGCGAGGCGGCGGACAGTGCCCCGTTCGATGCCGGTGCGCAGTACGCCCTCGGCGCGGTCTTACGCGCCGAGCACCGGCCGAGCGACGCGGTGCAGTATCTGGTCCGCGCGTTGAATCTCTCCCCGCGCTCGTGCCAAACGCTCTCGGAGCTCGGGAATGCGTATCTCGACTTGCACGAAGGCGACCGTGCGATCGGCGTCCTGCAGCGTTGCCTCTCGATGGAACCCGACGACTATCCGGCGCTCGTCAATTTGAGCAGCGCGTACCTCGAAGAGGGCCGCGATGGTGACGCACTTCCGGTGGTCCAGCATGCCACCCGCGAGCGACCCGATCAACCCGAAGCGCTCGTCAATCTCGGATACATCGAAGACGACCTCGGTCGCTGGCAGAATGCGATGTCATACTATTTGCGAGCGATCGCGCTCGATCCACTCGACCGCGATGCCTATGTCGACCTCGGCTACGACTACAGCGTCCACCGCCTTTACGCGCTCGCAGAGGCCGCGTTGCTCAAGGGACTGAGCGTCTCGCCGAACGACGGGCGGCTCCACTACCTGCTCGCCTCGACCTACGCGGATCAGGGCAAGCGCGATCTGGCCCGGGCCGAGTACAAACGCGCAGCGCAAAGTGACGAGCCCGAAGTCGCACGTGCCGCGAATCACGACTTGGTAACTTTCGGGGGCTAGCGCCTCACGGAAAAAATGGCGGTGTGACCAGCCGCGATGCGTTCGCGCTGTTATCGTTGAGCGAGATACTCTCTTCGGAGAGCAACCCGCCACCAGACGTCATGTCGAGATAGACTTCCAGGTACAGGTACTGACTCGCGCCGAGCGTGACGGCACCGGGGGACGCGATGGTAACGGTAGCGGTCGTCGCGCTTGTGGACGGCGTGAATGCCGGTGATGCGGCACCCTCGGCGACGAGTCTAGTGCTCGTGACCGCCGTCGTCGTCGCGGTCACGACCCACAGGCTTGCCTTGATCACGGCGGTCCCAGCGCTTGTCGTGTTCAACCCTTCAAACGTAAACGTCCAATTGCCGTTATCGTACGTACCGGGTGTCGAACCGTCGAAAATCCAGCCCTTGGTGTCGGGCGTCGCTGCGAGCGTATACGACGTCAGGTTACCCGTCGTCCCGGGGACGAACTGCCAGGTGCCTGGGAGGAGCAGGGTGAGAATACTCGAGCTCGTATTGGTCGCGCTGCCTTGCGTCGAGGACAGCTCCTCGACGCTCGTGGATCCGGTGACGACCGTCGAAGCCGTCGTCCGTAGATAGAGCGTCTGCGGCGGTGCTTGATTGTCGACGATCGCGCCGCCCGTGCAGCTGTACGTATGCATCCCGCTGACGTTAAGGGCCGATGACGGGTAAGTCGCCGCCACGTCGCTCAGCTGTGCGGCGGTCAGTCCGACCGTCGAGCTTCCTGAGGCTGCCGTAACGCTGAACGTACCGGTCCCGGCGGCGGTCCCGCACGCCGCGGTAAAAGCGTAGTTGTTTCCGGTCGCGTCGGGCGTAGCTTGACTGGGGGGAGCAAAGCTCGGGCTGCCCGAGGTAAAGCCGAAGGCGCTGGTGCCGAAACTAAGCGTGCCGTTATCGAAGGAGCTCGAGCCTCCGGCAGTCGTGATCGGAACCGACGAGGCATCCTCGACGGCGTAAACTCCGGTGATGCTGCCGCTGGTGTTCGATGTGTTCGACTCCCAAGTCATCACGCCGGCGACGCCGTTTAGCGTGATAGTGAAATTGTTGCCCGATCCGGGAACGACCGCTAGGGCCTGTTCTCCTTGCGCGAGGACAACGTTTGCGCTGTTTGCGATCTCCGCTTTGAACGTGTGCGGTCCGGCGGTCGTTTGATAGGCGATCGTGCAACTGCCGCTCGTGCAGGCGCTCGTCGTGCCGATGGCCCTGGCGTTTGTGTCGATGAACAACGCGGCGGTGGCCGTCGCCGACGAGATGTAGCGTGGTCCTCGAAGTTTGTCCACCACGGTCCGCGGCACGGTGATCGTCAACGTGCCGGTGGCTGCCTGTGCCTGCGCTGCAAGCGGCGGCGCAGGGCGCTCGGGGGTCGTGTTCGATACCGCGCTCGAACACGCCGCAAGCGCGGCGGCGGTCATCACGGACAAAACGAGCGTTCGCGGCTTCATCGTCGATCCTGGGCGGCCTCCCGCTCGCCGAAAGCTGAGCGACGGCGCGTAGAGGATTTATTGAAGCGTGGCGGTGCCGCTGGAGTCGGAGATGACGCCTGCGGGGTTGCACGTGTAGGTGTGGGCCAACACGGTGAGCGCCGCGCCCGGATAGGTCGGCGTCGTCGATGCGCCGCCAAGCTGAGCGGTCGAGACGGTGGTACTGGTTCCCGAAGTCGCGGTAGCGGTCACGGTGAACGTACCGGTCGTCGTGGCCGGGCAGGTCGCCGTAAAGGCGTAGTCGTTCCCGAGTGCATCTGGTGCGGCGAGCGTCGCCGGCGTAAAGGTCGCGCCGGTGAGGCCGCCGGTGGGCACGACGGCGAATGCGATCGCGCCGTTATCGAAGGCGCTCGAGGATCCCGCGGTCGTGATGGGCACGATGGACTCGTCCGCAACGGCATATTTCGTGGTGAGGCTAGCGGTGGTGCTCGCCGTGTCCGATTGCCAGTTAAAGTTGTTCGAGGCGCCGTTCATCGTGATCGTAACGGAGTTGCCGGGGCCGCCGACGATCGTGACGCCGGTCGTTTTTCCTTCCGAGAGAACCTTTGCTGAGGCGTTGTCGATCTCTGCTTCGAACGTGTGCGTCCCGGCCGTCGTGGTAAAGGGGAACGTACAGGATCCCTGCGTGCAGCCTGAGGTACTCTGGCCGACAGGCGCCGTGGTCGTATCGACGAACGCGGCCGCGTGCGCAAACCCGCTCGAGATGAAATCGAGATGCCGGGAGTTGCTCGATGCGGTCACCGAATTATTGATAAGGGTCAGCGTGCCCGTAGCGCGCGCGCCTGACTGCGGCTGCGTTTGCCCGGCCCCAGACGGCATGCTGCCGGAGCCCCCGCCCCCGGAGCACGCCGCTAGCAAGCTCGCGCTCAACAGAAGCGGCGTAATGGTGCGGAAAGTCATGTTCGATCCTTTGCGTGATGATGCGTTGTGTTGATGGTTCGCGTGAAAAGGTTCAAGGCGAAACGACGATGGTATCGATCCCATTCCCGCCTGGTTGGCTGACAAGCGCGAGGGTCGTCGTGCCGGCCTTGAGCCCGGTGACGTTAAAGAAAGTGTAGGTTTCGTTATTAAATTGTTCGACGGTGGCGATTGTCGGATCCGTGAGGATCCAGGTAAACGATCCCACGTAGCCCTGCGCGGTGCACTCGAGCATCGACTTCTGACCCACCGTAACGGCGAACGGAGAAGGCGAGCAAAGTACCGGCGAGGGCGAGGGTACCGTCAAGTTGATCACGCCGGTGCCCGCCGGTGAAGCGGCCGCTGACGGGGTTGTTATGGGAGTTGGGTCCGGGTCGGGTGACGTAAGTGGGAATCCGACCGTGGTTCCGGCGCCGCAGCCGGCGACAGCCGCTGCGAAGACGAGCGCTGCACCCTGTGACGCGACGTTCAGCAGAGTGGGCGTGCGCCGCCGAGGTCGTGTGATATGGCACACCAACTACATGGTCGGTTGCGAACCCGAGGACTTTAGGGAGGCGACCGATACGCGGTCGATCTGTGAGGCCTCTACGTCAGCGCGATGACCTCGATCTCGACGCGCGAGCCGCGGGGCAGTGCGGCGACCGCGACGGTCGAACGCGCCGGCGCGGTTTCGGTGAAGTACTCGCCGTAGACGGCGTTGACCGCCGCGAAGTCGCTCATGTCGACGAGGAAGATCGTCGTTTTGACGACGTTCGCAAACGTCGCCGACGCCGCCGCGAGGACCGCGTTTAGGTTTTTCATGACCTGCCGCGTCTGCGCAGCGACGTCGCCCGCGACGATCTCGCCCGTGGCCGGATCGAGCGGAATCTGGCCGCTGCAAAACACGAAATCGCCGACCCGCACCGCCTGGTTATAGGGGCCGATCGGCGCCGGCGCGTCAGCGGTAAATATTTTCTCGACCAAGGTCTAGGCGCTCGCAGCCGCGGGCGCTTGTGCGATGTCGTCGTAAGACATCGTCCCCTTGTAGTTCATCGTCTCAGACTCGACGCCGAAGTTCGTCTTCGCGAGTTCGGCGATGCGGGCGAGTTCGTCGCTCGTCAGCGCCGGGGTATCCGGCGCGGTCGCGAATTCCACGAGCTGCTCGCGGTCGTAGATGTTCGGAAGAACCGTCATCGTGCGCGGCTCGGCGAGCAGCCACTGAATTGCGGCTTGGCCGAGCGTGCGGTCACGCTCCAGGAAGCGCAAGGTCTCGACTTTGCGAATCCCGTTGACGAGCCACGAGCGCGGGCGGTGCCGGCGATGATCGTTCGGCGGGAACGTCGTTTCGAGCGTATACCTTCCCTCGAGCATACCGCTCGAGTGCGGGACGCGAATCTGATACCCGGTTTCGGCGCGCGCGTCGTTCGCGGCGCGCAGCATCTCGTTGCCGGGGAACTGCTCGAGCATGTTCCAGATCATCTGGACGTTCGTGACGTTGCGCCGGCGCGCCGCCTCGCAGCCTTCCACGAGCCAGCCGATCGCGGGCCCGAGCGCGACCCCGTAGCTGCGGATCTTGCCTTCCTGCCGAAACGACTCGAGGAGTGCGAACAGCTCGTCGTTCTCGATTTCGCTGCGATGGGCGTTGTGAATCGAATAGATGTCGATCACGTCCGTGCGCAAACGGCGCAGCGATTGTTCGAGGGCGTAACGCACGAACGCCGGCGTGAAATCGTGCGGGATCTCGTTCTGCCCTTTGCGCTCGCCCGCATAGGTGTAGAAGTCGTAACCAAACTTCGTCGAGTACACGACGCGGTCGCGCCGGTCGGCAAAGGCCGCGCCGAGTTGCTCCTCGCTGCGCCCGTTGCCGTACGTATCGGCAGCATCGTACAGCGTGATCCCGAGGTCGAGCGCCTCGCGAAGAAGCGCGATCGCCTCGGCGTCCGTCATCTCGCCCCACCATCCGGTCGAGGTGGTCCACAACCCGAAGCCGACCTCGCTGACGGCGATATCGGTCTTCGGATACGTGCGATACTTCATGCTTGCTCCTTTGAAACGGCTCGGCACGTTGCGCCGAGCCTGGCGCTCCGCTCAGCTTTTTCGACTGCCGCCGAAAAAACTGAGCTGCGCGCCCCCGCGCCGACGCGGCGGCGCGGGCCCCCGTTGTGGTTCGCGGCATTCTCTCTTTTCCATTGGCGGAACGTCCACGACAGGCGTCGGACAAGGCCGCCATGGACCTCCTTGCCGCCTTCGAGCGAGCCTCGCGCTGGATCGACGCCTACTATCGCGAGCCGGAGCGCTATCCGGTCTTGTCACGCTCGCGGCCGGGCGACATCGTCCGGGCGTTGCCGGAGCGGCCGCCGGAAGAGGGGCAGAGCTTCGATGCGATCTTCGACGATTTCGAGGGGATCGTGCTGCCCGGCATTACCCACTGGAACCACCCGCGCTTCTTTGCCTACTTCGCGATCAGCGCGGCGCCGATCGCCGTCGTTGCGGAAGCTCTGGCGGCGACGCTCGACGTCAACGCGATGCTGTGGCGGACGTCGCCCGCGGCGACGGAACTCGAGGATGTCGTGCTCGCGTGGCTGCGCGATCTGCTCGGCCTCGACGCCGGCCTGCACGGTATCATCTACGATACGGCGTCGATCGGCGGCTTCACGGCCTTAGCCGCGGCGCGCGAATCGCTCGGGCTCGGCATTCGCGAGCGCGGCATGGCCGCGCGCGGCGACGTTCCGCGGCTGCGCGTGTATCTCACCGAACACACGCATTCCCACGTGGAGAAGGCCGCGATCGCCCTCGGCGTCGGTCGAGAGAATGTCGTGCGCGTCCCGGTGGACGAGCGGTTCGCGATGCGCTCGGACGCCCTCGAGCGAGCGCTCCGCGAAGACGAGTCGCGCGGCTATCGGCCGATGTGCGTCGCCGCGACCGTCGGCACGACGTCGACGACCTCAATCGATCCGGTTCCCGAGATTGCGCGGATCGCGGGCGCGCATCGCGTTTGGCTTCACGTCGATGCGGCCTACGCTGGGCCGGCCGCCATCCTGCCGGAATTCCGCTACCTCCTTGCGGGCTGCGAGCGCGCCGATTCCGTGGTCGTCAATCCGCACAAGTGGTTATTCGTGCCGATCGACCTCTCGGCGCTCTACGTGCGCGACCCCGAGATCCTGCGACGCGCGTTCAGCCTCGTCGCCGAGTATCTGGAAACGAGCGACGGCGACGTTCACAACTACATGGACTACGGACTGCAGCTCGGCCGGCGCTTTCGCGCCCTGAAGTTGTGGTTCGTGATGCGTCACCTCGGCGTATCGGGGATGCGCGAGCGCTTGCGCGGCCACATCGCGCTCGCCCAGAGTTTCGCGGGCTGGGTTGGTGCCGAACCGGACTGGGAGATCCTCGCGCCGCACCCGCTGTCGGTCGTCTGCTTTCGGCACGCGCCGCCCGCTACCGAAGGCGCGGCGCTCGACGCGCACAACGCCGCGATCGTCGAGCGCGTCAATGCCGGCGGCGAAGCGTACCTCTCCACAACGCGCCTGTACGGCCGGCTCGCGATCCGTGTCGCGATCGGCAACGAGCGAACGAAGGAAGCCGACGTCGCCGCCCTCTGGGAGATGCTTAGGAGCGTTTCACGACCCGCAGGTTAGGGTCGCGCGGCTCGTTGCGCGCGACGACGCGATTGCGGCCCGTGCGCTTGGCGCGATACAGCGCTTGATCGGCGCGTTCGTAAAGCGACTTCGCCGTCGGCACGCTCGCTGCGTGCTCGACCGCGAGGCCGATGCTGACCGTCATCGCAGCCAGCGGGATCTCCGGCGCGTGGCGGATGCGCAGGCGCATGACGCCAAGACGCAGGCGCTCGGCAACCGTTATCGCGCCGGCTTCATCGGTACCGCCCAGAATAATCGCGAACTCCTCGCCGCCGACCCGGCAGCACGCGTCGGTCGGACGGTTGACGATGTTCGTCATCTCGGCAGCGATTTTGCGCAGCGCCTCGTCGCCTGCCAGATGGCCGAAGTGGTCGTTATAGGCCTTGAAGTGATCGAGATCGAGCACGAGCAGCGCGATCGGTGAGTTCGCCGTGCCGCACTCGGCGAGCGCCGATTCGAAACGGTCGTCGAAGCCGCGGCGGTTGAACAGGCCCGTCAGCGCGTCGCGCTGGGTCTCTTCGACGAGCGTCCGCGTATCGGCGGCAAATGCGGCCAACTGCTCGTTCGCATGATGGAGCTGCACGAAGAGGAAGAGCGTTTGCCACGCTGCGGCTTCGAGGTATGCCATGTACCACCCGAGCGAAAACCGCGACGTGACGATTTCGCCGCTGACGTAGATCTCGATCGCGAAGGCTACCAGCACCACGCAGAGCCAAAGATGGGTCGTGTGCCGCAAGGCGTTGCGCGCAATCATCGTCGCCATCACGATGCAGGCCGACGCGAGCAGAAGCTGTTCGACCAGGAGATGATAGAGCGGCGTATAGCCGCCGGCGGTTACGAGTTCCGGTAAGTCTTGGTGGAACGAGACGATCGCGGCGATCGAGCCGGCCGCACAGACCCCGGCGAGCAGCGTGTAGCGGCGGAGGAACTCGGCAGCATCGAGCGGCTCGACGGCCTTGCGGGAGAAATAGCTGTCGGCCCAGACGTACCCGGCGACGAGCAGCACGAAAGCCGCGTGCCACGTGAGCCAGAAATACGTTGCGACCTGGGGGCCGAACCCAAAGCCGTTGATCGAGACCACGTGCGGAAAGGTCAGCAGATACGGGAGCTGGAGGAGCGCCGTCGTCGAGTACGCGACGGCGAGCACCGCAAACGGGACGTAGCGCGTCGTGTGGTACTGGTTGCGCAGCATCCCGGCTGAAACGAACATCGCGACCATCACGGCCGACGTAATCGCGGGGCCGAGCGCTTCGAAGTCGCCCATCCGGCGTTCGCCGAACGGCGCCGTAAGGAGAGCGAAGAAGAGTAACCCGAGTACCGTCGCGAGCGCCGCGCGGCGTTGGGAGAGGCTTGCTACGACGTGGGTGAGGTGCTCGGCAAGGGGACCCCGCGACATATATGGGCCCCATCGGCGCTCTTTGGTAAAGATTTAGTTACTCGGACACAGCGGCCAAAACCGCAGATTACGTGTGAGCGGCCACACAGCGAGCACGCGCCTGCCGGCCTCACCTTCCTTTTAGTAGATGCGCAAGTAGGCCGTGCGCTCCCAGGGATGGACTGCGCGGCGATAGCTTTCGTATTCGGCGAATTTTGCGTCGCGGAAGGCGTGATAGATGTGATCGCCGAGGGCCCCGCGCACGACGAGATCTTTCTCGAGTTCGACCAATGCCTGACGCAAGGATTTGGGCAACGTGCGGATCCGCCGGCGCTCGCGCTCGCGCTCGTTGAGATCGTAGGTCGATCCGGTCAGCGGGTCGCCCGGGAGCGCGTGCGTGCGCACGCCGTGCGCGAGGCTTGCGAGCAACACCGCCATCGCAAGGTACGGGTTGCAGGCTCCATCGGCGCTGCGCATCTCGATACGCGAACCGCCGTTCTCGGAGCTCGGCACCCGGACGAGCGAATTTGCGCTGCGACGCGACCAGACCGTGTAAATCGGTGCGTCCCAGGCAGCCACCAAGCGCTTGTAGGAGTTCACGGTCGGGTTGCAGATCGCGGTAAATGCGGGCGCGTGTTCCAGCAGGCCACCGATCGCAAACAGCGTGTCCTCGGCGAGCTCGTCGTCACTCTGGCTAGCGCTTTCCGCCGCGCCCTTCGGCAACGTGAAATAGACGTGCGCGCCGCTGCCCGCAAGCGCTTCGCTCGGCTTGGGCATGAAGGTTGCGTGCAGCCCGTGCCGCGCGGCAACATGTTTGGCCACCGTGCGAATCGTGACTAATGCATCGGCCGCCCCAAGGGGGCCGGTCTCCTTGATATCGATCTCGTGCTGTCCGGCGCCGTGCTCGTGATGGGCGCTTGCGACGGCCAGGCCCATCGCTTCGAGCGCGGAGACGATCTCCATCCGCACGTTCTCGCCGCGATCGCTCTCGTTGATGTCGAAGTAGGAACCGCAATCGGCCGAGCTCGTCGTTGGCGCGCCGTCGGGCCCGAGTTCGAAGAGGTAAAACTCGACCTCGAAGCCGCTCGTCACGCCGCTAAGGACGTCGCTTGCATCGTCGATCGCGCGCTGCAGCGTCGTGCGCGGGCAGCCCTCGAAGGGCTCGCCGTCCGGGGTCGCGATGTCGCAGATCAGGCGTGCCTCCTGATGTCCGCCCGCCGTCCACGGATAGACCGCGAACGTCGAGAGATCCGGCAAGAGCATCATGTCCGCTTCCTCGCCGCGCACGAAACCGTCGATGGAGCCGCCGTCGAAGGTAACCTTACCGGCGAAGGCGCGCTCGAGCTCGGTCGCCGGAATCATGACGTTTTTGCTGATGCCCAAGATGTCGACGAACGCCATCCGGATGTAGCGCACGTCGCGCTCCTTAACCAGACGCAGGATCTCGCGTTTGTTCGGGGGTTTACCGTTCGTGAGGATTGAGTGCATCGATCGCCATCGCAGTCCGAAGAGTGAGTTGGTCGTGCGCGGAGTCGAGATCGTGCCCGCTGATTTCGGCGATCTGACGCAGCCGATAGAAGACGGTATGCCGGTGGACCGAGAGTTCGGCCGCTGCGGTCTTGACGTTTTGACCGACCTCGAAGTAGAGGCGCAGGGTGCGCACGAGCTCCGTCTGATGTTTCTCGTCGTAGGCGCGCAGCGGCGCGAGGATCCGATCGGAGAACGTGCCGAGCTCGGCCGACGTCGCGCCGCCGCGCAGGAGCAGCGGGTACACGCCGAGATCGTCGTACGGGATCACGCGCGACCCGCCGAAGAGGCGCCGCGCGATGAACATCGATTCGCGCGCTTCGTCGACCGTGCGATGCGCGGCGACCGCCTCGGCGGCGCGCCCGATGCCGCCGACGATCTTGGCCCCGAAATGCGTCTTGGCGGCCGCGCGCGGAATCAGCGTAGCGGCGGTTCGCACGTTGGCCGCATCGACCTCGAGCGGCGCGGGGCATAAGAAGACGAAGCCGCCGCCGCGCTCGAGAACCGCGATGTCTCCCGAGCCCGAGCGGAGCGTCTCGAGTGCGATCCTGCGCAGGTCGCCCATCTTCACGGTCGCGACCGACTCCTCGAGGCCCTCCGCCTCGATTGCGACCCCAACGTAATGGCTGGCCAGCGCGATGCCGCGCGCCGAAGCGTCGTCCTTCGCCTCGATCGGGTCGTCGTAAGCGCGCGCGATCAGGCGGTCCCAGAACGATTTGCGACGGTTCTTCCCGCCGCCGGCGTCGCGCGAAAGCTCGACGCCGATCGCCGCTGCGGTCAAACGGAGCGCTCCGACGCGGCCGTCGGCCGGGGCGCTCGCCGGGAAAACCGAAAGCCAACCCATCGGCGCGTCACCGCCGCGAATGCGCACGGCGACCCCGCTCGGCCCGCTGCCCGGCGTCTCGATCCGAACCGGACGTTCGTCCTTCGGGGCACCAGCGACCGCGTCGCGGCACGAGGGCGGAACGGCCCGCCCGCCCGCGCCGGTCAAGGCCACGTGGCGCCACTCCGCATCCTCGACGAGGACTGCTGCCTCGAGCAGCGCGGCGAGATGCGCCGCGAGCGCCTTCGGGCCGCCGCCGGTCCCCGCGATCCGCGCCAAACCCTCGGCGAACTCGATAAGTTCATCGGCCGACATGACGGCGCTCTCGATCACGCGAAGCCCTCCGCCCAATGATACTCCTCAACGTTCATTATGCGGTCGGACTCGTGCTCTTCGTGACCGCGCTGGCGGCTATTTTCAATGCGACGGCGCGTCGAGCCGTCGTGTTCGTCCTGCTCGTGCAGGTTCTGCTCGGCATTGCGACGTGGTGGACGACGAAGCTCGTCCCGCCCGCCCCGCACTGGATCCTGGCACTTTTGAGCGGCGGGATCTGGCCGATGGCGAATGCTTTCGAACGGCGCGGACGGCCACAGGCCGTGGTCATGGGAATCTGTGCGTTCGCCGCAGTCGTGGTGGCTTTTGTCATCTATCTAGGGATGCACGCGTTGCACGCTTAGACTCCTTCCACCTGAGGTGACGCCGGCTGACGAAAGAGGTCAGCCCTGCGGACCGTCCGTCCGCCCAGTCGCGCTCAACGCGGCGCGCAACCGCGGCTTGTCGACCTTTCCCATCGCGTTGCGGGGCAACGCGTCGATGCGGTGGATTTCCTTGGGGACCTTGAAGCTCGCGAGCCGCGCACGCAGCACCTCAAGGAGCATCTGCTCGTCGAGTTCGGGGCCCGACTCGATGAACGCGACCGGGATCTCTCCGCGAGCCGCGTCCGGCTTTCCGACGACGGCGCAGGCGCGCACGCCGGGGAGGCGCAGGAGTTCGTCCTCGACCTCGAGCGGGTAGATGTTGAAGCCGCCGCTGATGATGAGCTCTTTGATCCGGCCGGCGATCGTGTAGCCGCGCTCCGGATCGAACCAACCGAGATCGCCGCTGCGGTACCAGCGCTTGCCTCCGGCATCGACGATGAACGCGGCGGCAGTCGCCTCGTCGTTGCGCCAGTAGCCGGCGCAGACGTTCGGGCCGGATACGAGGATCTCGCCAACGTTGCTTGGCACCGGCGATCCATCTTCGGGCGCTCGCAGCGCAACCTCCACCCCGGGAAACGGGAAGCCGACCGTGCCGGCGTAGCGCGGGCCGCGGTAGCGATTGGTCAGCGCGAAGCCGAACTCGGTCGAGCCGTAACGCTCGAGAATCGAGGCGCCGAAGCGTCGCGCGAACGCTTCGTGCACGCTTGCGGGCAGCGCGGCGGAGCCCGAGACGAAGAGCCGCACGTGCTCGAAAGGCACAGCGCCCGCGTTTTCCAAGAGACGGACGTACATCGTCGGGACCCCGAAGAACATCGACGCCTCGCCCTTGGCGAGCGTCGCCGCGACCTCGGCCGCATCGAAGCGTTCGCGCAGCAGCACGCGCGCACCGGAAAAAAGCGTTCCGTTGAGCCCCGCGCCCAGACCGTGGACATGGAACAGCGGTAACGTCAGGAGCAGCACGTCGCGGCTCGTCCAGTGCCACGCCGTCGTCACTTGCTCGGCGATCGCGGCGAGGTTGCCGTGCGTGAGCATCGCGCCCTTCGCGCGCCCCGTCGTTCCGCTCGTATAGATGAGGATTGCGAGATCTTCGGGCCGCGGATTCGCAGGCAGCGCGAGCGGAAGGTTGGAGTCAGCGGCCCAGCCGCGGAGTTCGTCGAGGTCGAGGAGTTCGCGCGTCAGCGTCGCGGCCGCGACCGTGCGGCTCTGCTGCGATACGGCGACCGCGCGTGCATCCGAATCGTCGATGACGCGCGCCAGATCGGCTTCGCGGTACAACACGTTCGTCGGGACGACGATCGCCCCCGCGTACAGCCCGCCGAGGTACGCGTAGACGAACGCGCGGCTATTTTCGGCGTACAGGGCCAGCCGTTCGCCGTCCGCGATTCCGCGCCGGCGCAATTGCGCCGCGACCCGCAATGCCCCGGCGCGCAACTCGGCGTAGCTCACGTCGTCGAGGGCGAGCGCCTCCGGGGCGGCAGCTGCGCGCCTGTCGAGCGCCTCCGGGATCGTCATCGCCGGGCCCATTCGATCGCGTCGCCCAGCGCCTCTTCGCCCCAGAATAACTCGCTGCCGACGACGCAATTCGGCGCACCGAAGATGCCGAGTGCGATCGCGCGCTCGGTATTCGCGCGCAACAGCGCGCGCCGTTCATCCGCGAGCGCGGCCTGTACGGTCGTCGCGGGGCGTCCACACTCTGCAAGCAGGGTTGCGAGGACCTCGGGCTCGTCGATCTCGCGGTCCTCGCCGAAGTTCGCGACGTAAACGCGGCGCACGAAGTCGCCGATCCACGGCTCGCGCGCGAACGCGGCGGCCACGCGCGCCGGGTTGGACGTAGGCCGCGGGAAGCGCGACGGCTTGCGCCACGGCAGCCCGAATTTGTCCGTCAGCCGTTCTAGATCGCGCCACATGTAGGAACCGCGGCGCTCGTTCAGGTTGAAATGCGAATCGTTCCAGCCTTGCAGCGCAAAGATGGGCCCGAGCATGAAGGGCTTCCAAACGAGTTCCACGCCGCCTTCGCGACAGAGCTCTTCGATGCGCATCGCAGCAACGTACGAATACGTGCTCGCGAATTCGAACCAAAATTCAAGCGGTTTCATTCGCTCGCGCCGTGTGGCGCCGTCTCTGCGTCGAGGGAGACAGTCTTCCAACTGGCTGCGGTGACGGCCGGATCGCGCGCGAGCGCGGCGACGAGCTTCTCGAGCTTCGCGTTCGGACGGCCGGCAGCGGTGAAGGTCGCATCGATCTCGATCGAGTCTTTCGCGTCAGGCGCGTCTTGGCTTGCGATCTCGTGCATGATAAAATTTTGTTCCTTGAGCTTCTCGAACAGCAGCGCGCGCACGGTCTGCTCGGAGGCGGACGGGCAATTCACCGAGATGCGATAACTCGTCGTCACTTCGGTACCCTCGGCCGCACGCCGGTTGATAGCTTGGCTGATCGGGCGCAAGACCACGTTCGCGGCCAGGACGAACGCCGCACCGACCGTCGCTTCGATGAACGCGCCCGTTCCCGCGAGTGTCCCGACAGCCGCCGTCGCCCACAGGGTTGCGGCCGTGTTCAGGCCGACAACGCTCATGTTCTCCTTGAAGATCACGGCGCCGGCGAGAAACCCGACGCCCGACACGATGTAAGCGGCGATCTGGGTCGGATTTTCGTTGTGCGGGGTCAAGGTCGCGATCGAAACGAACAGGGCGGCGCCGGTCGCGACCAGGGCGTTGGTGCGCAGGCCCGCCATCCGCTGCCGAAACTGCCGTTCGAGGCCGATCGCCGTTCCGAGCGAGAACGCGACCAGCAGCCGCAGTGTGAACTCGAGCGCCGTCATGTCAAGACAAGAGGTCTTTCGACGATCGGGAAGCTTACCATTATGCAATCATGTCTGCGCTAGTTCGCGGCACGCTCCTGGCGCTTCTCTCCGCACTTGCGTTCGGCGCAAGCGCTCCCCTCGTGCGCCGCTTTGGCGTTGACGCGGGACCCTGGGCTACGGCCGCGCTGCTCTACGCGGGCGCGGCCTCCGTGGGCCTCGTAACCTCGCGCTCGGGTGCGCGCGAAGCTGCGCCGCGGCGACCGGAACTGGCGCGAATCGGTCTCGCGGCGCTGCTCGGGGCGGCGCTTGGGCCGGCGCTCTTCGCGTGGGGTCTGCAGCGCACCACTGCGCTTGGCGCATCGCTTGCACTCAACGTCGAGAGCGCCGCGACCGTCGTGCTTGCCGCCGCGTTCTTGCACGAGCACATCGGGCGCCGCGTCTGGATCGCCGTCTCGCTTACGACCATCGGCGCAGCACTTGTCGCGTTCCGCGGAGGCACGCACCTCGACCCCTCGTCGATCGGAACCCTGGCCGTCGTGGCGGCGACGATCCTGTGGGCCGCCGACAGTACGATAACGGGTTCGCTCGCGTGGCTCGATCCGGGACGGGTGACGTTCTGGAAATGCGCCGGCGGCGCGCTGCTCTCGCTTGCGGTGGCGCTGCTTGGACACGATGCATTTCCGAGCTGGCAACATGCCGCGTTGCTCGCGCTTACCGGCGCGATCGCCTACGGTGCGAGCCTGCGGCTCTACCTCGGCGCGCAGCGTGCCTTCGGCGCAGCACGCACCGCTTCGATCTTTGCGCTCGCGCCGTTTGCCGGCGCCGCGGTCGCGCTCGCGCTCGGCGACCGTGACGCCGGCGCACCGCTGATCGCCGGGGCAGCACTGATGGTCGTCGCCGTCTATTTGCACGCGAGCGAACGCCACGCCCACCTTCACGAACACGTCGCGGTCACCCACGAGCACGCCCACTCCCACGACGACAGTCATCATACGCACGCCCACGAGCCCGCGGTCGAGCACGCACACTCCCATCCCCACGCGCACGACCCGCTCGTGCACGAACATTCGCACGGTCCCGACTTCCACCACTCGCACCCGCACGGGTAGCGGGTCGCGCTACGGCCTCTCGGCGACGACGCGGGCGATGAGTTTTTTCGGCGCCACCAGACAGTAACTTTCGAGGATCCAATCGCGCAAGACGGCCGCCGGCGGGGGGCGCCCGTGCAGCGGGACGATCACCCAACCGGCCTTGCCGAGGCCGTAGCCCATCGGCTTCGCGCCGGGCGCGGCGAGCGCCGCAAGCTGCGATTCGACGAGCTTGACGCCGAGCATCGCGTCCGCGCCATCGCCCGGGCCGAGGAACGCAAAGATTTTCTTGTTGACCTTGGCGACCCGGTCACCCCAAGGAAATTCCTCGTGCGCTTCGGGCAAGTCGAGCGCAAACGCCCGCACCTGCGTCCAGACCGAACGCGGCTTTGCCATTGCTAGCGAGGATTGACTTTCGGGAGTAGATGAGGCATACCTAACTTTGAATCTAGGAGCACCTAACTCTTGACTTGGAGGACCTTTGCCCCGAACGAGGCCGCTCGCCGTCCTTCTGCGTAGGCTCTTTGGTACGCTTGCAACGCCGCTGCTCCTCGCGGCGATGGCGGCGACGACGCTCGCCGCGCCGGATGCTTCCGCCTCGGGTGCGGTCACCTCGACCGACGGCGCGCCGATCGCCGGCGCCGCGGTGACGCTGTCCGGGAACGGTCCGACGCTCGTCGCCCACAGCGATCGGCAGGGTGCGTTCGCGTTCCCAAGTTTGGCCGCGGGGACATATACGCTCGCCGCCGCGGCTCCGGGATACAATCCGATCGTCGCGCGAACCGTCGAGATTGCGCCGAACGGCAAAACGACGATGGAGCTGCGGCTCCCGCGCCTGCAAGCATCGTCGCTAACCACGATCGGTTACGTGCGCACGAACGGCGGCCAGGCGATTTCGACCTTGCCCGCGCCGACGCTCGACATCTCGATGCAGCCGTACGCGCAGCAGGGCCAGACGCGGGTAAGCGACATCCTCGGCAACCAGCTCTCGACGACCGTGATCCCGATCCTCGGCGGCGGTCTCAACGCCCCCGAAGCCGTCTCGCTCCGCGGGCCGGACCCGAGCGAAACGCTCGTCGACATCGACGGGCACCAGGTCAATAACGGCAGCACCGGAGATTTCGACCTCTCGTTGCTGGATCCGGCGGATCTGACGAGTTCGCAGGTCGTCTACGGCATCGCTCCCTCGTCGCTCTACGGTCCCAATACGCTCGGCGGCGCGCTCAACGTGCGGACGCTCGAACCGACGACCGAACCGCATTTTCTCGAACGTCTGACCGTCGGTACGTTCGATACGAACGGTCTCACGTTGCAAGCGACCGGGACGGAGGGTCGCCTGGGTTATGCGTTCTCGTTCCATCGCCTGACGTCGGGCGGCGATCAGGAGAACACGCCGTATCCCAACGCCCCGGGCGGAGGTTTTTCGCCGATCGGCGACTCGCTCGATGCGTCGTCGACAATCGCGAAATTGCGCTACTCGCTCGATAACGGCGCCGGGTTCATCGGCGTCTCGCTGCGCGACCAAGCCGTTTATCGCGACCTCTCTTCGACGCTCTCATCGGTGGAAATCGAGCCGGACGGCGCCGCTTCGTATTCGAACTTCTCCGGCACGTCGGTCCTCTCGCACAACGCCGCCTACGATCTCGACGCGCAGGTCCCGCTCGGGCCGCAGAACTCCTCGGGCGTGTATCCGACGACAGCCATCTTTCGCCATCAGACCTCCGTTGCGGATCAGACGACCGCCGGACCGGGCGCGGCGACGTCACCGTACCTCTACGACGATCGCGACGTGATCGGCGACGACACGCTTGAAATCGATCACGTTCTTCCCCGCGGGGAACTTTCGGCGCGCTTCGCCCTTACGGACGAAAGTCTGGTGACGACCTTCGTCCCAGGCGTCGTGTATGCCGACGCGGATCTCCGGCGTTCGGCAGCGCAGCCCGATGCGATTCGGCTCGCGGACGACATTGCCGCGCTCGACGACGACTCGGCCGTCAGTTCTACCGAGATCTCGCAGCAGTCGCTCGCACAGACCCAGCGGTCCCTCGGGCTGCGGTACTCCGCCGAACCGACATCGCACCTGCACTACAACTTCGCCGGCTACTACAGCGACTACAGCACGTTCGGCCGCAGCCTCGATCCGCGTTTCGGCTTCGTCTGGACGCCGACGGCCCAGAGCGCGCTGCGCTTCTCGGTCGGTTCGACCTTTCAATCGCCGCAGCTGCCGACATTCATCGTCCCGCCGTCGCTGCCGGCGCCTGTCGACGGCTACATCAGCATCGGTAATCCGAAGGCGACGGCCGAGCGGGCGACGTCGTACGACGCCGGTTACGAACACCGCTTCCACATCGGCGGAGCAAATCTGGGGTTCGGCGGCGACGTGTATCGGACCGACTTGCACAACGGCGTCGCGACCTACATCGGGCCACCGATGACCGCGTCGTCAATTGCTTCATCAACGACGTCAACGTGCACGCAGAGTACGCCGTGCTTAACCTATCCGGTCAACGTCACCCAAGAGGTCTACCAGGGCTTCGAGCTGCGCGGCGACGTCGCGATCGGCAAGCAAGACACCCTGCACCTCGGCTACGACATCGACAGCGTCTACACGCAATCGGTTCCGGCCGATGCGCTCGACAACGTCGCCCTCGACGAGCAAGCCCAAGGGGTCCCGCTTCACAAGATCACGCTCGATTACGAACACGATCCGGGGCTCGGGCTCGCGTACTACGCCGGCGTCCTGTACGAAGGTGCGTACAACGAGACCAACCTCGCACCGTACGCAACGTTGCGTGCCGGGGTCACGCTGCATCTTGCCCATCTCGACGTCGGGCTCTATGGAACGAACCTCACCGACGTCTACGACTTCAAGCAGCAGCGCCTCGGTGCAGGCGTCCTCTACGGCACCGCCGCAGGCCCGATGCTGTCGACCAACGGGATACCGCTCGCCCCGCGCACCATCACGCTCTCAATCGCACACAAGACGTAACGGTAACTACATCGCCTCCCGGTGTTCGTCCGTAGCTTCGGGCAAGTACAGCACGTCTTCCATGGCGTCGTATTCGAAGAGTTCCGCATAGCGGCCCCAGGTGACCACCGTTTGGAGCTGCTTTTCGGTCTCTGCGGTCGGGAAGTACTCGTCCCAGAGATCGCGGAAGAACTCGGCGCCCATCGACTTGTCGTCTTTGGCCGCCAGCGTTTCGAGGATCGCCGGGAAAACGGCGACCCGCTCGACGAGCTGGCGCCGAAAGAGTTCCTTGCTCTCCTGAATCTCGCGGTTTGCGTAGTCGCGACCCGTGTCGGTAAGCGCAACCTCACCGTCCGCAACCTCGGTGAACCCGAGCAGTACTGCGGCATCGACGATCGTGAGCAGGTCGTCGACCGGGATGCCGACCCGCTCGGCTAAGCTCGATACCTCTTCTCGGCCGTCCGGCTCGTCGACGAGGAGCTCGAGGAGGCCACCGATGCCGCCTTCGCGCGCGTGGGGGATCGGGATCGCGAAGGGTGAGGGCGGCGCCTTTTTTTTCGTGGGTATCGCGGCGCCGCTCGAGTCGCGCTCGATCGCGACCACGTCGCGATCGGGGTTGGTCATGATCGCGTACAAATGATCGACCACGTCGATGAAGCGCACGTCCGTGCGCTTGTGCGGCCGCGCCAGATCGATTGCGACCTCGCCGCGTATGTGACCCGGGTTCGAGCCGAGCACGATGACGCGGTCGGCGAGCGTCACGGCCTCTTCGATGTTGTGCGTGACGATCAGCACGGCTTCCGACGGAAACTGATGCGCGTTCCAAAGATGGTCGATCTCGCCGCGCAGGTTCTCCGCCGTCAAGACGTCGAGCGCGGAGAACGGCTCGTCCATGAACAGGATCTTCGGCCGCATGACGAGCGCCCGCGCAAAGCCGACTCGCTGCTTCATCCCGCCCGAGAGCTCTTTCGGATACGCGCTCTCGAAACCGTCGAGACCGACGAGGTCGATCGCCTTGATCGCGCGGGCGACGCGTTCCCCGCGCCTGATTCCGCGCGCTTCGAGTCCGAGCTCGACGTTCTCGAGCACCGTCAGCCACGGAAGAAGGGCGAAGCTCTGAAAGACCATGGCAACGTCGCTGTTGGCGCGATCGACCCGCTTGCCGCACGAATCGACCGTGCCGGAACTCGGCGGTATGAGCCCGGCCATGATCCGCAAGAGCGTGCTCTTGCCGCTGCCGCTGCGACCGAGTAAGGCGAGCACCTCTCCACTGCGCACGCTCAAGCTGACGTCGTCGAGTACGGTGAACTCGCCCTTGCCTTCCGGAAGAGGAAAGCGTTTGGTCAAGTGCTCGACGCAGATGAGATCGCTCACAGGTGGTACCTCGTTTCGGCGATTCGATAAAGGCGGCGCCAGACCGTGCGGTTCATGCCGACGACGTACAGGCTCATGATGCTGACGCCGAGCGTGATGCGCGGCCAATCGCCCTTCCCGGTCGCATCGGCGATGTAGGTTCCAAGGCCCGTTGCGGTGAGTGTCTTGTCGCCCCACGAGACGACTTCGGCAACGATGCTTGCGTTCCAAGCCCCGCCGCTCGCCGTGATCGCCCCCGTCACCCACGAACCGAAGATCCCCGGACCGATCAGCTTGTGCCAGCGCAGCCGGCCTGTGACCCCGAAGTCGTCGGCCATCTCACGCAACTCGGTCGGAATGCTCTGGGCGCCCGCGATCGCGTTGAAGAGGACGTACCACTGCGCGCCCAGCGCCATCAACAAGATGCAGCCGTAGTTGATGTTGACGTGATAGCTCAAAAAGAAGAGCGTCGCGAACGGGAAGATGAAGTTCGCCGGAAATGAGGCGAGGAACTGGACGACGGGCTGCAAGACGTGCGCGAGCCGCCGATTGAAGCCGATCGCGACGCCGACCGGCGTCCAGACGACGCTTGCGAAGACGAGCAAGGTCAACACGCGCGCCAAGGTGGCGAGGCCGAGTCCGAGCGTCTTGAAGACTTCGCCGAAGCCGACCGTCGTCAGCACGAAATGCAGACCCACGGCCGTTAGCACGACGACCAAACCCAGCAAAACTGCATCGTATACGCGGTCGACGATAATCGATGCGCGGTGCGGCTCCTTGCGCGCGCGCGGCTTGGTGAGTGCCGACAAGAACCGGCCCACGAAATCGCTTGCCGGGCGAAGCGCGTCTTCGATGAGGCGCAACACGTGCGCGTCGCGCAACAGCGAGTAGACCCATGAAGTTGGAGCGCTCGCCGATGCACTCTGCTCGAGCCGGAAGCGATCGGACCAAGCCACTAGCGGCCGCCAGACCAGTTGGTCGACCACGACGATGACGATCCCCATCGTCAAGAGCGCGAGCCCAAGGGCGTGGAGATCCTTCGCGTCAACCGCGGCTTGCACGTACGACCCAAGTCCGGGAAGCGTATACTTTTGATTGAGGACGCTGATCGCTTCGCTTGCGGCGACGAAGAACCAGCCGCCGCCGAAACTCATCATCGTGTTCCAAACCAGGCCGATCGCTCCGTTCGGCAGCTCGAGTTTAACGAAGCGCTGCCAGGCCGAGAGCCCGTAAAGCGTGGCGGCTTCGTCGAGTTCTTTGGGGATCGTGCGCAGCGACTGGTAGAACGAGAAGGTCATGTTCCACGCCTGCGCCGTGAAGATCGCGAAGATCGAGGCGAACTCGAGGCCCAAGAGGCTGCCCGGGAAAAGTGCGATGAATCCGGTCACCGTTATCGAGAGGAACCCGAGCACCGGAACGGACTGCAGGATGTCGAGCAGCGGCACGAGGATGCGCTCGGCTTTGCGGCTCTTGGCCGCAGCGTATGCATAGACCAGCGTGAAACCGAGGGACCAGAGGAGCCCGGCAAACATGCGCAGGGTCGAGCGGGCCGCGTAGTACGGCAGCAAGCGCGGATCGAGGCTGACCGTCGGGAGGTTGTGCGGCGGTGAGAACGCGACGAGGGCGCCCGCACCGACCCGCGCCACGAGCGCGAGCAGCACGAGCGCGCCGAGGGTAACCGCCACGTCGGCCAGGCCGAAGCCGGTCCGCCGTACGGAGCCCGGGCCGGGGAACGTGCCGAGCATTCCTTAATCCGTTCTTATAAGAGTCCGGCGATCTGTGTATACGTATAATACAACGCGATCGTACCGACGATGACGACGGTCGCCCAGCAGATGACGTTCGCGGTTACGGTGTTTCGGAAGATCCCCATGACCCGTGCGCGGTTGATGATCAGCAGCATCAGCACGAGTTCGAGCGGAAGCAGCAACCCCTGAACGAGCTGTGAGGCGATCGACAGCTGCAAAAGCGGCGCGCCGGGGATCAGGACGAGCCCACCGCCGATGACGAGCCCCGAAGCGAACAGCGTGAAGAAGACGGGAGCTTCGCGGAAGCGGCGGTCGAGCGCCGCTTCGAATCCGAAGGCTTCGCAGACGAGATAGCTCGTCGAGAGCGGTAGGACGGCGGCGGTGAACAGGCCCGCGTTCAAGATGCCGAACGCGAACAGCGAGCTTGCGAATTTCCCCGCCAGCGGCACGAGCGCGATCGCGACGTCTGAGGCTTGCGTGACGGTGATCGGATGCTTGGCGTGAGTCTGATTGAAGACGAAGATCGTGGCGGCATTGGCGATGATCATGAAGGCCGCAACGACGATCGCAAGGATCGAACCGTTGGTAACGTCGATCCGCGTCGCGAGAAGGCCGCTCGGGCGGGTGCCCTTCTCGACGACGGCCGACTGCAGGTAGAACTGCATGTACGGTGAGATCGTCGTCCCGATCAGGGCGACGAGCATTCCCACGTAGGCCGGGTCGTGCGTATCGAAGGTCGGGATGAACGATCCGCGGGCGACGTCGCCCCAATTCGGGTTCGCGAGAGCGCCGGAAACAATATACGTGACGTAGACGAGCGACAAAATGACGAAAGCCCGTTCGATGAGCTTCCCGCTGATGCGCAGCACGGCGAAGAAGACGACGAGCAGCGAGAGGGGCACCGAGATGTACCGCGAGATGTGATAGATCTCGCTCGCCGACGCAATGCCGGCGAATTCGGCCGACGTCGTGAACGTATTCATGAAGAAAAGGCCGAGCATCGTAAGCAACGCGATGCGAACGCCGAATTCCTCGCGTATGAGTGCCGAAAGCCCTTTGCCGGTGACGACGCCCATGCGCGCCGCCATCTCTTG
>Ga0302326_10004410_pt1 | contig 32601 bp, 16 predicted proteins | sample Palsa_T0_3_FD_202264 | JGI IMG/M metagenome (GOLD analysis project Ga0302326, IMG submission 202264) | Peat permafrost microbial communities from Stordalen Mire near Abisko, Sweden - Palsa_T0_3 | ecosystem: Environmental > Terrestrial > Soil > Palsa > Peat permafrost | place: Sweden: Abisko...
GTCCCGTTCAACGAGAACTCTTGGAACTCGAAGAAGTACCAGACCGAGCATCCTGCGGGCTGATTCGTCACCCGTTGCGCCACGATGAACAGACCGTCGCCCGGGTTTGCCGTTTGGTACATCGCCGCGCCCGCGATCTCCGGTGGAGGCGTCGCGTTGCACAGCGGATTGATGAATACCGTGTATGCGCCCGCCAAGGCCTGGATATCCGACGCGCTCGGGCTCGTCAGGCTTGCGACGGGGCAGCCATTGGCGTCGGTGGGTGTGAGGTCGGGCGTGTTCGGACACTGGTCGATCGGGTCGGGCACCCAGTCGCCGTCGGAGTCCGGTTCGGTGCACAGCGCGTTGGCCTGCGTGGGGTTCTTGTACGCCGCATAGAACTTCGCCGAGCGGTCGCGCGAGAGGCTGACGTACTGGCCCGGCGGAATCGTCTGATTCAACATCTGAAACGCGGCGGCCGAGTAGTCGGCCTGCGCGCGGCCGGCGAGCGTCGCGATGCACTGAGAGACGCCCGGCATGCTGCAGTAACGCGCGACCTGCGCCTGGTATGCGGCCTCCTGTTGCTGAGCCGTCAGCGGCAGCGACGACTGACCGGAGCTTTGGCAAGCGCCCGACCCCGAAGTCCCGTTGCCAGCCGTGGGTGGGGTGTTGGCGAGCAGCTGCGCGCAGGCCGTCAATCCCACGGTGCTAGCGGCGGCGGTCGCGAGGCCGAGCGGCTCGGCATATCGAACCTGAGCGCCGGGATTCAGGAGGATGTTGGTCGCGGCGAAGTAGCCCTGGTATGGCGTCGGCGCCGCGTTGAACGTGATGCTTGCGGCAGGGGCCACGATCGCACCGGCGAAGGGCGCACCGGGTGCCCCGAGGACGATCGGGAGGTTTCCCAGGTATCCGATGAAGAAGTCGGAGGGCGAGCCGCCGTTCGCGACGAAATTGGCCTCGAGCGAAAGGGCGCCCGTCACGTAAACGATCACCGGCCCCGTGGACTCGTCGAGGGTGACCGTGGACGCGGGCGCGACGACGAGGTTCGAAAGATAGTAGGTACCCGCCGTAAGCTGCAGGTTCGAGCCGACGCTGGTCGTGACGCTGCCGTAGAGGCCCGGGGCAAGGAGCTCTGTCTGCGTGGGGGCCAGCCACACGTTTTGGCCGGAGCCAGCCGGATACGTGACGTTCCAGGTGACGGTCGCCGGGGGACTGAACTGCGGTGTGGTGTTCGTGCCCCCAACCATGGCTCCGGGGGCGACCGTCGCTTGCCTCGCGTACAAGGTACCGCCGATGCTGGCGAGGGGCGAGAGGACGGCAGGAGAGTTGCTCCAGACGTTGCCGCTCACTTGGGACGCAGGTGCCGCGCTGTATCCCAGCAAGCACGTGCCCATCGATACGACGGATCCACAGACGCTCGTGTCGGGGCCCAACGTGACGGCAGTCGACGCCACAAGGGCCGGACTGAATGGCGCGACCGACGTGGGTACGGAGATGGTGAACGACTGAGCAACCGCGGGCGCGGCGTCCAGCACGACCGTCTGTCCTTCGACGACCGCGCCGACTCCCTCGGGGTTCTGCACCAAGGCGGTCGCGTGTGCGTCGCCGTTCTTGGTCGAGCATCCGGGCGACACTGCCAGGAGCAAGCACCCGAGAAGGCTCGACAGAGCCCTCCGACGATTCCCCATGTCGTGGAGCATGACCCCTCCTGGCAGACCGAAATTCGCCGATTCGCCGAAATGAAGTTACGACCGTATCCGATCATCGATCGCGCGCAAGCGAATTTCTCGTGGCGTCTCCGGAAAGCGCGACCTACGACATTCGCTCAGGGGAAAGTTTTTGTGGTTGCCGCGCCAGGCGCGGCTCACTTTCACCCGACATCCGCCCGACCGCGACATGCAGTGAACGGCCGGAGGGAAGGACGTTCCTGGCGGCGCACTGCCCGTGAAAGCGTTCCGTTCGTTCTGGAGCGCGCTCTGGCGCGGCCCTAGCTCGCCTCACCTCGTGGACACGGGACGAGCAGCAGGGGACTTGTCACGCGCCGAAGGACGCTCTGGCTCACGGAGCCGACCATGAGCCGTCTCCAGAGGCCCTTGCCGTGGCTCCCCATGACGACGAGATCGAAGTCCGGGGCGTCCTCGAGAATGACTTCCGCGGGGTCGCCTTCGACGAGTTTGACCTGCGCCTCGACGCCTGCGTCCGCCGCCCGTTGGCGGGCTCGTGCCAAAGCCCTTGCGCCCTCGTCGGCAAGCTTCTGGCGCACTTCGGGCATCAGGCCCTCGTCGTAGTTGCGGGCCGTATCCATGACGAAGAGAAAGACGACGGTCGACCTGGCACCGCCCGCGAGCTGGAGCGCGTGGTCGATGGCCTTCTCGCCGCAAGCGCTTCCGTCGGTAGGGACGAGGATGGTCTGGTACATCGCCATCCGCACACGAAGCACGCGTCGCGCCGAGCTTGCGGCCGCCGCGCAGAAGCGGATGAACCAATGAGGCGGGCCGCGCTAAGTGCGTTCCCCGCGTTACTGATCGCGTGCGGCGGCGGTGTCATCGTCCGCGCCAACTCGGCCCCGCCTCCTCCCGAAGTGCACGTTTCGGCAGGGGTCTCTGCCCCACCACCCCGGCCAGTCCCCGAACCCCCGGCATCACCGCCTCCGCCGGTTCAGCCCGCCCCGCCCCCGCCGCGGTGAGCACCCGCTCATCGACTCTTCGTCCCCCCGTCCGCCGTCGTGCCTCCCTCGCGCAGGCGAGTGCGACCTGGGGAAGAGCGGTCGGGCGCGGACGCGATGGCATCGATCGCCCGCCGCATGAGAGTGCGCGTCTGCTCTTCGGCCTCCGTCGCCTTGCCCGCGGCGATGGCCGACGCGAGCGGACCACGGAAGTCGCTGTCGCGGATCTCGGCGAGCGACCACTGGACGGCGAATGGCCCCATCGCGTAGGCGCCCTTCACCAGGCTGTTGAAGGCAAGTCGGTACGCGATGTTGTCGGCTCCCTCGAGCAGCTTCTCCCAGAAGCGGACCTCGAGCTGAAACAGCGCGTCGTCAGCGGTCGTCGTACGCATCTCCTCGGCGATTCGCACCAGATCGTTGCGGACCTTCCGAGTCGCACGCAGCGCGCACAATCGGACGACGTCGGCCCCGATGAGGGCCCGCAGCTCGAGCACCGAGAGCAGGTACTTGTTGGCCTCCGCGCCGCCGCGCGCGTGTTCCGCCATCGTCGCGAGGACCTCGAGGCCCGCGGTGCGCTTGACGTCGGCCACCTCGGTGCGGCCGGCGCGCGATGTCATCACGAGGCCGAGCTGTTCGAGGCGCTTGAGGGCTTCGCGGACGACGTGGCGATTGACGCGGAACACCTCCGCGAGCGTTCTTTCCGCTGGAAGAGCGGTCCCGGCTGCGTAGCGCTCGGACATGATTTCCAAGGCGAGCTGGTCGAAGACCTGATCGCCGAGAGATCGATCCCCAACCGCCCGAAGCACCACGGTTGGACCAATAGCATAGTCGCTCCGCTCACGGTGCCGTCTTGCATGGCAGGAGACCGCATGGTACGTGGTCCAACCAGACCGCTCGGGGGCTATATGTCCAGGACCAATCAGCTTGGCGCAGGGGACGTGCACCCTCGAGTCGACCGAGCCCGTCGCGGTTGGACCAATGGCGTCGCCCTGTGCGCCGTCGTCTCTCTCGTGGGGTGCGCGAGTCCCACCGCGCCGGCAGTGTCCGCCGGGACGCCGGACGCCGGTCACGGCACCGTGGCGGCTCCCCCGGCGCAGACCCCCGAAGCAAGTTCGCTCGCCGAGGGCGACGCGGAGACCGTCGAGAGCGGCGTTACCGGCGATGCGACGGGCGGCGACGGCGCCACCGGCACGACGACCTTCACCGACGACGAGCTGACGGCGCAGGGGTGCGCGCTGAACCGGCCCGCGGTCGGCTACCGCGCCGGGACCTCCGCCTCGTCTCCCACGTCTGCGTCCGAGCCATTGATCCCGTGCTTTTCTCCTACCGGATTCGGCGGACAGGAAAGCTCGATAGGAATCGCGCACGACGGGACGGTGTTCCTGGCCCCCGCCTACAGCCCGAACGGCAACGGCCTGGCGCGAACGTCGGACTACGGCAAGACGTGGACGCAGATCGTCCCGGGCGGCCACGGCCGAGTACAGCCCTTTCTGTATCTCGATCCGGCGACCGATCGCGTCCTCTTCGCGACCAGCACCCTCAATGCACCCGACGCGGGCTCGGCCACCGGATTCGATCTGTCCGTTAGCGCCGACGAGGGCGCCACATGGAACACGCAGCTCATTGCGCCCGACGTACGCGATTGGATCAAGCTTTATGCGGGCCCTGCCGTCACGAGCACGACGCAAGGCTACCCGAACGCCATCTACGCGTCCGCACCGAGTCCGATTTCCACGCCCGACACTGTGATCTTCCCAGCGCCAAGCTACCAGGCGGTGTACCAGTCGCTGAACGGCGGCGCGACCTGGACGGAGGTGTCGATGGGCGCGCTGACGCTGGTCCCTTCCACCGCGGCATCGTCCGGGATCACGTCGTCTACGACGTGCCCATCGAGCGAGTGGATCATCTATGGCGATGGTCTAGTCGGCCCGGACGGCACCGTGTACATCGGTTTGCGACTCTGCACGACCGTGGGCGTTGCCATCAGCAAAGACGAAGGCCAAAACTGGGACGTGGTCACCGTTCCAGGTTCGTCGCTGCCCGCGTTCACGGGGCTGCTCTCGCCGGTGACGACGAACAACCTGCTCGTCAGCGAACCGCTGGCACTCGATGCGACGGGCAACCTGTACGTCATTTGGAACGACGAGAACGGCGCCCTGCGTCTGTCCATCACGAGCGACAGGGGCAAGACCTGGTCCGCCGGCGCGAATCCCATCGTCATCTCGGCTCCCGGGGTGACTTCGACCATCGAAAGCGCCATCGCGGTCCGCGCGCCGGGCACTGTCGCCATCGCATACTATGGCTCCACCGACGGGACCCAATACAACGGATACGTGGCCGAATCGCTCGATGCGCTCGATCCCGAGCCGGTTTTCTCCTCGGCGATCGTGAACGACCCGAGCGATCCGCTTTTCTCGAACGGATTCGACAACAACTATCTCCTGACGATCGGCTTCGGAGACCTCGACGAGCTCGTTCAAGTCAAGTACGCGCCCGGCGGCGACATCTGGGCGACCTTCGTGAAGGAGATGTGTGTGAACACCGTCACGAGCAACTGCACGTGGGACTACGCTGCCCATGCGAACTCGGTCTTCCAAGGAGCGGCGGGACGTCTCGTGCACCAGGCGGTGATGGATGACGACGCAGGCGAGGGCGGGGTGCTTTCCTCGACCGACGCGGAGGTTCCGTGACCACCTTCGCGACCTCGCACGGCCCGACCTGGTGACGCTTCACCCCGCGACGCTGGGTACGTGCGGCACGTCGTCGGCCTGCGCGTCCGGGTCGTCGACCAGGTAGGCGACGCGCCTCGCGGTTGCGAGGGCCCACCCGCTGGTGGACGCGAAGCCGATCACCCCGATCGAGACCCCGCAGAGGGCCATCAGCCACCAGACGGCGTGCGTCGCCGCCGCGAAGTCCGGGCGCGTCGACGCGCGCATCGCCGATCCCACGATCGACCCACCGACGGCCACACCGAGCGACGCGCCGACCTGGCGGCTCGTGGACGCCACACCCGCGGCGACCCCTGCCTGTGCTCGGGGCATCCCGGAGACGGCGGTGTTCGTGATCGCCACGTTCACGAAGCCGAAGCCCGCGCCGAACACGCCATAAGAGCCGAGAAGCCAGGGCAGCGAGGTGCCCGCCGCGAGCTGCGTGAGTCCGAGCGCGCCCAAGGTCATCGCGACCCCCGCGATCGCGAGCGCGAGCCGCGTCTTCCCGCGCCCGACGAGCCGCCCAGACAGCGGCGCACACGCGGCGACGGCGATCGCCGTGGGCAACATGCACAGGCCGGCGTCGAGGGCCGCAAGGCCGCGCACGTCCTGCAGGTAAAGCGAATTCAGGAAGAGAAACGCACTGAACGCGGAGAACGCGAGCACGGCGAGCTGCGTCGCGCTCGAGAACGTCGCGCTGCGGAAGAACCGCAGGTCGATGAGCGGGTCGCGCCGACGACCTTCGACCGCGATGAGCCCACTGGTTGCCGCGGCCGCGACGGCGAACAGGCCCAGGATCCCAGGCGACGACCATCCTCGACGCGGTCCCTCGATCACGCCGAACGTGAGCGACGAAAGCGCGACGACTACGAGCGCCTGTCCCGCCGCGTCGAACCGGCGCACCTTCGCCGCGCGCGACTCGGGGACGAAGCGTGCCGTCGCGAGGATGGCCGTCGCCCCGATCGGGACGTTGATCCAGAAGATCGCGCGCCATCCGAGGCTCTCCGTCAATGCGCCGCCGACGACGGGCCCGAGCGCCAGCGCCAGGCCGAAGGCGGCGCTCCAGACTCCGATGGCGCGCGCGCGTTCCTTCGCGTCGGTGAACACGTTCACGAGGATCGACATCGCGACGGGGTTGAGCATCGCTCCGCCCAGCGCCTGGAGCATTCGAAACGCGACGAGCGAAACAATCGACGGCGCCAGGCTGCAGAGAAGCGATCCCAGGCCGAAGAGCGACAGGCCGACCTGGAACGTGCGGCGCCGTCCCGCCCGATCGCCCGTCGATCCGGCGAGCATCAGAAAGCTTGCGACGACGACCGTGTAAGCGTCGATCGTCCACTGGAGCGCCGCCACCGAGGCCCCGAACTCGCGCCGGATCGAGGGCAGCGCGACGTTCACGATGGTGACGTCCATCGTCACCATCAGCACGGCGGCGCAGCACGTGGTTAGGACCAGACGCTTGTGCCCCGCGCTCAGCGGCGGTGTGGGGAGTCGCGGTTCGGTGTAACGCACGCAGGGACATCATCGGCCAAGGCTGCTCCTCGTGGAAGCCCTCGTCTTCGACGGCGGCGGCGCCCGCCATCGTGTCGCCACCGCCGGCGCGGCCTTGGAACGCTCAGTCGCTTCGGCGACGATGACATCGCGCAGCCAGCGCCTCGCGGGGTCCTCGTGAGGATCGCCATCCGTCGTGGCGCGGGGAGACCGACGCGGAGGCGGTGCTCGCCTCGCTCGTCGGAGGCAAGTGACCCGCTTCAGATGCTCTGACGGGTCAGGACGCGATCATGGCTCTCCCCCAACTCGCGCTCCCATCCGTCACATGGGCGCGCGTACGGGAGGCGAACGCTCTTCTCGTCGCGCCGTTCGGTTCCCGGACGTGGACAGCCCGGGCGGCCACGAATCGCGCCTCTTGGGCGGGTGGCACGTGACGTGCTCGGGCGCGTCCTATGGAGACGAATGGCCGCGAAGGCAACGGGACCAAGTGGTTTCCGTGGTTGGCCGTATTGGCCGTCTCGGTGTTTTTGCCGCTATCCGTTGCCGGACGTCCCGCGACCATTGGTCCGGATGAGCAGCTGTACCAGCAATTCGACAGAGGGCCGCGCGGCCCATCCACCCCGTGGAAGGTGCGCCTTCACGCGGATAACGATGATTGCGTCGACCCTTCTTTGAACTGTTTCTATTTTCAACAGCAGGCCGACAGCTCGTGGGCCCTCTACGCGGCGGTAAGCACGGACCTCTCCACCCTGCATCCGGACAACGCCTGTCATCTCGGCGCACCCGCCGACCCGGGTACCTACCGCCTCTTCGCGCTCAATACGAGCAAAGCATGCATCCTTCGCGTCACGTTTCGGGTAGATCGTTGAAAGGCTTGTGAGGAGGCCCGGCTCGGTCGATCATTCGGTCGAGAACCATGAACGGGCCCGAACTGGTACCCACCCCTGCCCCCGCGGTCGACCTCCCGCGAGACCCGCTCGTCCTTGCCGCACTCAAGGTCATGCGGCCCAAGCAGTGGACCAAGAATGGCTTGTTGGCCGCAGCGCTGGTCTTCTCGGGCCAGTTCTTCGATCCTCACCGCTTGGGGCGCGCCGTGCTCGCGGTCCTGGCGTTCAACCTGCTCTCGTCGTCGGGCTATGTCCTCAACGACTACCTCGATCGCGAGGCCGACCGGAGGCACCCGAAGAAGCGGCTGCGCCCCATCGCGTCTGGCTCACTGCCCCAAGGGCTCGCGCTCCCGTGGATGGCGATCATCCTCCTCGGCGGCATCGGCATCGCCTATGGGCTGTCGCCGAAGTTCCTGGTCCTGTCCGTGCTCTACCTCGCCACGACGGTCTCTTACAGCCTTTATTTCAAGCACAAAGTCATCCTCGACGTGATGTTCCTCGCCGCCTGCTACGTGTGGCGTGCGATCGCGGGCGCCGCGGCCATCGATGTCCGCGTCTCGCCCTGGTTCTTCCTGTGCACGGCGTTCTTCGCGCTCTTCCTCGGCTTTGCCAAGCGAAAGGCGGAGCTTGTCCAGGTTGGCAACAAGGCCGGGACTCGCAAGAACCTGCGTGAGTATAGCCAACCGATGCTCGAGCAGTTCCAGGCGATCGTCACGTCCGCCACGATCGTGTCGTACGCCCTCTACACGGTGCTCGGCACGAACACATGGATGATGCTCACCATCCCGTACGTGCTGTACGCCGTCCTCCGGTACATCTACCTCGTCGAGCAGAAGGGAGAGGGCGGGTCGCCCGACGAGACCTTGCTCAAAGACGGGCCCATCCTCGTCACGGTCGGGCTCTACGTACTCACGGCGGTCGGAATCATGTCGGCCGAGAGGCTCGGCTGGCTCTTGTGAGCCAGCCCACGTTGAAATCGATGCGGAACGAAGAAGTGGACCGCACGCGGGAACGGATCCCGTGCGCCTCCCAGTGAATGCCGCGGGCACGGGATGGAGCTCAAGGCTCGCGGCATGGATCGGGCCTCGCGCTCTACCCGATATGGCCGGCGGTTCATGGTGTCCTCGCACACCGAAAGCCGTCATAGAAGGTTCGGTCGTCCATTTCGAGGTCCCCGCGTGTCGAGGCGAACGGGTCAGGAACCGACGCGTAGAAAGGCGAGCCTCGCGTCACCCGGTTGGGGGCTGTGGGTGAAAGAACGCTGCAATCCGTGCAAGGATCGACGTAGTTGCCAGTCAAGTCGAGGGTCCACTCGAAGAGCTCCCCGGCCAGATCGAGCTGGCCCCACCTGCCGGTTCCCAGCGTCGCGGTGCCCACCGACGCGACATGCATGGGGGGGGTGCCCTGGTAGAGGTTGCCGGAGATCGCGTACTCGCTCTCCGTGCCCGGCGCCGTCGCGCCCCACGGGTACTTGCGCTGCTGGCTCCCCCCCGCAGCGGCATATCCCCACTCCGCCTCGCTCGGCAAGAAGCCTCCGTCCCAGATGCAGAACGCGTAGGCCTCGTACCAGGTCTCGCAGTTCATCGGCAGGTTTTCGTTGTTCCCCGGCGTGTCCGTCCATGTGGCAAACCCGTCGTTGCAACTCAGGTTGGCGTTCGTCGGGTCGACGTGTCCGTAGGAGTAACCGTCCCAACCCTGCTCCCACCCGTGCTCGTAGGCCACCCCCCCGTCGGCGCTCGTGGCGCCCACGTTGACGAGCCCCCGGCCGCCGTTCAGGTGCGTGTGGACGCCCGCGTGCTCCGCCGGCAACCATCCCGCTCCGCCGCCGGGGGGCAACACCGCGTTGGCGAACTGGCGAAACCGACCCACCGTGACCAGGTACTTGTCGAGCCGGAGGCCGCTGACGGTCGCCGGGGAGGTCTGGTGTGTCGCGCCGGCATCGCCGTAATCGTACGCCCGGTAGTACGTCCCACCCGCCACCTCTTGGCTCGCGCAGCAGCTCTCGCTGCCGGTGCCGGCGGGGCAGGTCGTCATCCCTGCGCCACCCGGCGCGCAGCTCGGGCTCGAGTCGTTCGCCGTCACGCCGGTGCAAGACCCCTCGGCGCAAAGGTCCGTGGCGCATGGCCACGGTTTGCTCCACGTGCCCGTCGACTCACAAGTCTTCACGCCGTCGCCGACGTCGCCGGCCTCGCCGCCATCGGGGACCTCACCCTCGCATCGGGTCGTGCCGGGGACGCAGTGGCAGGTGCCGTCCACGCAGGTCGGATCGCTCCCCCGGCAGGCCGTACCGCTCACCCACCGGCCGTTGTCCGCGCACGTCTGGGGTGTGTCGCCGCTACACTGGATCCGGCCGGCCTCGCACGCGGCGCCCGCGTCCGTCGTGCCCGAATCCCTCGTCCCCGAATCGGCCAGCGTCTCGGCGAGGCTCTGACTCTCCGACTGGGGCGTCGTCGTCGAGCACGCGACCAGGCCCGCCATCACCATGGATAGAAGCGCCCAGGACGCGGCAAGCCACGAGCGCCGCATCCGCACACGCCGAATGGCACCCGAGGTCGGGCGGGGCATGGTCGATCGATTCATGGGTGGAGTCCTTGCTGGAATCGAAGGCTCGAGACGTCGACGGACTCCCGCCTACGAAGCTCACCTGCGGCTACCTTTCGCCCAGGTGGGGCGTGCGGTCAATGGGGAGCCGCTCACTATTTGTTGGAGCGAACGCGGAGGGTCCCAATTAGACGATCTCCAGACGCCGGAACACAGGGACTTTGACGAAGTCCACCAGGAACGCGAAGGCCACGGCCCCCGCAAGCGTGGCCCCGATGACGAGCAAGGGCAGCGGTGCCATGGCGAGTCCCCGATTCGCCAGCGTCGACGCGATCAGCACGTCGACTGCCGATGAAAGGACCAGCCACCGGCTCGGAGCCGTCGACCATAAGTGCTGGCGTACTCGATTCGTGTAGGTCGTGGCCTGGTTGCCGAACACGAGGACGACAAAGGTGAGGGTCCTCAGCGCATCGATTCCAAAGCCCAACCTGAATTTGCCTATGAGCAGGGCAGCCACGGAAAGCACCAGCTGGGCAAGCCCCATGAATACGCCCGCGACCGTCAGGTTCCCGACGCGCCAGACGCTCGGCGTAGGAGACGGCTTCACGTTGTCGGTCGTGAGAGACATGCCAAGGAAGTCGCCGGTGATCATGATGATGACCATGAGCATCGGGGTCAGGATCGCCTGCCCGGTGACGACCAGCCCCGCGGCCAGGAAGAACACCTGCACGATCTTCTTGGTCACCGAGTTGAGGGTATAGGTCAGGATGCGCTGAAAGGTGATTCGACCTTCTTTGACGGCCGCCACTACCCCGCCGAGGCCCGCCTTGGTCAGTACGATCCCGGCCGCGGATTTGGCCACGTCGGTCGCGGTCGATACTGCAATTCCCATCTGGGCTTGCCGCAGCGCGGGTGCGTCGTTGGCACCATCGCCGCACATCCCGACGGTGTGCCCTGCCTTCTGGAAGGCCTGCACGAGATGGAACTTGTCTTCCGGCATCACACCGGCAAAGACGGCGAAGGATTCTGGACGCGCGCTGTTGGAGATTGGCCCGGGCGGACAGATGGCTCCCTCGAGACCCACCTCTCGCGCGACAATCTGCGCGGTCGCCGGTGCGTCCCCCGTGACCATCACGGTGCGCACCCCCAAGACGCGCAGCTCTTTGATCAGGTCCGCGGCGTCGGGGCGTGGCGGATCGCTGAGCGCGATGACACCTGCGAGCTTTAGTGTCGTCGCGCCGAGTGCCACGGCCAGGACCCGAAACCCCTTCTCTTCGAGCTCCTGCGCCGCTGCGGCCGCCGTGTGGGAGGCTTCGGCCAGCCGGGACACCACAGCGAAGGCTCCCTTCACCACGCGCAGGGCTCCGCCCTTCGCATCCACGGCGGTCGCCTCGCTCAGCTTGGTCGTTGGATCGAACGGAACGAGCTTGGTCAGCCTGGGCGGATCGGCGACGGCCTGCTTCGCGGAGGCCGCACGGATGGCGGCGTCCACGGGATCCTGCCCGCCGTCGGAGCTCGCGAGCGCGGCCATCGACAAGAGCTGTGGCTCACCGAAACCGGCCTCCGGGCGGACGGCGGTGACGGTCAGGGCATTGAGTGTCAACGTCCCCGTCTTGTCGGAGCAAAGTACGTCCAGAGTGGCCGCCTCGTCCACCGCGGACAACCGCGTGGGCAGCACGCCGAGGCGTGCGAGGGCCTGCGCGCCGAGCGCCGCCGCCAGGGTGAACGTGGCGGGCAGAGCGACAGGGATCGAAGCCAGGATGGCCGTGAGCACGAGATGGATAATGTCGCCGGTCGGCATCTTGTGAGCGACCGCGTACGTCACGAGCCCCACGATGAGCACACCGTTGAAGATCGCAAGGTTGCGCACGACGCGCATCACGGTCTTCTCCTGGGTGCTCTCCACGTGGGCGGTGCGGACCAGCTCCGCGGTGCGGCCAAACTTCGTCCGCGCGCCCGTTGCGGTGACGACGCCCGTAGCTTCTCCCCGCCGCACCAGCGCCCCCGCATAGGTTTGCAGGCCGGGCCCGCCTTCGATCGGGACGGATTCGCCCGTGAGCATCGACTGATCGAGCAGGATCGAACCGTCGACGAGCTTGACGTCGGCGGCCACCACGCCGCCGAGCGAGAGCTTCACGGTGTCACCCGGCACGAGCCCACTCGCGGGAATGTTCTTCCAAGCGCCGGCGCGTCGCACCGAGGCCGTGAGTGCCAGGCGAGACTTCAGGGCCGCGAGCGTCGCCTGCGCGCGCCCCTCCTGGAAGAACCCCAGTGCGGCATTGAAGAGGAGCAGGCCCGCGACGACCGCCGCCTCGACGTACTCGTGAAGGGCCACCTGGAGAACGATCGCGGCCTCGAGCATCCACGGCACCGGCGCCCAGAACTTTGCCAGCGCCGTCCGCCACGGCGGCACGGCGGTGTCGGGCATCTCATTGGGGCCAAACTTCTGCAGCCGCGCTCCCGCTTCGTTGCTCGAGAGCCCATCGGGCCAGGCCGTTCGATCGGGGGCCACCGGCATCGGTACACGCAAGATACAAGCCTTGAGGGATCCGACCCCGCGCGCCTTGGACGAGCACGGCCACAATGTTGCACCGGGAACCATCACGGACCCCGGCGCTTGGAAATCCGATGCTTCACGCACAGTCGCCCGGGAGCAAGCGCGTCGCGCGTATCCTCGTCGCCGAAGACGACGACGATGGCCGCGAGGCGTTGTCAGTCGCACTGCGCGAGATCGGCGCCGAGGTGGACACCGTCGCCGATGGCGGCCGGTTCCTCGTGATGATCGGGTCGTTCTACCGCGAAGGCAACACCGCTCGCGCTCCAGACCTCATCGTGGCCGACGTCCTCATGCCGGTGTGCAGCGGTCTCTCGGTCTTCGAAGCTCTGCGCGCGGCGGGTTGGACAACGCCGGTCATCCTGATAAGCGCCATGGACTCGCCCCACGTCCGCGCATCGGCGGCTTGCCACGGCGCCACGTTCATGCACAAGCCGCTCGACCTAGACGCGCTCTTGCGGACGGCCCGGCGCCTCATCGCAGCCGCCAATCCCGGACAAACGATTTCGACGGGGTGAACGCTCCGGTTCGACATCGTCAGTGCTGACCGACGCCGCTCGAGTGGGGTTTGGCTGCGTGAAGGCGTGTTTCCGGGTTCTTCCAATCAGCTTGGCGCGACGAGCCCGGTTGCAAATTGCGAATTATCCATTCGCCCGTGCTGGTCTTCCGCGCGATCGGAAGCGGGCCTCAAGTGGCACGCGGCGTGCACGCCGTACGCGCCTCTCCACGGAGGCCACTTATGTCCGCTACGAGCGTCCACGTGCCACTTCCGAATGGCACCGCGCCGGAACCGCGCCTCTCCGATGAAGAGCGCATGCGACTCTTCGCGGAGGAGCTCGAGGCTCTCCGCTTGGAGACCTTCGCAAAAGTGGGCCGCGACGACGTCGTGCACGTCAAGCGCGTTCGCCGCTTCTCGGTGGCCATGGAGGTACTCGGTCGCGCGGCGATTCATTGGAGCCTCGATCCGGTGACGTTCGCGGCCGGTGTGACAGCCCTCTGGCTGCACAAGCAGCTCGAAGCGGCGGAGATCGGCCACACCGTGCTTCACGGCGCCTACGACGGGCTCGCAGGCGCGGCGCAATTCGCATCGCGGACCTTCCGCTGGGACATCCCCATCGACGAAGCGGCCTGGCGCGAGGGCCACAACGTAAAGCACCACGGGGCGACCAACGTGGCCGGTCGCGACCCGGACATGTGCTTCGGCGATGTTCGACTCACCGAGCAAAGCGCGTGGACGCCGCGTCAGAAGCACCAGCTCCCGGTACTGCTCGGCATCATATTTCCCGCCTTTGCTTTTGTGATGAACTCCCACTTCACGGGCTTGAACGACCTCGTCCTCGGCCACGACGAGACCCTCGGCGATCGATCCCCGGAATCCGTGCGTCGCGCCTGGGAACGAGCGCTTCGCAAGTACGTGCCGTACTATCTCAAGAATTACCTCTTTTTCCCGGCGCTCGCGGGGCCGATGTTCGGTAAAGTGCTCCTCGGCAATGCGCTCGCCGAGCTGTGCCGCGACGTCTATTCGGCGGCCACGATCATCTGCGGGCACGTCGGCCAAGACGTGAAGAGCTGGCCGGCCGGGACACGCGCCCAGGGGCGAGGCGACTGGTACGCGATGCAGGTCGAAGCGTCGAACGATTTCGAGGTCATCCTGCCGCTCTCGATCCTCTGCGGCGGGCTCGACCATCAGATCGAGCACCACCTGTTTCCCACGCTTGCTCCGCCTCGTCTTCGGGAGATTGCGCCGCGGGTCCAGCAGATCTGCGAGCGATACGGCGTCGATTACCGGAGGGAGACCTGGGGCACCACGCTCCGCAAGGCGCTACGGCACATCGCTTCGCTGTCCTACGAAGCGAGGCCCTCCGTCGCGAACCACTGCGCGGATGAAGCGGGACGCGCCGCGTAGCTCCACCCGTGACGGCTGCCTGGGCGTGCAAGCGTCACGCGCGGCGCCTTACGCGAGTTCGTACATCGGCTCGCGGCCGTCGCGCCCACCTCCGAGCGCAAGCCCGCCCTTGCCGAGTCGCACGCGGACCTCATGTTCCCCCGTCACGCTCGGATCCAGCCTTATCCAGCTCGAGTCGAGCGGCTCCCCATCGAGCGTGATGGCCGCAATCCCCCTCCCAACGGCGTCTGGATTGGTGACGACGACGTGGATCCGTTGCCCGCCCATTCGAACCCACGCCTCGAACCCGCCCCAGGTCGGAGGAATGCACGGATCGATACGTAGCGCCCCTTCCTCTTTCCGAAGCCCGAGGATGCCTTCTACGCCGAGCCTCCAAGCCCACGCCGCGGCGCCGGTATACCAAGTCCATCCCCCGCGACCCACCCAAGGTGCAGCGCCGTAGACATCGCCCGCGAGAACGTATGGCTCGACGCGATAGCGGCTCGCGTCTTCGCGGGTGCCGACTCGCAGAATCGGATTGAGAAGGCGAAAGATGCGCTCGGCGCCCCGCCCATCCCCCAGGGCTGCGTATGCCCAGCCGAGCCACGTCGCGGCGTGTGTGTACTGGCCCCCGTTCTCGCGAACGCCCGGGGGGTAGGCCCGGATGTACCCTGGATCGTGCTCCATGCTCTCGAACGGCGGCTGGAGCAGGAGAACCAGCCTGTCCGCTTCACGGACGAGCCGCGCGTCGGCCGCTTGCAACGCACTGCGCGCGCGGCCCAGTGCCGTTCCCTTGTCGAACGCGCCGGGCGTCGCGGAGAGCACCGCCCACGATTGCGCGATGGAGTCGATCTGGCACTCGCGTTCCTTTGCGGAACCCAGTAGGGACCCATCGTCGTGAAATGCGCGCAGATACCAGGCGCCGTCCCATGCGCTGGCGTCGATCTTCGCGCGCAAGGCCGTGGCTCGACTCCGCCATGACGCCGCTTCGGCATTCTCCTTTTGGCGATCGCACAGCATGGCAAATCGGTTCATCGTCGCGCAGAGAAACCACCCGAGCCACACGCTCTCGCCACGTCCTTGGCTGCCGACACGGCTCATCCCGTCGTTCCAGTCGCCGTCGCCCATCAACGGCAAACCGTGCACGCCCTCGGTCGCCGCGCGATCGAGGGCGCGGCGGCAGTGCTCGAAGAGCGATTCGGCATGTGTCGAAGCCGGGAACTCGGCGTACCGATCGTGCTCGCCCCGGCGCAGAGGCTCACCGGTCAAGAATGGCAAGCGCTCGGAGAGAATCGACGTATCGCCCGTGGCGAGGACGTATTCCGCCGTGACGAACGGGAGCCACGCCATGTCGTCGGAGCACCGGGTACGCACGCCACGCCCCACGGGCGGATGCCACCAGTGAAGCACGTCGCCCTCCTCGAACTGGTGCCCGGCGGCCTCGAGGATGTGCGCGCGCGCCCGCGCGGGGGCCCCATGAAGTAGCGCCAGGACATCCTGCAGCTGGTCCCGGAACCCGAAGGCCCCGCTGGATTGATAGAAGGCCGTGCGCCCGAAGAAGCGCGAGGACAGCGTCTGGTAGAGCAACCATCGGTTGACCAGCAGGTCCATCGCCGGCTCGGGAGTCTTGACGCGCACGCTCCCCAGCAGTCCATCCCAGAATGCAGCCAATCCCCGCCACGCGGACTCGACGACCGCGGGATCGCGAAAGCGAGCCACGCACGCTACCGCCGCGTCGCGATCGGAAGCCTGCCCGAGGACGAAGTGCGTCTCGTGCTCCTCGCCCGGTCCGAGCTCGATGTGCACTTGCAGGGCGGCGCACGGATCGGCGCCCGCGCGGGCCGTGCCCGAGAGGCCCCAGCGCTCCAGCGCTTCCGGTCGGGCATAGTCGCCGCGGCGACCCAAGAACTCGACGCGGTCGGCGGTGAACCCGTGCGCGTTGCTGGCGGAGGCCAGGAATGCGACGCGTTCTCCGAAATCGGTATTCCAGTTGCAAGTCGCCAGAAGGCACGCGTGCTCGGCGTCGAACTCGCTCGCAATGTACGGTCGTTGTTCCTCGCGCAGGCCGCCAAGAACCCACTCGGCGTAGTAGGTCGCGGTCAGCCGTCGGGGGCGGGAGAGCGTGTTCTTGACCCTGAGCCTCGCCACCTTGAGCGGCGCGTCGGGCGGTACGAAGACGGTGAGCTCCTGCACGAGGCCGTGACTCTCCCTGGCGTAGGTCGTGTAGCCGGCGCCATGGCGCACCAGCGTCTCGGCGTCGCCGCCCGCAGGCAACGGCGTCGGCGACCACACCGCGGCGGTCTCTTCGTCTCGGAGGTACAGGGCTTCCGAAGGCGTATCGAAGACCGGGTCGTTTCTCCAGGGCGTCAGCCGGTTCTCGCCCGCATTGAGCGACCAGGTCGAGCCGAGGGACGACTCGCTGACGAGACAGCCGAAGCTCGGATTCGCCAGGACGTTGCACCACGGCGCCGGAGTCGGGGCGCCGGGCCGCACGCGGATCATGTACTCGCGCCCGTCCTCGGTGAATCCGCCGATCCCGTGGTCGAAGAGCAACGGCGGTGTCTGCGGGATGCGCGGGACCCCATCCTCCTGGAGGGTAGGCTCGAAGAGAGGAAGCTTCGGCGGACTTCCGACGGGACGGCCCATCCGAGACCGCAGGGACCCGTCGCGGGTGTCGAGCACGACGCGTGCACTGGCCTCGAGGTGTCTTCGCTCGTCGCCGTGAAGCTGGTCGGCTGCGAGCACGAAGATGCCGCCGTGCCGGTCGATCCACTCTCCCAGATCGCTCTGGGCGAGGACGGTCTGGAGCGCTCCCTCGGCGTCCGTGACATACCCGGTGGCTTGCTCGTCCACGAGCACGAGGTCGAGGCGTACGCCGCAGGAACGCAGGTATCGCTGCGCGGCGATCGTCTCGCCCAGGATCGGCGCTTGCGTGTCATGGACGCGCAGGAGCAGGATGGGGTCGTCGCCGGAGATTCCTCGTCCCCAGAGGCGACGCTTGCATGGGCGCGCATCCCCAGCCACGTCCGCGGGCGCCCGCAGCGTGGGATCGGCGAAGAGCAGCGCGGAGAAGAGCTGCTGAACGGCCGGCAACACCTCGGGCCGGAGACGCGCCCGTGCAAGGCGTCTCCCGCTCTCTTGCTCGGCGTCCTGGAGAGCCCAGCGAACCGCGTGCATCGAGCCGTACTGCCGGGCGAGCTCCAAGGCCGTCTTGCGCGTACGGCCCACGCTGGTCACGAAGGCCAGCGTCACGGTGCGCTTCGGCTTCAGCTCGACTCTGGCCATCAGGCTCATGATGGGGTCGAGCACGGCGCCCGCGCGGCCACGGAGGGGCCGGCCGGCACCTGCCAGAGAGTCGGGGGCGCGCTTGTTCGCCTGGCGCCCGAAGAAGACCGCGCGGTCCGTCTCGTAGCCGGCGAAGGTCACCGCGTCGCCCTCCCTTACGAGTCGGTGCACGAGCACGGCGCGATCGTCCGTCATCGCCTGCGGCCGTCGCTCGAAGAAGAGGGCATCGAGGTCGGGGACGAACTCGCTTTCGATGAACATCCGGGTGAACGCGGGATGGGTCGCCATCTGGCCGGACGGCAGGAGCACGGGCTCTGCCGCGCTCGTCACGGCCAGGTACCGCGTCCGAGCCGTCTCGTTGTGCAGCGTCACGCGGCGCACCTCGACGTCGTCGGCGGGGGCGATGGCGACATCGAGGTGCACCGAGATCCCCTGATCGCGCAGATGGAACTCGGCCTTGTGCGCCGCGAACGCCGTTCGACCTTGATCCGAGGTCGCGAGCCACAGGCGCCCCGTCTCTTCGTCACGGAGATAGATCGATGTGCCGCCGCCGCTACCGACGACGTCGGGCTCGAAGCGCGTCATCGCCAGGCCTTCGAACCGCAGCCCGCCGCCACCCGAGTCGGTCAAGACGCTCGAAAGGCGACCGTTGCCGAGAACGAAGGCCTGCGGTCGCCCCTGCGCATCGGGCAGCCAGGGAGGCGGGGCCGCCGCCGGAGTCTCCATGGTCACGGCGTCGGCGCTCTCCGCGACCTTGGCCACGGGCCATTCGCGGGGCGCGGTCGCAGGAGCGCGCTCGTTGAGCAGGAGCTCGCCCGTCTGGCTCTCCGTGTCCGCGTGGAATCGCTTGACCATGATCTGGTCGTTCAACAGGTTGTCGAGCGCGACGAGAAGCATCCCCTGATGGTGGGCCATGTACGAGCGCACCACTGTGAACGGACGCCCAGCTGGTTGTGCGTGCTCGGGATTCATGTCGAGGGCTTCGAAGAGCCCGTACTTCCCGAGCATCCCCATCGCCTCGAGGCGCCGGATGTTGTCGACGACCGCGCGCGGCCGGATCGACACGGCGAGCACCGACGCATACGGCGCAATCACCCGGTCCTCCTCGAGACCGCGCCTGAACCCGAGGCCCGGCACGCCGAAGGATTGGTACTGGTACGTCTGGTGCGAGTCGACCCGTGCGTAAGCAGACTCCGAAACGCCCCAGGGCGCCCCGGTTTTCTTGCCATGCGCGATATGCGCTTCCACCACGAGTTCGCAGGTGCGAGCCAGCAATGTCCCCTCCCGACTGCGCATCAGGAGCGAGGGCATGAGGTACTCGAACATCGTGCCGCCCCACGACAGCAACACAGGAGCCCCGGAGACCTGGGTCATGGGCCGGCCGAGGGTGGCCCAATGGGCGTCGGGAACATCCCCTTTCACGATGGCCAGATAGCTCGCGAGCCGCGCCTCCGACGCCAAGAGATCGTAGTGGTTGGTGTCGACCTGATCCTGCGTGGCGTTGTATCCGATGCGAAAGAGCTTGCGCTCGCCGTCGTAGAGGAGCCTGAAGTCCATCCCGCGAACCTCTTCTTCCGCCAGCGTGGCGAGGCCAAGCAGCTCGTCGATCAACGTCCGGGCATGCGTTTCGGAGCGCCGGAGAGCCTCCCGGACGCGATCTGCGGACCCCTGGAGGTCGGGGGAGAGCTCTCCCCGCTCGCGCCGGTCCCCCTCCCATCGGTCGACATCCACGAGAAGACCGCGCGATACGGCTGGGACCTGGTCCAGTCGGAGCTTTGCGGGCAGGACGAGAGCGCCGACCACCGGTTCGTCTTTCAGCGCCAGCCAGGGCAAGAGCAGGTCGATTTCGTGCCGCATCTGGACGAGCTGACGATGAAAGCGAACCGTCGAGGTGCGAAGCGCGCCCAGCGCGGCGGCATCGTGGCGGAGCGCGCCGGTTTCGAGGAGTGCCAGCATCTCGCGATCAAGGTCGGCGGACGCGGCGCCCGAGAGGGCACAGACGGTGGCATAGGCGTCGTCGGGATTGCTGCATCCCTCCTCGACCCCGGAGCGCATACGGGAAATGACAGACCGTAGCGCCGACTTGGCCTCGGACACCGGCCGCACGGCTTCCTCGAGGAGACCGAGCGAGTCGGCGAGGCCCTCCCACGCGGCAGCGCGAAGTACGGGCGCGCCCGTCACCTGCCGGCACCCTTGCTCGAGCGCCACCAGGCATCCGGCGAAGTTGCCGCTGTCCACGGTGGAGACGTACCTCGGCAAGAGCGGCTGAAGGTTCGTCGTCTCGTACCAGTTGAGGAGGTGCCCCTGATAGTGAGCGAGGCGCTTGATGCTCTCGAACGCGCTCCGTACGCGCAGAGACAGCTCGCTCGGACCGAGGTAGCCGAGGTCGTATGCCGCGAGCGTCGAGAGGAGCATCATGCCGATGTTCGTGGGCGAGGTGCGGTGGGCCGTCTGTTCGCGCGGCTCCTCCTGGTAGTTGTCGATGGGCAGCCACTGCTCGTTCGGGCCCACGAACACATCGAAGAAGCGCCACGTTCTGCGGGCCAGGAGCCGCAGCTTGCGGCGGTCGTCGTGCCGTAGCCGCTCCTCGCGAGACTTGGACGGCTGGCTCACCCACCGCGCGAGTTCGGGCGCGGCGAACCAGAGAACCACGAGCGGGCCGGCCACGAAGAGGGCCGACGGCCTTGCCAGCGCGACGAGCGCCGCGGTCGCCACCGCGAGGACGGGGGACACGACCATCTCGCGCCAGAGGAGCGCGCGCGGCGACCGCGCGCCGAGCCCGAACGCGGTATCCGCAGCCGATGTCCATTGAAGGAGATACTTGCGTGTGATCGTCATCCGGATGGCCACGCGGATCACGGCATCCGCCACGACGACCGCCTCGTGCGCGAGAAACGCGATCGCCAGCCCCCCGCGTGCGAGGTTCAGAAAGCGCCTCCGGCGGTCGTGCAGGAGCGCCGGAAAGCTGGGTATGAGAACGACGGCGAGCGTCCCGAGCGTCCAGTAAAGCGGCGCCCCGGGCAGCCAGGACAGACCCGAGACGAGGAGCACGAACAGCAGCGGACTCGCCAGGCTCCGGCGCAGGTTGTCGAAGATCTTCCACCGGTCGATGGCGGCGAGACGGCTCTTCGCGCGCCGACCGCCGGCGGAGGGCACGTTGGAAAAGAGCCATGGGAGGAGCTGCCAGTCCCCGCGCACCCACCGGTGCATGCGTCGTGCGTACGCGGCGTAGTGCGACGGGTACTGTTCGAAAAGGACGATGTCGGTGGCCAGCGCCGTTCGCCCGTAGATTCCCTCGAAGAGATCGTGACTGGCGAGAGCATTTTCAGGGACAAGGCCGTCCACGCTGCGCATGAATGCGTCGACGTCGTAGATTCCTTTGCCGACGTAGATCCCGGCGCCAAAGAGGTCTTGATAGGACTCGGATACGGCGTGCGTGTAGATATCGAACCCGATGTCGCCGGCGAAGATGCGCGCAAAGATAGTCTGGCGAGGGCTCGACGGAGACATCTCGATGCGCGGCTGGACGATCGTGTACCCCGAGACGACTCGCCCGGTGGCATCGTCGAACGTCGCGCGATTGAGCGGGTGAGCGAGCGCGCCCACCAGCCGGCGCGCGGTCCCCATCGGGAGCTGCGTGTCGCTGTCGACCGTGATGACGAAGCGAATCCCGAGCAGCCCTGGCGGGTGCCCGACATGACGCGCGAAGCTCGTGTCCTTCGCCCCGCGCAGCAGCCGGTTCAGCTCGTGGAGCTTTCCCCGCTTGCGCTCCCAGCCCATGAACCGCCTCTCGGCTTGGTTCCAGCGTGGGGTGCGGTGCAAAAGGTGAAATGGGCCCGGCTGGCCTTTTCCGTACTTCGCATTGAGTGCCTCGATGCCCGCGGCTGCGCCGTCGAGAAGCGTCGCGTTCTCCGTCAACGTCTCGGAGTCGATGTCGTCCGTGAGGAGCGCGAATTCGAGCCGCGGGTCGGGGTTGGACAGGTAGTGAATCTCGATTTGACCGAGCATCCAGTCCACGTCCTCGCGCCGGCCGAGAAGCGTGGGGATCGCGACGAGGGTCCGTAGATCGTCGGCCAGTCCTTTCGTGAAGTCGAGTTTGGGCAGACGGCGCGGCACCAGCACGCGGGCCAGCGTCCATTGCAGGACCGTGACGGCCACGATCGATGCGGGGACGAGAGCCAAGGCGCTTCCCGCGAGCGAATACCAACCGGTCCCGATGCGCGCGAGGCCCCATCCGAGAGCGAGGATGGGGGCGCCGGTCAAGAACGCGAGCGCGGAGAGGTACGTGAGCGTCGGCCGGCGGGTGAGTGCCCGGCGCAGGCGCGCTACTCGCGGAGGACGATAACCGAGCCGCTGCTCGAGTGCGCGCCGGCCCCCATCGACGAGGTAGTAGCCAACGTGGCCACAACGCGGATCGAGGACGTTCGCGCCCGCGAACTCGACAGCACGCTCCGCGACCTGCTCCTCCGCGGCTCCCGTGACCCAAGCGAGATCCTCGACCGACTTCCTGTAGGCATCACAGGTTTCGAAGTCCATTCGCTCGTAGATGCGGGCCGGATCCCTCCGCAGCACCGCTTCCACCCGGCTCGTCTTCTCGAAGAAAGCCTTCCAGTCGATCTCGGCGAGGAGACGAAGGGCGCGAATCGACCGCGCGACGCCGGGGCCCGGACCGGGCCCGAAGGGCTCGACGTCCGGCGGGGTTCGCAGGGCAGGCGCGCGCTCGAGGCGACCATGAACGGGGACCCCCAGTTCGTCGAGAAAATGAAGCAGGCCATGAAGCACCGAGACCCGCAGCATCGTCGGCAGCGCCCAGAGCTCCGCGATCGTGAGCGGTGATACCTCCTGGTAAGCCTGCACGAAGCCTTGCAGGGCGGTGACGTCGATCTCGATGCTGCTCCTCGCCACGAGAGCCCGCGCGAGAGCGTCGATGCGCGGCACTCCCTTGGCGGCTCCGTCGGCGAGCTCGGGCAGGCGCCGGAGAAAGCCGAGCGGAAGATCGTGCGACGTCTGTCGCGCGACTCGGCGGATCAAGTAAAAGTTGTCGAGAAACCAGTCTGCGGCCTTCTGCAGGGTGGCGTCCTCGAAGTGCCTCGAAGAGAAGAAGTTCCGAGCACGCTCGAGCGCGCGCGCGGTCACCGACGGCGAGAGGTCGAGAAGGCGCCCAATCCCGGCACCGGCACGCCGCAGATGCCGTTGGTCTTCCGCGAGCCCTCGCGCCTCGGCCCTCAGCGCGGCGTACCGCGGGTCCCCTGCCGCCGCGTCTCCCGCCGCCGCGGCGGTCAAACGTTCTCGGACGGAGGAAACGACGCCCGGAGAGGTGGTGCACGGTCGTCTTTCTCTTGTTGCCGGAAGTCCGCGTCGCGAAGGTCTTGGAGAACCAGCAGGGCCACGAGCGAGTGCGTGAGATGATGCGCCGTGACGCTCCCGAAGGTCACCGCCGGGTTGCAGGTGGCGCCGTGCGCAGACAAGATGACGAGATCGCTCCGCTCCTTTTGCGAGAAGTCGAGGAGGGCTTGTTTCTCGTCCGCGCTTCGAAGGACGACGGTGCGCACCGACGCCCCCTCGCGGACCAGTTGGTCGCGCAGGCCTTCGAGATACCTGTTGCCGCTGGCTTCGAGGCGCCCGGCGAGGTCTCGCGCGACGTCGACATCCTCTTGCGCGTGGAGCACCGCCGTCGGGACAAGGTCGCGGACGACCATGACGAGCAACAGTTCGGCCCCGCACTTCTTGGCAATGCGCACGGCGGTTGGCAAGACGCTCTCGGTTCGGACCGACCCGTCGAGCGGGATGAGAATGCGTTTCGGGGAGACTTCGCCCGCTCCCACCACGTTCGGCCGCGCGATCAGCACCGAGCCGCGCGTCACGGCCAGAACCTGCAGCACCGTGCTGCCCAGGTTCCATGCCGCTGCACCCCGCCCGCCGTGAGTCCCGAGCACCAGGAGATCCGCGCCGATCTCGCGTGCCACCGCCGTGATGCGCTCGGAGGCGTGGCCTTGCTCGAGCCTCGTTTCGACGTGCTGTCCCGACGCCGTCGTTCCGTCCCGCTCGAGCCGCTCCATGTAGGCGCTCGCCTCTTGACGCGAGACCTCCCAGTCGAGCACATCCATGGACTGCCCGGGTCGCTCGGCCCGAGGCTGGACGACGTTCAGCAGCGTAATGGCGCTCCCCAGACTCTTGGAGATCGCGATGGCGTGCTGCAGACAGGGTACCGAGAGCGGCGAGCGGTCGATGCAGACGAGGATTCGACGAATCGCGTGAGCACCACGAGGGACGGCCCGTTGCCGGGGCGGGAGCGCCTGGAGGGAGTGGCCGTTCGAAATCTCGAGGAGATTGCCCATCGAAGCCGATGCCATTCAAGAAGCTCGCCACCGCTTCGCCCCGTGCAAAGCACCGGATGTGCCGGCCGGAGATGCCGGCGGAAAGTAGCGTCAACGAGCGGCCACGAGCCTCGGCGGGATGGCGCGCACGCAAACATCGCCACGGTAGCCCCCTCAGGCGCGTGGCCCCGAGAGGCATTCTGCAAAAGGCGGCGACGCCCCGTCTTCGATGCATATCGGTCCAAACAAACGGTCGCTCGGCCGAAGACGCCCAGCGACCAGGGATAGGCCGCGGGCCCAAGAATTGCGGAGGGAACCGCGGAGGGGAGGTGTTCGAGGGCCATGGTTCGCCGGTCACATAGCGACACTCCCCTCATCGCCAGCGCATGTGTGCGGTCGGCCATGCTCGAGCCGTGGCCGGGGGCGCCTCCCCTACGCCATGGCACTTCGACGTCCGCGCCCACGTTTTCGGGGTCCGCCCCCGCAAGATGCGACGGCGCGCCTGGGGAACCTGCAAACGACGGATCTTGGAGTTGCGACCCTTGGGCACTCGGCTGCACGACCGAACGTACGGCAGGCGTCGCCGCGGGTCGGGTGGCGGGCCCGCGGACCAGTGGTGCGCTCGAGTGATGCCGCCTTCGCAAGACGCCTCGCCGGTTGGGCGCAGCCAGGGACGGATTCTGGTGGTGGACGACGAGGAGCCACTGACCCGTGCCATCGGGCGCGGGCTGATCGCCGCGGGCTACGAGGTATCCACGGCGATCGACGGCATGCGAGCGGTGGACCTTCTGGGTCGCATCGAGTTCGATGCCATCCTGAGCGACATCGACATGCCAGGGCTGAACGGCATTCGGCTCTTGCAGGCCGTCCGTCGTCACGACGTGGACGTCCCCGTCATCTTGATGACGGGGGCCCCCGACGTGAAGACCGCGGCGCTGGCCGTCGAGCACGGCGCCCTCAGATATTTGATCAAGCCCGTGACCATGGAGGATCTGCAAAAGGTGCTCTCGCGCGCGGTTCGCCTCAAACGGATGGCCAAACTCAAGCGCAAGGCACTGGTCCTGGGAGGCGGCGGAGGGCTCGCCGCGGGCGATCGCCTGGCCCTTGCAGCCCACTTCGAAAAGGCCCTCGCGACGCTCTGGATGGCATACCAACCAATCGTGCGCCCACTGGATCGAGCGGTCTTCGGCTACGAGGCCCTCCTACGCTGCGAGGAGAGCGCATTGCCCCACCCGGGAGCCATCTTGGACGCAGCAGAGCGGCTCGGGCGCCTGGACGATCTCGGCCGAACGATCCGAGCGGCGGTTTGCGTACCCATCGCCCGAGCTTCTCCGACCGCCGTGTTCTTCGTGAACCTGCACGCTCACGATCTGATGGATGAGACGTTGTTCTCCGCCCGGTCGCCTCTATCCGCGTTCGCGGGTCGCGTCGTGCTCGAAATCACGGAGCGCGCTTCGCTCGAGCAGGTCAAAGACCTTCGAGCAAAGGTGGCGGCCCTGCGGGAAATGGGCTTTCGAATTGCCGTCGACGACCTCGGCGCCGGCTACGCCGGCCTCACGAGCTTCGCGACCTTGGAGCCCGAGTTCGTGAAGCTCGATATGTCGCTGATTCGGGATATTGACTCCAGCCCTATGAAGAAGACGTTGGTCCGCTCGATGACGTCCCTTTGCGAAGAGCTTGGCATGATGGTGGTAGCCGAAGGCGTCGAGACGCCGGCAGAGCGCGATGTCCTCGTCTCCATCGGTTGCCACTTCTTGCAGGGTTACCTTCTTGCCAAGCCGGGCAACGCGTTCCCGGCACCTACCTGGTGAAGTATCTCAGGAGACTTGCGTGGCCTGGCCGTCCGGGTTTCCGCGGAGCGCATCAATGACCGGCTGAAATTGCTTGGCGTTGCTGGCACTGAGTTCTGCCAGTAACTCGTGCGCATGCAGGACGACGTCGTGCGTCGTCGCGTCACTCCTTCCGCGCAACTCGGTCATGGCGCGGGGCGCGGGGCGGGGGCACGGCGCGACGGCGCAAAGTACCTGGGTCATCGCCAGCTCGGCGAAAAGTACGCGGATCTCCTTGCCCGCGCTCTGCAGACCGAACGGCGGGCCGGGTTCTCCTCGGGTGACGAGCTCGTGCAAGGTTCCCAGCATGGTGCTGTCGAGCATCGTGCATAGCGCGAGATCGACGATCACCCCTCGCCCCGCGTCGAGAGCCTCGATGCATGCATCGCGCAGAACGCCGGCGTCCTTCCATGTGGCATGCCCCCGAACCGCGACCCATGTCGTGCCGGCGGCGGATCCAACCGAGAGCGGGCAATCGTCTGGGACGGTGCGAAACGTCGGGGCCTGATCCGCATCGACCGTCGACGCTCCACTGCTCGCGGTGAGCAAGAGGATCGTCACGTCGTCCTCGCCGCGCTCCGCCCACCTTCTCAGGTAGTCCACCACGCTAGCCCCGTCCTCTGCGTCGGAGGAGACTGCGCCCAGGATCGAACCCAGGCTCCCGGCGCGCTCTCCCATCGCGCCGATTAGGCCATCGGTGTAGAGGAGCAGTCGATCGCCGTCTGCGAGCGAGATCCGGTGCTCCCCATAACTTGCATCGGGCGCCAACCCGAGCGCGGGGCCGGTCTTCTCGAGGCGCCGGTCGATCCCCGCACCTCGAAGGACGAGCCCCGGTGGATGCCCCGCCGACGCGATCGTCGCGGTACGCGCGATCGTATCGATCAGCGCGTATACGGCGGTGACGAACAGCCCGGAGGCGTGACACTCTTCGAACAGCCCGCGGTTCAGATCGCGAAGCAGCGCGGCCGGTGTTCGCCGAAGAGCGTCGACAGTCGAGAGCCGCTGGTGGAAGAGCACGGCGAGGAGGGCCGCGCTCACTCCATGACCGGCCGCGTCCGCCACGTAGACCGCGAGGTGGCGTTCATCGAGCATCGCCGCTCCGTATAAATCGCCTCCGATCGACTTACTGGGGCCGTAGGCCACGTTGATCTGCATCCGGTCGTAAGGTCCAAGCTCGCGTGGCAGAAGCGCTCGCAGGATGCGCTCGGCGCGCTGAAGATCCTGGTCGAGCATGGCCTGCTGTTCACGAAGCACGGCGTTCGCGCCCTCGAGCTTTCCGTGACTCTCGGCGAGTTCGAGGGTGTTGTCCGCCAACGCACGGACCAAAAGAGCACGCTCGGCAAGAATCACCTGATGGCCAACCGCGTTCGCGACGACGGTCTGCAGCTGCAGGGGAGATTGGATCGGCTTGCAGACGAAGTCGAACGCGCCGAGCTTGAGGGCCTGGGCGACATCTTCGAACGTGCCTTGGCCGGAGACGACGACCCACAGGGGGTGTTGGCAGTGCTCTTTGGCCCACCGCATGAGGTCGAGTCCGTTCATTCGCGGCATCTGGAGGTCGCAAAGAACGACATCGACTTGAACCGCGGACAGAATCGCCCGGGCCTCGACGCCGTCATCGGCCTGCAGCGGCGCGTATGCGTCGAGCGCCCGCAGGTAGGTTCCGAGCACCGCGCGATCGTCGTCGACGACCAAAATGCGAGAATCCCTGACATCCATCGCGGGTCTCCTGGAGCGCTGCGACTTTATCGCTGCGCGACGACGGCTTCGGGGGCAGCAGCCGTCGTATGGCGGAGAACGCGCTCCGGACGACCACGTTCGGCGAAGGTCTGAACCATCTCCCTCAATGCTTTTGAGTCGAACGGCTTGTTGATCCGTTCGTTGCCGACCCCGTCGAGAAAGGCGTGGGCCTCCGCAGTGAAGGCTCCTCCGGTGAGAAACACGACCCTCTGCGCGACCTCCGGATCGCGCCTCGCAATCTCGCGGTAGAGCTCCATACCCGACATGCCCGGCATCATCAGATCGGAAAGCACCATGTCGAACCACGTCCCCTCGGCCAGCAGATCCAGCGCGGCCTGCGCCGTCGTGACGACGGTCACATCATGCGCGGCCAGGACGCGACGGATCGCGAGACCGATCGCCTGCTCGTCATCGACGACCAGCACGGTGGCGCTTCGCGCTGAACCGGCCTTCGACGCGCCGTCCACCGCGAGCGGTTGGACAGCGGGCGAGCGGGACGGCGGCAGAGTGATCCGGAGGGTCGTCCCGTGTCCGAGCTCGCTCTTGGCCGAGATCTCTCCGCCCATTCCCGTCACGATGCTATGGCTAATCGAGAGTCCGAGCCCCGTTCCGAGACCGATCGGCTTGGTGGTGAAGAACGGGTCGAAGACGCGGCCCAGAAGGGGCGCCGGGATGCCGGCTCCGGTGTCGCGCACCTCCACGACCGCGCGGCCGTCGACATCGGTGAAGGTGACGACGCGAATCTCGTTCGCGTCCGTGCTTCCGCCCGGGAAAGCGTGGGCGGCATTCACCAGAAGATTGATGAATACCTGCCCGAGCCGCGCGCCGTCCGCGTCGACGAGAGGGAGCGGGCCGTATTCCTTCACGAGTCGGGCGCGATGGCGAATCTCGTTGAGAGTCATGCTGATGGCAAGGTCAATCACGGGGATGACGTCGATGGGACCCAATCTCTCCTCCTCGATTCGCGAAAACGTCTTGAGGGCGCGCACGATCGTAGTCACCCGATCGACGCCATGCCGGGCTTCGATCAGCATCTCTTCCAATTCTTTCATCCGGTCTGGCGGCGATCCCCGGAGGATCGCGCCAATTTCTTCGAGCGCCGTGTCGACGTTTGCAACGACGAAGGTCAGTGGATTGTTGATCTCGTGTGCGACGCCCGCTGCGAGAGTGCCGACTGCAGCCATTCGGTCGGCAAAGACAAGCTGCCTCTCCGACTTGGCCTGCATGGCCTCCGCGATCTTTTGTCTGGTCAGATCGCGGAAGACGAACACGGCTCCGTTGACCGTCCCATCGCCGGCCCGGATGGGAGCGCAACTGTCTCCGATCGGGATCTTGGTGCCGTCTCGGCGGAGGAGTTCTGTATGGTTTGGAAGTTTGACGACGAAGCCCTCTCGAAGGGCTCGAGCGATCGGGTTCTCGACGGCGTCACAGGTGTCGGTGTTGACGAGCGGGAGGACGTCCACGAGTGACCTCCCTTTGGCTTCCGCGAAGCTCCACCGGGTGAGATCTTCGGCGACGGGGTTCATGCGGGTGACCTGGCCCGCCACGTTCGTCGCGACGACGCCATCGCCGATGCTGTCGAGCGTGGTCGCCAGGCTCTCGGACAGCTCGCTCAGCGCTTCCTTGGTTGCCCGGGTCGCGGTGACGTCGTTGGCGACGGCGTAGACGACACCCCCTTCGAGCGTGGTCGCGGCCTGCCACTCCAGCCAGCGCCAGGATCCATCTTTGCACCGATACCTGCCGACTTGACCGGCGACTGGCTGCCACGGCCCCGAGTCCGCCGCGGCTTCCGTCGCCGGCTCCGGCGCGCCAGGGTCGACCAAGTCCCACCACGGCTTCGACAGGAGCTCCGTCGACGACCATCCGAGAGCCTTGGTCCAGGCGGGATTGAGCATCGTGAAGTAGCCATCGAGTCCGACTGCGCATTGAAGTTGGAGAGACAAATGGAAGAATTGCGCGCGAGCGTGGTCTGCGTCTCGGCTGGAAGCGATGCTCGGGGCGTCGTGCAGAGCCGCCAATAGCCGACACCGCAGCACACGTTCCGCGGACGATTCGACCACGAAGTCGTCGGCGCCGGCCTCCAGAAGAAGCGCCTCGTCCCCCGAGCGGTCGATCACCACTGCAACGATCACGGCGCCCTCGCGACTCGCGGCAGCGCGAAGTTGTTTGCACGAATCCGCGGTGGCTCGACCCGAGGCTCCCCCCACGATGACGACGGACGGGCAGTCGGCGTCCATCAGGCGCAGGGCCCCCGACGCGTCCAATGCCCTCGAGAACTCATGACAATCCTCTGGCAGCGCTTGCCTGGCCCTTGCCGCAAATCCGTCGGACACCGCACACAACAGGAATTTCATGGACCCCGCCTCCCGCAGCCGCGGTAGCCTTCGTACGCATCTTTCGAGCCAAGGTTGCGTTCCCTCCGGGCCGAGTCACGCTGACCCGAGAAGGTGGCTCGTAAGCGTCAGCTCGGAGCGCGGCGTTCCCCGTCGAGAGTGTCGCGAACTTTGCGGGCGAGGGTCTCCGGCGTGATCGGCTTCTGAACGAACGCGTTCGGGGACCCGAGAACGGTCCGACGCATGACCGCGTCGTTTGCGTAACCGGACATGTAGAGCACCTTCATCTCGGGACGGATCGCGACGAGTCGATCCGCCAACTGCGCTCCGCTCATGCGCGGCATCACGACGTCGGTCAAGAGAAGGTGGATGACCGTCGGATGCTGCTCGCACAAGAGGAATGCATCGCCTCCGCTCTGAGCTTCGACGACGTCGTACCCGTACTTACGCAGAATCGTGCGCGTCAGCGCGCGAACCGGCTCGTCGTCCTCGACGAGCAGGATGGTTTCGGAGCCGCCGAGCACGGGGCGCGGCGGGGGATTCGTCGACACGCGCTGGATCGCGTCTTTGTCGGCCGTCGGAAGGTAGATCGTAATCTCCGTGCCCTTCCCGGGCTCGCTGCGAGCCGCGATCGTTCCACGACTCTGCCGGATGATCCCGAACACGGTCGCTAGCCCAAGCCCGGTGCCCTTCCCCGCCTCCTTGGTGGTGAAGAACGGATCGAACATCCGAGCCTGCGTCGCCTCGTCCATGCCGGCGCCGGTATCGCTCACGGCCAACATGATGTGAGGCCCCGGCTTCACGCCGGGATGCGCCGAAGCGTATTCCTCGTCGAGAACCACTTCCGCGGTCTCGATGGTGAGCTTGCCGCCACCGGGCATCGCATCGCGCGCGTTCACGGCAAGGTTCATGATCACCTGTTCCATCTGCCCCGGATCCACCAGAACCTTGCCGAGCACCGGCACGCAGATCACGGACAGCTCCACGTCCTCGCCGATGAGGCGCCGCAACATCCTATCCATCCCCTGAACGACCTGAGTGAGGTCGACGAGTTTTGGATGCAACTCCTGCTGTCGGCTGAATGCGAGCAACTGCCGCATCAGAGCGACGCCCCGCAAACCCGCAAGGTGAATCTCGCCGAGGTCCGGGCGCATCGGGTCGTCGTCTCTCAAGTCGGCGGCGAGCAGCTCGCTGTAGCTGAGGACGATCGACAAGAGATTGTTGAAGTCGTGGGCGAGGCCTCCCGCGAGGATCCCGATGGCCTCCATCTTCTGCGATTGGTGCAGCTGCTCCTCCAAGTGTCGCCGCTCCGTGAGGTCGTGCGTCACCTTTGCGAACCCGAGGAGAACGCCGGCGGCGTCGTGGACCGGAGCCAAGACCACATTGGCCCAGAACGTCGAACCGTCCTTGCGAACGCGCCATCCCTCGTCTTCCGCCCGGCCCGTCGTCGCCGCGGCGGCCAAAGTTCTCTGTGGGCGTCCATCCTTCACGTCCGCGGGTTCGTAGAAGATGGAGAGGTGCTTTCCGAGAATTTCCCGGGCGGCGTACCCTTTGACGCGCTCGGCCCCCGCGTTCCAGCTCACCACGTGACCGGACGGATCGAGCATGAAGAGCGCATAATCCCTTACACCGTTCACGAGCACGCGAAAGCTGGCTTCGCATTGACGGATGGCCGCGTTCGCGCGCGCCAACTTTTCGTCCTGCAACGTAACCCTTCGTTCCTGGGCGACTTTCTCGAGATCATCGGCGACGAATCTCGCGCGACCTTCGATTCCGCGCATCTCCTCGACTTTCTCGAGGTGCGCCGTCGAACCCTCTTCGAAGTCCGTGCCGTCGACCTTGATATGAGCAGTCCCCATCGCGTGCCCCCCAACGAATCCGGCGGCAAGTGCAACTTTGACACCCAACCGCACGCTCGCGTGAGTGCTGCGCAATTCATGCACGCGTCGATTCACCTTTGGTGTAGTGGGCCTCCCGCAGGCAGGTGAAATTGCGCATCGACGCCCGTGCTTTTTGCCAAAGCCAAGGCCGTCGCTCGCGTCCACGAGGCGGGGGAACCGTGGTTACGTTGTTTCAGCCGGAGCAAAGCGACTCCAGAACAATGAACACTCTCGAGGGGAACAGCGACGCCGAAGCTCTGGCACGGAGCAGACTCCTCGTTGCCGAGCTCGAGCGTGTAGCCGTCGAGCGGGAGAGGGAGGCCGAGGAGGACATTCGCCTCCATTTGGACCGCTACAAGTCGCTGGTCGCGGCGATCGCGCAAGTCATCTGGACCTGCGATGCCGAAGGCGAAATGGCTGGGGATCAGCCCAGCTGGGCGGCCTTCACGGGGCAAACATTCGCTCAATACGTGGGGCGCGGTTGGCTCGATGCCTTGCATCACGACG
>Ga0302326_10004411_pt1 | contig 32600 bp, 27 predicted proteins | sample Palsa_T0_3_FD_202264 | JGI IMG/M metagenome (GOLD analysis project Ga0302326, IMG submission 202264) | Peat permafrost microbial communities from Stordalen Mire near Abisko, Sweden - Palsa_T0_3 | ecosystem: Environmental > Terrestrial > Soil > Palsa > Peat permafrost | place: Sweden: Abisko...
GACGATCCCCGCCACCGACGATGGTCTGATCCGCGGGGACGGCGTCTTCGAGGTGATCCGGGTCTACGACGGGGTGCCCTTCGCCTTCGAGGAGCACATGGCGCGGCTCGAGCGCTCGGCCGCGAACCTGCGTCTCCCGCTCGACCTCGAGGCGGTCCGGGCCGAGACCAACCGGCTCCTGGCCCACGCCGGCGCGGGTCCCGATCACGCGTCCATCCGCGTGGTCCTGACCCGTGGAGGGCGCCGGCTGATGCTCACCGAGCCGCTCGCCCCCACGCCCGACCGGGTCCGCCTCACCTCGATCACCTACGCGCCGACCAGGATTCTCGACGGCGTCAAGTCGCTCTCCTACGCCGCCAACATGCTGGCCAGCCGTCTCGCTCGGGAGCGCGGCTTCGACGAAGCGCTCCTCGTCACTCCCCATGGGCGCGTGCTCGAGGCCCCGACGAGCTCGATCTTCTGGGTCGCGGACGACGAGCTTCTGACGCCCCCGCTCGATGATCACATCCTCGCGTCGATCACCAGGGCGCACGTGATCGAGCTGACGGAAGCGAGCGAGCGGGTCTGTACCCTCGACGATCTCGCCGGCGCCGACGAGGCGTTTCTCGCCTCGACCACGCGCGAGGTGCAGCCCGTGGCGGCGGTCGACGAGAAGGTGTTCGAGGCCGCGGGGCCGCGCACGCTGGCCGCCGCCGAGGCGCTCCGGGCCCGGATCGAGTCGCTGCTCGGCGCGGTCTAAGGGTCGCGCCGCACCGCATGAAGGTCCTGACGGCGATCGGCAACCGTCCCCAGTTCGTCAAGGCGGCGGCGGTGTCCGGGCCGCTGCGGGCGAGGCACGAGGAGTTCATCGTCCATACCGGCCAGCATTTCGACGACGAGCTCTCGGGGGTGTTCTTCGCCGAGCTCGGGCTCCCGGCCCCGGACCGTGAGCTGGGGATCGCGCTCGGCTCGAACAGCTCGCAGACGGCGCGCATGCTTGCGGCGCTCGAGACGGTGATCGACGAGGTCAAGCCCGACGCCGTGCTTGTCTACGGCGACACCAACTCGACGCTCGCGGGCGCCCTCGCGGGGGCCCAGGCTCGGGTCCCGGTCGCGCATGTCGAGGCGGGGATGCGTTCCTTCGACCGTGCCATGCCCGAGGAGCTCAACCGCGTGCTCGTCGATCACGCTAGCGCGCTGCTCCTCTGCTCCTCGGAGCGCGCCGCGGCCAACCTGGCGGCGGAGGCGGCGAGCGGCATCGTCGAAGTGGTCGGCGACGTGATGGTCGACATCGCGATGATGCTCCAGCCTCGCGCGCGGGCGCGCGAGGACGTACTCGAGGCCTATGACGTGGGCGACGGCGATTTCGTGCTCGCGACCGCCCACCGCGCGGGGAACGTCGACGACCCGGAGCGGCTCGGGCAACTCGTCGAGCTGCTGCTCGCCGTGCCCCTCCCGGTGGTGCTACCGCTGCATCCGCGCACGGGTGAGCGGCTGCGCAGCTCAGGATTCCTTGTCCGCCTCGAGCGTGCCGAGCACGTGCGGCTCGCTCCGCCGCTCGGCTATCTCGAGTTCACCGCGCTCCTGTGCCACGCGCGCGCCGTCTTGACCGATTCGGGTGGCGTGCAGAAGGAGGCCTACCTCGCGGGCACGCCGTGCATCACCCTACGCTCGACGACGGAGTGGACGGAAACGGTGGAGCAGGGCTGGAACGTGCTCGTAGACCTCGATCGCGAGGCCATGCTCGCGGCTCTGGAGCGCCGCCTGCCGCCCGAGCGCCCGCCGTTGTACGGAGACGGGCGCGCGGGCAAGCGCGCCGTCGCCGCTCTTACACTGCACCTCGGATGAGGCCTGTCCCGTGATCGCTCCGAGCGCGAACGTGGCTCCCGGCGCTCGCCTCGAGGCGGGGGTGGCGGTGGGCCCGGGCGCGGTGCTCCACGACGGCGTCGTGGTGGGCGCCGGGGCTCAGATCGGCGCCCATGCGGTGATCCACGCCGGCACCGAGATCGGTCCTGACGTGGTCATCGAGGACGGCGCCGTGCTCGGGAAGCGGCCGCGCCTTCGCCCCGGGTCCTCGGCCGGGGCGGACCCCCCCGGTCCACTCGTGATCGAGCGGGAGGCGACGATCTGCTGCGGTGCCGTCGTCTATGCCGGTGCGCACATCGGCGCCGGCGCGATCATCGGCGACCAGACCCAGGTCCGCGAGCGCGCCACGATCGGCGAGGGCACGGTGGTCGGGCGTGGGTCGGCCGTCGAGTTCGGCGCTCAGGTGGGGGCGCGCGTGAGCATCCAGACGGGCGTGTACGTGACCGCGCTGTCCATCGTTGAGGATGACGTGTTCCTCGGCCCCGGGGTGGTGACGACGAACGACGACACGATGGCGCGCCACGACCACTCAGAGGCGTTGCGCGGACCGGTGCTCCGGCGAGCATGCCGGATCGGCGGCGGCGCGGTCCTCGTGCCCGGCGTCGAAATCGGCGAGGAGGCGTTCGTCGCGGCCGGTGCGGTGGTGAGCGCCGACGTCCCCGCGCGAGCGGTGGTGATGGGCGTGCCGGCACGGGTCGTGCGCGAAGTGCCCGACGCAGATCTGATCGAGCGGTGGTGGGAGAGGCTTCGCCGCCCGTAAGAGTCCTGCGCCGGACTCCGGGGCACACCGCCCGCTACGACGCGGTGGTCGCGGCGGCGCCCGCCATCCCCTCGCTTGCTTTCGTCCAGATGACCTGATCGCGGCTCGGCCCCACCCCGATCACGGCGATGGGGACGCCGACGAACTCGCTCACGAACTGAAGGTAATCGCGGGCCGCATCGGGGAGCTCCTCCTCGGTGCGGCAGTCGCTGAGATCCTCGGTCCAGCCGGGGAGGGCCTCGTATTCGCCGCTGGCGTGGTGGAGCACGGTCTGGTGGTAGGGGAAATGGGTGAACTCGGCTCCCTCGGCGCCTCGATAGCGCGTGCAGACCTGAATCCGGGCGAGGCCGGAGAGGACGTCGAGCTTGGTCACGGCCATGGCGGTCAGCGAGTTGAGGCGGGCGGTGTAGCGCAGCGCGACGAGATCGATCCAACCGATCCGTCGCGGGCGGCCGGTGGTCGTGCCGTACTCGCCGCCGCGGTCGCGCAGGAGCTCGGCCATCTCGCCCTCGAGCTCGGTGGGGAACGGCCCGGCTCCGACCCGCGTGCTGTAGGCCTTGGTCACTCCCCACACCTCGTCGATGTCTCTGGGCCCGACGCCGGCGCCCACACAGGCGGCGCCGGCGATCGGATTCGACGAGGTGACGAAGGGGTAGGTGCCGTGATCCACGTCGAGGAGCGCTCCCTGAGCTCCCTCGAAGAGCACAACCGCTCCCTCGTCGAGGCGCTGGCAGACGAGCCGGCTCGTGTCGGCCACGTAAGGCTCGATTCGATGGCCGTAGGACAGGTACTCCTCGGTCATGGTCTGGAGATCGAGCTGGGGGTCCTTGGCGAAGGGCCGCAGCGAGAGGCGCTTGGGCTCGAGGGCGACGACGATCTTCTTCTTCAGGATCTTCTCGTCGAGCAGGTCCTGGACACGGATGCCCAGGCGCGCCGCCTTGTCCTCGTAGCACGGTCCGATTCCGCGGCGCGTGGTGCCGATCTGGAGCTTGCCCAGCCGTGCCTCGCCCGCGTGGTCGAGCATCATGTGGTAGGGCATGATCATGTGTGCGTTGGCCGAGATGCGCAGCGCCCTGGTGTCGATACGCCGGCGCCGGAGCTCGTCGAGCTCGTCGGTGAGGACCTTGGGGTCGATCACCACGCCGTTTCCGATCACGCACAGCTTGCCCGGATGGAGGATGCCCGAGGGCATCAGGTGGAGCTTGTAGGTCTGGCCGTCGCGGACGATCGTGTGGCCGGCGTTGTTCCCGCCCTGGAAGCGCACGATCGCGTCCGCACGCTCGGCGAGCAGATCGGTGATCTTTCCTTTTCCCTCGTCGCCCCATTGGGCGCCGACAATGACGATTCCAGCCATGAGGGCGTCCAGTGTAGGGGGCGCTGCCTCCGTCGCTCTGGTAGGCGCCCGAGCCGGCCTGAAGGCGCGGGGTACTACGCTTAGGTGGTGAGCAAGCGCGGAAGATTCATCGCCTATGGAACGGCAGTGATCCTGGTTGTGGCGGGCGCTGTCGGCGCGGCCTTCGTTGCCGGGGTGACCGGACAGATCCTGGCGATGGCCCTGATCGGATCCGGGCTTGTCATCCTCACCGGCCTGGTGTTCATGGAGGTAGGCCTGAGCGAGGATCGAGAGCGGGCGAGGGAGCTCCGCCAAGCGTCGCCACCACCGTCGCGCCGGCGCCTCGAGCCGACCCGCCTGCCCAGGCGGCGGGGACCCCGGCACGAGCGCTGAGGGCGCTCAGTGCCCGGCTGCGGACTTAGCCGCGGCGGCGCCCGCGAGCTCAGCCGCCATCGGGCCGCCCTTGCTCCTGCACACCCCGGTGTTCTCGGCCTGCTGAAGGGGCGCGCCGGGCCCGGCCACGAACACGAAGTGCTTGACGCTGTCGGCCACGTTCTCGGGCACATTGGCGTGGTTGACCTCGAGGCTGGTCGCCTCGCCGAAATGCCCTAGCCAGCACGCCCACGGCGTTTGGGCGATATCGACGAGGGGCGTCGTCGCGCCGCGGAAGGCGAACCGGCCCGAGCCGCAGGACAACCAATCGCTCGACAGGTCATGGGTCACCTTGCGCGGGCGGTCGCCGCAGCCGGGCAGATAGGAGGGATGGCCCCCGAACGCGGCTTGGATGACCGGGTGGGTCCCGTCGAAGGTGAGCTGGGGGCTGCTCCAGGGAACGAACTGGCCTTCGTAGCTGTGGCGCGCCATGTACAGCCATGCCGGCGCAAAGGTATGGGGGTCGAGGAGCACGTCGATGTGCTCCCAGTCGCCTTGGTGTAGGTCGACGTTCGAGTGGTCGCCCGCCAGCGGTGCTTCGTTCATGAGGTCGCCGTTGACCACGAGGGGGTAGTAATTGAAGGGGTAGTAGAACCAGTACTCGAGTCCGATGAGGCCGGAGGGGACGTCGGGATTGCGCGCCTTCGCCGGGAACTTGGTGGAGCCGATCGGGCCCGCGTAATAGAAGTAGATCTGCGCCGTGTACCACGGATCGAGCACGCCCGGATCGGCGAGCCACTGATGCAGCGGACCGGAATCGATGTACTGGCCCCTGAGGAATGCTTGGAACTGCCCGTTCGGGTTCTGGTCGTCCTTGAGCGCTACCGGGAGCTGGAGGTAGTCGGTGGACACGTCTCCCCTGCCCCCGAGGCTCGCCGCCGTCGGTGGGCACACCTGGTGGGGGAGGCGCGTCTGGATCAGGCACACGGGCTGGCCGTCCCGACCCCGCTCGGAGAGGATCGCGTTGACCGACACCGGCCAGTTGCGGTCGGCGACGGTGAGCAGGAGCGTCGGCTGGTATCGGCGTGCGAGCGCAGCGATGGCCGCCGGCGCGCTGCTGTCCTGGATCGGAGGCTCGCCGTCGTGGGCACGCCCTCCCGCGGGTGCCGGGCCGGCGATCACCCCGGCGCCGAGCGCGGGGTCCTCCGCGCCCGGCGCCACCGAGGTCGGGTTGGCGTTGGCGCACGTGGGCTGGGTCGCGCGCAGCGCGGCGCTGAACAGCGTCGGCGCATGGCCGCCGATTCCCAGCCCCTCCAGCGCCAGTGTGGCGATCGACGGCCGGTCGCCCGAGTCGAGGTAGTCGTCGTGACCGCCGACACGCACGTCCCTGACCTCGCGGGCGGGGATGAGGTTTAGGCGCTCGTTGGTCGAGGTGGCGTCGGCGAGGGGGGTGCACGTCACGACGTAGACCCCGGCGCTCGTCCGCGTCAGGTATCCGCCGTCGCGGTTCCCGCTGGTGGTGCTGACCAGCACCTGCGCGAAGCCCACGGGCGGGGTGGCACTGTAGGCAAGCCCCACGAGCAGGCAGATGGTCAGCAGGATCCACGGCAGCGGCGAGCGCAGGAACTGCGTGGGCGAGTGCGGCTGGGGCAGCCGCGCCAGGCTCCTCCCGAGGGTGGCGATGGCCACGGCGGTGAGCACGAGCACGCCGATGGGCGCCGCCGCGAACAGGGTCGCCACGAGCACGGCCCCCCAGATGACGCCGTGCGCCCGAGCGTCGAGGACGAGGGGACTCACCCACGTCAGGAACCAGCGCACGACGAAGAAGGCGATCACCCCGATCACCACCCCGACCCAGTGCGCGATCGGACTTGGAACCAAAGCTCCGACGACACGCACCACCCCGATGGCGACGAGGGCCGAGAAGAGCATGATGTTGAAGCCGGCGATCAGTCGCACCGCCCAGTCGCCGAGGGGCGCCGTCTCGAGCGGCTTGGGATCCCCTACCGGGCCGGCCTGCGCGCGCTGCCGAGAGCGATCCCGGGACCGGCGCGCCAGGAGGGCTACGGGTCCGAGGGGCAGACGAGCCACCCGATCGGCTCGCTCTGCCGTCCGGCTCGCGTGGCGGCGCTGCCGGCGGCGGCGCTCGTCGAGGTCCGCGTCGGAGGCCGCGTTGGCGACGCCGCGCTTGCGCACGATGTCGTGCCAATCCTGACCGTGGACATCCCAGTTCCGCGCCGAGGAGAGGTAGGCAAGAGCACACGCGACCGCGAACGCGGCGGCCATGAGTAGCGTCGACCGGAGCCCGTCGCCGAACAGCTCCCGGTTACTGAGCGCGGCCGTCGCCGCTCCGGCGGGCAGCCGTGCCGCCGCGAAGCGAACGAGGTCGACGACCCAGCCGACGAAATAGACGTAGCCCACGAGTCCGACCACGGACGCGGTCGCGCCGAGGATCGTCCTCAGCTCACCGCCCGGCAACAGCGTCCTGCGGGGATCCTCGATCGACATACGCGAATCATCTCGAACCGTCCGGCGGCGAAACGTGACGACGCTTCAGGTCGGCGGCGACGTCGGGCCGTTCCGAGCCGAGGATCGAGTAGATCGAGCTCAGGCCGAGCGCAGGTCCATCCGGTGATCGTCGCCGCGCAACGGGATGTCGTCGCACATCTCGGTCAGGCGCGAGACCGTGCGCTCGGTGATCTGCTCACACAGGGCGTCGCGATCGGTGATGTTGGTGGTGATGACCACCGAGCGCCCGTCCTGGTAGCGCGCGTTGACGATCGAGTAGAGCTCCTCGAGTACCCAGTCGGTCGTCCGCTCCGCGCCGACGTCGTCGATATGCAGCAGGTCGACGGCGGCCAGGCGGTCGAGCAGGTCGACATGCGAGCGCTCGAAGCGATGGGTCTCCCGGATCTCGTTGAGAAGCCGCGGGAGCGAGTAGATGGCCACCGAGCGGCCGGCGCTGATCGCGGCTTTCGAGACGAGCATGGCGAGCGTGGTCTTGCCCGTCCCCACCGGCCCCATGAACCATAGGCCACGGCCCGCGTCGAGCCGTTCGTCGATGGCCTCGGCGTAGCGCCTGACCGCGGTGACGACCCCGGGCTCGATATCGGTCACGGGTGGGCGCTCGAAGGCCACGTCCCGGTAGCGCTTGGGAATCACCGCGGAGAGGCTGCGGGCCTTCGCGCGGGCCACGAGCTGGGGACGGCAACGGCAGGCGTACGCGGTGTTGGTCTCCTCGTCGTAGACGAAGCCGCTGCCGTCGCAGACGCCGAGCGCGCAGCGGGCGGCAGCACCGCTGCGCGCTTCGCGCTCACTTGATCCGGACCGCGCCATCACGCCGCTGCGAAGCGGTCGCCGGCGTAGTTCATGAACTTCGGATACTCCTTCTGGAAGGTGAGGATGACGTCGCCGACGGGGCCGTTGCGGTGCTTGGCGATGATGATGTCGGCCTCGCCAGGACGCTCGGAGTCCCTGTCGTAGTACTCCTCGCGGTAGATGAACATGACCAGGTCGGCGTCCTGCTCCAAGTTACCGCTTTCTCGTAGATCGGAGAGGATCGGCCGCTTCTCGCCGCCGCGCTGCTCGACGGCGCGGCTGAGCTGGGAGAGTGCGATGACCGGCACGTCGAGCTCGCGGGCGAGCCCTTTGAGCCCCCGGCTGATCTGGCCCACCTGCTCGACGCGGTTCTCGACGCGGCCTTCATGGCGCATGAGCTGGAGGTAGTCGACGATGATCAGCCCGAGGCCGCCGTCGAGCTCGTGGTGCAGGCGCCGCGACTTGGCGCGAACCTCGAGGACCCCGATGTCGCTCGAGTCGTCGACGCGTAGCGGCGCGTCGGCGAGCCGCTGGCAGGCGGCGAGGATCTTGCCCCACCGCTCCTCGGCCACTCGGCCCTTGCGCAGCTCCTCGCCCCTGATCCGCGCCTGCGAGGCGACGAAGCGCTGGGCCAGCTCGGACTCGGACATCTCGAGCGAGAAGAGCGCGACCGCGTGCCCTTCGAGCACGGCGTTCTCGGCGATGTTGGTCACCAGGGCAGACTTCCCCATCGATGGGCGCGCGGCGAGGATGATCAGGTTGCCGGGCTGGAACCCGCCCGTCAGCTCGTCGAGATCCTTGAATCCCGAGGGCGTCCCCGTCAGCGGCGTCTTCGCCACCGACAGCCGGTGGAGCTTGTCGGTCTCCGTTTCGAGGATGTCGCCGATCGTCCGGAACCTCTTCTGGCGGTCGTCGTGGGCTACCTCGAGCACGGCCTGCTCCGCGCGCTCGACGAGCTCGCGCGCCGGCCCCTCGCGGCCGACGACGCTGGCCTGGATCTCATAGGTGGTGGAGAGCAGCGCGCGCAGCTGCGCGTTGTCGCGCACGATCCGCCCGTACTCGCGCGCGTGGCCGGCGGCCGGCACCCAGCCGCCGAGCTCGTCGATCGCCTCCGGTCCCCCGATCTCCGCCAGCTTCCCGGACTGCCGAAGGGCTTCGGCGATCGTCAGATGGTCGATCTTCCGGCTCGCGTTGTGGAGCTCGAGCATGGCGGCGAACACCGCGCCGTGCTGCTCACGGTAGAAGTGCTCGGGCCGTAGTCCCTCCTCTACCAGCAGCCCGTAGAGATGCCGCTCCTCGAGCAGCACGGCACCGAGAACCGACTTCTCGGCCTCGAGGTTGTGCGGGGGTACGGCGAGCTGCGTGGTGGCACTCATCAGCAGCAATCGAGTCTAGATCCGGGCCAGGTCGCCTCGCTCAGCGCGGTTCCGCAACGAGCGAGGAGTTCCTCCGGGGCGGGCCTTGCCGCGCGCGTGGCGGGCTCGCGCGGCGGGGCGCGCGAGCTAGCGCTGCTCTACGACCATGGTCTTGACCGCCGCCGTCACGTCGTCGGCGATCTCGACCACCACCATGTACGTCCCGATGTTGCGGATCGGCTCGTCGAGGTGGATCTTCCTGCGGTCGATCTTGATTCCCCGCGCCTCGCGGATCGCGTCAGCGATGTCCTGGGTCGTGACCGACCCGAACAGGCGTCCGTCATCGCCCGCCTGCTGGGGAATCGTGAGCACCGTGCGGCTGAGCGTCGCAGCACTGTCCTCCGAGCGCTGTACCGCCTCGCGCTTGGCGCGCTCGGCAGCCTCCTGACGGCGCCTGGCCGCTTCGACCGACCCCTTGGTCGCGGGTTCGGCGAGCTTGCGCGGCAACAGGTAGTTACGCAGGTACCCGGGGGATACCTCGACGACCTTGCCGCGCTCGCCCAGCTGCTCGACATCTTGGAGAAGGATGGCCTGGGGCACTGACGCTCTCTTAGCTAGCGATCGCGATCGCGGTCACGGTCGCCGCGAAAGCCACGCTCGCCCCGGTCGCCGCCAGCGGTCTCGGCGACGTAGGGGAGCAGCGCGAGCTCACGGGCACGCTTGACCGCGCGTGCGACCTGACTCTGATGACGGCGGCAGGCGCCGGTAATCCGGCGGGAGCGAATCTTTCCCCGCTCGGAGATGAACCGGCGGAGTGCGCCCACGTCCTTGTAGTCGACCCGGTCGATCTTGTCGCGACAGTACGGGCATGGCTTGCGCCGACCGGAGGTCGGCCCGCCCTTCCTATCGCGCCGGCGTACCGGCCGTCGTCGTTGCTTTGCCAATTGAGAAACCTCTTAGTGGGCCCTAGAAGGGGATGTCGTCTTCGCTGGCTCCGGCTCCCACGGGAGCGGTCTCGAAGTCGCCGGTGTGGACCGGAACGTCGCTCTCGCTCGCCGCGCGGTTGACGGAGAACCCGTTTTCGTTCCCGCCGCCGGCGTCATCGCGCCCGCCGAGGAACTGCACGGAATCAGCGATGATATCGACTGCCTGCCGTTTCTGGCCTTCGTGCTCCCATTCGCGCCATTCGAGCCGGCCGTCGATCGCCACCGGACGCCCCTTTGCGAGGTAGCGCGAGCAGTTCTCGCCCTGCGCACCCCAGACGGTGACGTCGAAGAAATTGGGCTTCTCCTCCCACTCGCCGGTCTGGCCGTTCTTGCGCCGCGTATTGCAGGCAATCCGCAGCGAGCACACGGAAGACCCGCTGCGCGTCGAGCGCAGTTCCGGATCGCGCGTGAGATTGCCGGTCATGACCACTCGGTTGATGTTCGTTCCTGCCATCTGCCCGCTCCTTTCGAGAGCCTTCGAAGTTCGTATGAGCGAGTCTAAGCCGGGCGCGGTCGGCATCGGCCTCGCTCCCCGGAAAGTGGCGGAAGAATCGACGGCCGCGTCGTCGGGGCGTGACGGAGTTTGCCGTGGCGTGACGAAGAGCCGAACGCTAAGCGTCCGAGTCAGCGTCAGACGTAACGGCGGCGGCGGAGGGGACGGCGCGCGGCTCCGGCGGCGGCGGTGTCCCCGGAAGCACCTTGATCATCCGGAAGCGCAGGACGCCGTCGAGGATCCTGAGATTGTGCGAGAGGGTCTCGAGCAGCGCGGGCGGCCCGGCGAACTGGAGCAGGTGGTACTCGGCATCGGCCTGATGATCGATCTCGTAGGCCATGCTGCGCATCCCCCAGTCGTCATTGCGCTCGAGCCGGCCACCTCCACTCGCAATCGTCTCCTCGACGTCGGCGATGATCTTCGCGCGCCGCTCCTCGTCGGCGGACGACGAGAGCAGGAGCATGAGGTCGTAGATGATGGGCTCAGACATGGGGCTGCCCGTGGGGCGGCGGCCGAGTATAGAGCGACGGTCGCTTCAGGCGCCTCGCGTGTTGCGAAAGCCCCAACATCCAAGGGTTTCGCAGCGCAGGCCAGGTTTTCGAACCGCAAGCGCTCGCCTCAAGGAAGGCGCGATACTCGCCGTCGTGGCCCAGGATCTCCCGATCGTCGCCTTCGCCTCCTCGCTCGAGTGGGAGCAGTGGCTCGAGGAGAACCACCTGAGCTCCCCCGGCGTCTGGCTGAAGATCCCCAAGAAGCCACCGCCCAAGCCACCGCCGAAGCCCAAGCCACCCCCCAACCCCCACCCCGGGCCCTCCTACGCCGAGGCGCTCGAGGTCGCCATCTGCTTCGGCTGGATCGACGGGCAGAAGGCCGCCCACGACGCCGACGCGTGGCTGCAGCGCTTCTGCGGCCGCGGACCCAGGAGCAGGTGGTCGAGGATCAATCGCGAGCACGCCACGCGGCTGATCGCCGAAGGCAGGATGCGTCCGGCTGGACTCGAGCAGGTCGAGCTCGCCCGCGGTGACGGCCGCTGGGATGCCGCCTACGAGCCGCAGAGCACGGCCACGGTGCCCGACGATCTGGCCGCCGAGCTAGAGCGCAGCCCTGGCGCGGCGGCGTTCTTCGCCACCCTGAGCAGCGTCAACCGCTACGCGATCCTGTACCGGGTCGGTGAGGCCAAGCGCCCCGAGACCCGGGCCAAGCGGATCCGCCGGTTCGTCGAGATGCTCGAGCGGGGAGAGAAGCTTCATCCCTGACTGGAACCGTCCTTGGCCGCCTTCATGCGGATATCGGCGAGCTGATCGTCCACCCAGTCGCCCGGATCGCGGGCGGTGACGATCGCCTTCAGGCCTTCGTGGCGCCGCTCGCGCTCCGCCATGGACATCGTCAGCGCGGCGTGGATCGAGTCCGCCAGCTCCTGGATGTCGAACGGGTTGACGGAGAGGGCGTACTCGCCGAGCTCTTCGTGGGCCCCGGTGTTCTCGGAGAGGATGGACACGCCGGCGCGCTCGTTGACGAGCGGGCCCTCCTTGGCGACCAGGTTCATGCCGTCGAACATCGCGTTGACGATGAGCACGTCGTAGTGCTTGTAGGCGGCCACGGCCTCCTCGAGGTCGTCGCGGAGCTTGAGCTGGATCGGCATCCAGTCGGGCGAGCCGTGCCGGTGGTTGACCACCGCGACCACCGCCTCGATCCGCTCGAGGTACTCGGCGTACTCGGCGACGTCGGTCCGCGACGGCATCAGCTGGGCGATGAAGCTCACGTTCTCGCGGAACTCGGGATGCTGCTCGAGGAAGACGTCGAAGGCGGTGAACCCCCTCAAGACGTTCTTGGACAGGTCGGCGCGGTCGACCCGGAGGATCAGGTGATCGCGCCGCCTGCGCAGCAGCTCCTGCTCGAAGGCCAGCGTCCGCGGCCGGCTCACGACCGCGCGCACTCCGCCTGAGTCGATCGGGAGTGGGTAGGCGCGGACCCATACCTCGCGATCGGCGAGCTGAACGAGCCCGCGCTCGAAGTCGACCTCGCAATCGAGCAGGTCGCGGCAGCACTGGAGGAAGTTGCGGCGGTAGGAGCGGGTGTGGAAGCCGATGATGTCGTTGGCGAGGATCCCGTTGTAGATCTCGGTCCGGATCACCGTGGGCAGTACGCGCCAGGCGTCGGACTGGGTCCACGGGATGTGGACGAAGTGGTGCAGGAACGCGTCCGGGCGCTCGCGCCGGATCAGCGCCGGCAGCGTGTACAGGTGGTAATCGTGGACCATGACCACGGGCTCGGAGACGCCCTCGATCTCCTCGAGGACGGCTCGGGCGAGGTCCTCGTTGACGACGTTGTAGCCGAACTCGAACGCCTCCATCTCGTGACGGCGGATGTCCGGCGCGTTGGAGAGATCCCAGAGGTAGTGCTGGATGAACCACAGCATCGGGTTGGCGATGATGTTGTAGAAGCGGTCGTAGGCCTCGGGATCGGAGGACACGAGCTTGACGTTGTACTCGCCGCCGTCGGGAGCGTGAACGGGGAACGGGCGCCCGTGGTGGCGCTCGGCCACGGCGACGTCCTCCTCGGTCATGGCCGAGGCGATCCAGGTGACCTCCCGGTGTGAGGCCAGCCCGGTCAGCGCGGTGACCAGCCCCCCGGTGCCGCGCCGCACCTCGCCGCCGGCCTCGAACGTCACCGGGCCGCGATTCGAGACCAGGACCAGCGGGGTCGATGAGGAGCCTGACATTCCTCAGCTCACCGATCAGCCCACTTCGAGCTCGGTGAACAGCGAGAGCCAGTCGCGCAGCAGCCGCGGAGTCAGGAACCGCGCCCGCGCGGCCTCCTTGCCGGCGCGGCCCAGTCGCTTGCCGAGCGCCGGGTCCGCGAGGATCTCGAGCGAGCGCCGAGCGCATTCTTCAATCGACGACACAAGGAACCCCGATTCGCCGTCAGTGATCTGCAAGGGGATGCCGCCGACGTTGCCGCCGATCATCGGACGCGCCTTCCAGAGCGCCTCGGTGACGGTGAGCCCGAACCCTTCACGGATCGACTTCTGGATCACCACGTCGGCGTGTGACTGAAAGGCGTTGACCTCGATCGATCCCACGTTGTTGAAGTTGTTATAGATGTGGATGTCGGGGTCGCCGTCGGCGTGCGCGACGGTTGCGTTGAAGTAATCCCACCCTTCGGGATCGTCGGTGGCCATAGAGCCGACCAAAGCGAGCTGGATGCCCGGATGGCTGTCCTTGACGATGCGGTAGGCGTCGATCACGCCCAGGGGATCCTTCCAGGGGTCGAAGCGCGAGACCTGACACATGAGGGGGCGGTCCACGTCGATGCCGAACTGGTCGCAGATGTAGACGGCGTCGTCGGTCGAAAACGCCATGTTCTTCGGGGCCAGCGGATCGATCGCCGGCGGGATCAAGTGGGCCTCGGCATCCAGGCCGTTAGGAACATACTGATCCATGTGGAACACGGCCGCTGGATATTCGTTCACGTAAGGAAGCAGACGTGCAAGCGTGAGGGGATTGGGGTTCGAGAGGTCGATGTGGCAGCGCCATACCCAGTGGTGGGCCTTGTCCGGGACCAAGGCGCGCAGCGCGGCGGGCTGCGGGTCGTGGACGATGCACACGTCCCAACCGTCTGAGAGCTCCTCCGCGTTGATCTGGTTGTAGCGATGCCACGTGGCCCACTCCTCGTCGGAGAGCTCGCGGGGGCTCCCTTGCAGGGCGTTGTGCATGATCTTGGTCGCGTTGAAGAACTCCTCGCGCCCGTAGATCACCTGCCACTCGCAGCCGAGCCCGATGTCGGCCATGAGCGGGACGAGCGTGTACAGGATCTCCGAGACGCCGCCGCCGAACGCGGTCGCCGACACGTGCAGGATGCGCTTACCGCGCAGCGGCTCGGCGAGCGCGCGGATCTCCTCGACGAGCGACCGACCAGCGATGCTGGCGTAGTCAGACAGGAACTTGGTTCCCACGGAGACGGGCTGCAGCATGGTGGCGGTTCTTATAGGTTCAGGGCAGTGGGAGATTTGCCGCGGACGAATCTCCCGGGCGCGGGAAGATATCGGGCGCGGACCCTTACCGCCGCGAGGCGATTAGCCGCGCCACCCCCTGATCGATCGCGGTGACGAGCTCGGCGTGGAGCTCCGCGTTGGCGGCGGAGATGGACGAGATCTGGAACTCGTGCCCGGCTCCGAGGAGCGGGCGGCCACCTCCCCCTACTCGCCGGCCGAGTTCGGCCGGGTGCCGAGCGTGAGCTTGACCTGACGGCCGAGACCGCTCCGCCACACCTCGAGCGTGACCACCTGACCTGGGTTGAGCAGGGCGATGGCGTCCGACAGATCGTGGCCGAGGGTCAGGGCGCGGCCGTCCACCTCGGTGATCACGTCGCCGCCGATCAAGTACTGCGCGGCGTCGAACTCGAACTTGGTGGTGCCCCCGCGCAGCCCGGCCCGGGCCGCCGGGCCGCCGGACGTGACGCTCTGGATATAGGCGCCGTGGGTGACGCCCAGATGCAGGCGGCGCCCGAGCTGGGGGAACAGGTCGACCGAGCTGACGCCGACGTACGCGTACGCGACCGAACCCCGGGACCGGAGCTGCGCCACCGAACGCTTGACCGTGTCCACGGGAACGGCGAAGCCAACCCCCTCGCCGCCGCCGGTCGAGGAGGCGATCTGTGTGTTGATCCCGATCACGGCGCCGCGGGCGTCGACCAGGGGGCCGCCGGAATTGCCGTGATTGATCGCCGCGTCCGTCTGGATCGCTCCCGGGATCGAGAACGTATTGACGGCGGTGGTGCCGTTGAGCGACTGGATCGAGCGGTTGGTGGCCGAGATCACCCCGACCGACATCGAGCCCGCTTCGCCGAAGGGGCTCCCGAGCGCCGCCACCGGTGCACCGACGGCGAGGGACGCGCTCGAGCCGAGGGTGAGCGGGGTCAGCTGAAGGCCGGCGGGACGGATCTGGAGCAGGGCGACATCTCCGTTCGGATCGGTTCCGACGATCCTCGCCGGGACCTCGTTGCCGTCGGCGAACTGCACGTAGACGTTGCTCGCGCGATGCAGTGCGCCCCTCACCAGGGTGCTGACGACGTGGGCGTTGGTGACGATCTGACCGCTCCCGGAGATCACGAAGCCCGAGCCCTGCAACGCCGATCCGGTGGGCCCTGCGCCCGGAAATACGCTGATCACGGTCACCACGCCGGGGGCGTCGCGGTCGTAGACCTTGGTTGCGTTGAAGCCCTCGAGATTGGTGACGGGGCCGGGGCTCGAGCGCCCGTGTGTCGACGAGCCGCACGCGGCCAGGACCGCCGATGCCGCCAGGGCGCCGACCACCGTCCGGACCCTCATGCCGGGATCTCCAGCGTCAGCGTCGTGCTCTTCGGCCCCGACTCCACCGAGAGGCGGCCCGACATGCGCTCCGCGAGCTCGCTCGCGATCGCCAATCCGAGGCCCGACCCCTGGCCGTCGTCGGCGGTATAGAAGGGCTCGAAGATTCGCGGGAGGGCATCCTCAGGAATGCCGACGCCGTCGTCGCGCACGACGAGGCACACGCGGCCGTCCTCACGGATCACGGTCACGACAATGCGCGTGCCGGGCGGGTTGTGGGTGAGCGCGTTGTCGAGAAGGATCCGCATGATCTGAGCGACGCGTACAGGATCGCAAAGGGCCTCGACCGCCCGTGTCGCCAGCCGCAGCTCGAGGTGGGCGTCGTGCTGGGCGAGCGCGGGCTCGAACTCGCCGCCGACCGACCGGGTCAGCTCCCCGAGATCCACCTGCTCGGGCCTGAGCTCGAGCGACCCCGAGTCGAGCCTCGAGATCTCCAGCAGATCCACGGAAAGCTTGCGAAGCCGCTCCACCTGGTCGCGAACCTGGTCGAGGAAGCGGCGGCGGGTGTCGGCGTCGAGATCCTCGTCCTCGAGCAGCTCGACGAAGCCCCCGAGCGAGAACACCGGTGTGCGGAGCTCGTGCGAGGCGGTGGCGATGAACCGCTTGCGCGCCAGATCGAGCTGAGCGAGCTGGCGCTGCATGTCGTTGAAGGCGACCGCCAATTGTCCGAGCTCATCGCCTGAGTCCACCGGTATCGGATGAGCGAAATCCCCCCTTGCGACCTGCTCCACGGCGCGCTCCAGGCGCTTGACGCGTTGGGCCAGCGCCCGCGCCACCAGGGAGCCGCCGATCAGGGCGAGGAGGAGCGCGAGCCCGCCGGCGACGAGGATCTCGTGGCGGACGATCGCGCTCGAGCGCACGACGTCGCTGACCGGGGCGGAGTAGACGACCACCCGCGCGAGCTGGCCGTCGTGAAACAGGGGCAGCGCCGCCTCGGCCACCGTTCCCGTCGCCGCCGTCTCGATTCCCGTCACCAGCCTCCCTTCCGAAGCGGCCTGCTGCGCGGGGCCGAAGCGCAGATCCTCGGTGGTGACGTGGGAGAGGTTGGAGTCGGCGAAGGGAGAGAGCTGCGGCTGCCCGTCGGCGACCGAGACGGAAAGGAGCGTGACACGGTCGCCTGAGGTGAGCCCCACCTTCTCGACGATGCGCTGCACGCCGGATCCGGCGACGCTACTCCCGATCGTCCGCTCGATCGTGCCCGAGTTGTGGCGGGCGGCGGTGGCGAGCGAGGCGAGCTGATCCCCGAGCAGGCGCGAGCGCAGGCCAGGGGCCACGTACATGTACAGAACCGCGATCGCCAGGAAGGTGATCGCGAAGAACACGAACGTGAGGCGGTTGCGCAGCGAGTTCATGCTCGTTGCGCGCGCCAGACGGTTGCGCAGCGACCCGACCCCTCGCCGCGACCAGATGAACGGATCTAAGGGTCGGTGTCGCGGAATCGGTAGCCGACCCCCCGGACCGTGAAGAGATACTCCGGGTCCTTTGGATCCTGCTCGATCTTCTCGCGCAGGTGACGGATATGGACGTCAATCGTGCGAGGATCGCGGTACGCAGAGTCGCCCCAGATTCGGGCAAGCAACATGTCGCGCGTGAATACTCGGCCCGGGGCGCGGGCGAGCGCCGAGATGATCTCGAACTCAACGAAGGTGAGCTGGGCCTCGTCGCCGCGGACGCGGACCGAGCGCTTGGGGAAGTCGATCCTCAGCTCGCGGATGAACAGCGGCGCCTCGTCCGGGGCCGTCTCGTCCGGGCGGCTCATCTCCGCGCGGCGCAGCACTGCCTTGATCCGGCTGCGGAACTCGCGCATCGAGAACGGCTTGGTGATGTAGTCGTCGGCGCCGAGCTCGAGCCCGACCACCTTGTCGATTTCCTCGGACTTGGCGGTGAGCATGATGATCGGTACCGAGCTGTAGCTGCGCAGCCGACGGCACACCTCGAGCCCGTCGACGCCCGGCAGCATGAGGTCGAGGACGACGAGATCGAACTGCTGCTCGCCCATGCGCAGCAACGCCTGGCGCCCGTCGGTGGCCTGCACCACCTCGTAGCCATCCTTGCGTAACGGGTACGACAGGAGCGTCTGAACTGACTGCTCGTCGTCGACGAGCAGGATGCGGGCTGAGCGATCGGCCACGGTGCTTCTCTCTTCGATGCACACAGGGTAGAGAGCACGATTCACGAACGGACTGCGGGTGTTGGACTACATGCGCAGACAGTCCCCCCGTGCGGCTACCCTAGGGCCGCATGGTGAACCCGCGGATCTACCGGGCGGCCTTTCTGCCCGTCTTCGTGGCGGTGGTCCTCCTCGCCTTCTCGTTCCGCAGTGAGCCGAGCCCGCTGACCACGAACCTGGCTCCCGCCGCGTTCAACGGCACGGCTGCATTCACCAGGCTCACGAACCTCGCCCGGCACTACCCCAATCGTTCCCCGGGGTCACCGGGTGATGACGGGGTCGCGGCGCAGGTAGCGGCGGATTTGCGGGCGCCGCCGATCCAGTTCCGCGTCCGGACCGAGACGTTCCAGGCCCATACGGTCGACGGGACCCGGCGGGTCGAGACCGTTATCGGCGAGCAGGCGGGGGCCTCGAGCGGCCGGATCGTCGTCCTTACCAGCCGCGACGCGCTGGGTCGGGGCGCTCCGGCGGCCCTCTCGGGCACGGCGACGATGATCGAGCTCGCCCGCGTTCTCGCCGGCCGCACCCTCAACCGAACGATCGAGCTCATCTCCACCAGCGGCTCGGTCGGCCTCGCCGGCGCTACCGAGCTGGCGGGCACCTTGGGAGGGCCGATCGATGCCGTGATCGTGCTCGGTGACGTCGCCGGCAGGGGCGTGACCGAGCCGGTCGTCGTGCCGTGGTCAGAGGGCGAGAACCTCGCCCCGCTGCTCCTGCGCAACACCGCCGCGTCCGCCCTGGGCACCGAGGCGGGGCTCCGCCCGGGCGGCGCGGACCTCGCGGCCCAGTTCGCGCGCCTCGCGTTTCCGCTGACCCTGTCCGAGCAGGGGCCGTTCAACGCCCGGGGGATACCAGCGCTGCTGCTCTCGCGCGCCGGTGAGCTAGGTCCGAGCGCGAGCACGCCCGTGAGCGAGGCGGTGCTCGCGGGCTTTGGGAACGCGGCTCTGCAGACGATCAGCGCCCTCGACGGGGGGCCGAACATTCCAGCGCCGTCGGCCTACCTCGTCTACGGGAAGATGTCGGTGCCGGTGTGGCCGATCCGTTTGCTCGTGCTCGCCCTGATCTTACCGGTGCTCTGTGCCGCCATCGATGGTTTCGCGCGCGCGCGGCGGCGGGGCCACCGGGTCGGACGGTGGGTCGGGTGGGTGCTCGCGACGGCGCTGCCCTTCGCGCTCGCGTCGCTGTTCGTCGTCGCGCTCGGCGCGATCGGGCTGATCGATGTCACCGCTCCGGGTCCGCTCGGCGCCGGCGTCGTGCCGGTGCACCTACGGGCGGCGGCGGAGATCGGTGCGGCGGCCTTGGTCCTCGTGCTCGCGATGTTCCCGATCAGGGCACTGATCTTGCGCCGGCTCGGCGCACGGGGTGAACCCTCCGAGGCGGGTGGCGCCGCCGCCCTGCTGCTCGTGATGTGCGCGATCTCGCTGGTCGTCTGGTTCACGAATCCGTTCGCGGCGGCGCTGATCGTGCCGGCGTTGCACCTATGGATGTGGATCGTCGAGCCCGAAGTCCGGCTGCGGGCTCCGGTCGCGATCGTCCTGCTCCTGGTCGGTCTCGTGCCCGTGGCGCTGGTGATTCTCTACTACGCGAACCAATTCGAGCTCGGGCCGGTCGGAGTCCTCTGGTCGGGGGTGCTCCTGATCGCCGGGGGCGGGCTCGGTGTGCCCGTCCTGCTCGAGTGGAGCGTCTTCGCCGGCTGCGCGGTCAGCGTGGCGGTGATCGCGGCTCGGGCGACGCGATCCGAAGCGCCCGAAGCGGCGCCCATCACCGTGCGCGGACCGATCACCTACGCCGGCCCGGGGTCACTCGGCGGCACGAAGTCGGCGCTGAGACGGTGAGCGGCCGGTGAGGCGGTTCGTTCGCGCGGTGTCCTCGGTGCTGATCTTGTCGGGACTGCTGCTCCTGGCCGACGCGGCGGTGACGCTGCTGTGGCAGGAACCGATCACGGCGGTCGTCGCCCTGATCAAGCGCGGCGACATCGATAAGCAGCTCGTGGACCGGCCGCTGACCTTGTCGCCCCTCGACGATCGCGTCCTGGCGGGGATCACCAACAGCAACGGTCGGATCGCCTTCTACGCTCACCTCTACGCGCGCCGGGCGATCGTCGGGGAGGAGATCGGGACGATCGAGTTTCCCAAGCTCCATGCGAGCTACGGCGTGGTCCAGGGCACGAATACGGCGAGCCTGGAGGAGGATCCCGGCCACTACCCGGCCACCGCCTTCCCCGGCGTCCCCGGACTTACCGTCGCGATCGCCGGGCACCGCACGACCTACCTGGCGCCCTTCCGGTACCTCAACGAGATGAACTCCGGCGACCTGATCGTGCTGACCATGCCCTACGGCCGCTTCACCTACAGGGTCCAGCGCCAGCAGATCGTCACCCCGACCTCGCTGTGGATCACCGCCAACGAGGGCTACGAGCGCCTGGTCCTCTCCGCCTGCAATCCCCTGTACAGCGCCTCACAACGGATCGCGGTGTTCGCGAGGCTTTACGAGCAGCAGCCGCTGGGCCAAGCTGCGCATAGCTGAGCGGAGCTACCAGAAGTGGGTTCCCGACCCCATCTAGTGTCCGCCCTGCAGGGCCGATGCTGTTCCCAGGAGGCGAGACGGTCGACAGGGTAGGGAGACGAATCGCATGAATACCGAACGAGAGGCCAGGCTGACTATGCTCAGAGCACAGATCGCGCAGGGGGACTACCGCGTCGATCCGTATGCCATCGCGGATGCGATTCTCCGGCGCGTGCGCATGGTCGCTACCGACGACGCGCGCCCCGATCAGAAGGAATGCTCGTACCCCGCGAGCTTCCCTTTGACCTCGCCGAAGTCCAAGCCTGGCGGTCCGTCGATGACGCACCCGATCCAGGCCAGGCCGGTTCTGGCCACGGCTGCCTCTGCGTCGCTGCGTGCCGTCGGAGGGATGCACACGCACAGCTCGTAGTCCTCGCCCGCCGTCGCGGCGAAGGTAGCCGGCTCAGAGCCAAGCTGCGCGGCCACCTCGGCGACGCCATCGGCGAGGGGGAGCTGGGTGAGCGCGATCTCGACACGGACGCCGCTGCGCTCGGCGAGATGCCCGGCGTCGGTGGCGAGCCCGTCCGAGATGTCGATCATCGCGTGGGCGCCGACGGCGGCGAGGGCCATCCCCTCGGCGAGCCGGGGCTCGGGGCGTGCGTAGCGCGCGATGAGCGTGTCGGGCCCGCGGGCGCGCCCGTCGAGCACCGCGAGCCCTGCCCCCGAGCCGCCGAGGGTCCCCGTGATCGCGACGAGGTCTCCGGGCTTCGCGCCGTCCCGGCCGACGAGCGTGCCGGCGTCCGCCGCCCATCCAACCACGGTGAAGGAGACGGTGAGCGCGGGCGAGCGCGTCACGTCGCCGCCGGCGATAGTGACGTCCGCGCTATCGGCGAGGTGCTGGGCGCCGCTTACGAGCTCGCGCACGTAGTCGATCTCGGTGTCGTCGGGCAGCCCGAGCGCGAGGTAGGCCTCCCCCGCTCGGGCCCCCATGGCGGCGAGGTCAGACAGGGCGGCGGCGAGCGCACGATGTCCGATCTCCTCGCCCGAGAGCTGCGAGCTGCGGAAATGCACGTTCTCGACCATGGTGTCCACCGAGGTCACGGCGTAGCCGCGCCCGCGCACCACCGCGGCGTCGTCGCCCAGCCAGCGGACTACTTGCGGCCCGCCCCGCCGCAAAGTCGTCTCCAGCGCGGTGATCAGATCGAGCTCGCGCATGTCGCGGGCGCGACGGCGCTCAGCGGTGCCGATAGACGATGCGCGCGCGGTCGAGGTCGTAGGGCGAGAGCTCGACCCGGACACGGTCGCCGGGGAGGATGCGGATCCGGAATCGACGCATCTTCCCGGCCACGTGGCCAAGGACCACGTGGTCGTTATCGAGCTTGACGCGGAACATCGCGTTCGGGAGGGCCTCGATGACCTCGCCCTCGAGCTCTACCTTTTCTTCCTTGGGCACGGGGCGGATGGTATCGGGCTAGGGTCTGGCTAGTGGGTCTCCCAGGCCCACTAGGGCGCTGGTGCCCCGCCCGTGCCCGTCGGCGCGCCCGGAGCGGCGGGCGGAAGGCTGCCGCTCGTACCCGTACCCGTGCCCGTCGCCGGCCCGGGCTGTGGCGTCGGGTTGTAGAGCTGGGGGTTCGTGTACTGCCCGGCGGTCGGGGTCGTCGAAGTGGTCGAAGTGGTCGGAGTCGTCGCTGCCGGCGGCACGCCCGTGTTGCCTGTCCCTCCGGTCAGGGGCACGGACTCGGGGCCGCCGAGCGCGTAGTGGTGGTAGTAGCCGAAGAAGGGCTTGCCGACGAACTGGGTGCTCGGGGGAGTGAAATCACCGCAATAGCCGTCGGCGGCCTCCCGCATGTACGTGTGCCAGATGGGCGCCGCCAAGGTGCCGCCGAAGCCCGCCCCGAGCCCATTGACGTCGGTCATCGACGTCGTCTCGTTGGGATAGCCGACCCACACTGCGGTAGAGAGCTTGGGCGTGAAGCCGACGAACCAGGCGTCTGTGTAGTTGCTCGTCGTGCCCGTCTTGCCCGCGGCGGGGCACCCGTAGTTGGCGGCAGTGCCCGTTCCCTCGGTGATGACGCCCTTGAGGACCTGGGTCGCCGCGTACGCCTCGGCGTCGCTGAAGACCTGCGTACGCGGGGGATTGCCGAGGTCGACGTGCTTGCCGTCCGGGTAGACGACCTCCGAGATCAAGGTGGGAGCGATGTGGTAGCCGCCGTTGGCCACCGTCGCGTAGGCGTCGGCCATCTGGAGGGCCGAGACGCCGGTGTGGAGACCGCCGATTACCTCGGATGGATTGCCCAGGAGCGGCGAGGTGATTCCCATTGCGTGAGCCATGACGTCGAGTTTGTGGAAGCCGATGTCGGCGGCGAGCTGGGCGAAGACCGTATTGTCGGACAGGATCGTCGCCTTGGTGATGTTGATCCGGCCCTGGTAGGTGTGCTCGGAGGTGGAGACGTTATAGCTCGGATATCCGGGCAGCCATCCGTCGGCGAGGTAGTGCGAGTCGTAATAGGTGGTGTTGGGATCGCCGTCGTAGTCGTGGATCAGCGTCATCAGCGCGAAGACCTTGAAGGCCGAGCCCGTCTGCCGTTCGGCCTGGGTGGCGTAGTCGAACTGCGACTGCTGATAGGTGGTGGAGTTGGCCATCGCGACGATGTTGCCGTTTGCGGGGTTGATCGTGACTACCGACGCGGCCGGGTCATCGGCCTCGTCGAGCTCGTCGAGGATCGCGGCACGCGCCTCCTCCTGGTCTTGCAGGTCGATCGTCGTGTAGATCTTCAGCCCGCCCTCCTCGACGACCTTCTTCCCCAGCTTCTGGTCGAGCACCTGTTGGACGTAGTCGAGGACGTAGGGCTCCTGGCGCGCGGTGTAGTAGTTGTTCTCTTTGACTTGGAGCGTCGAGGCATTGGCGGCATCGGCCTGAGCCTGGGTGATGTAGTGCGACTTGACCATCGCATTGAGTACCTCCAGACGGCGGGCCCGCGCGGGGCCCGCGTCCGCGAAGGGGTTGTCCGAGGTCGGGGCCTGGGGCAGGCCCGCGAGGAGGGCGAACTGCGCCAGGTCGAGATCCTGCACGGGCTTGTCGAAGAACATCTGCGACGCCGCCCCCACGCCGTAGGCGTTCTGTCCGCCGACGGTGCCGTAGGGGACGTCGTTGAGGTAGTTGTCGAGGATCCACGCCCGGGAGTGGACCTTCTCTAGTTGCTCGGCGAGCTTGGCCTCGACGATCTTGTACTTCAGGTTGCGGCTCTTCAGGTCCTGTTCGGGCTCATAGGTGTTGCGCACGAGCTGCATGGTCAGCGTCGACCCGCCCTGGATCGTCCCGCCGCCGCCGAATATGTCCTTGACCCCGGCGCGGAGGATCGCCTCGTAGTCGACGGCGCCGTGCTGGTAGAAGCGGCGGTCCTCGATCGCCACCGTCGCCTGCTTGAGGATGTTGGGAATCTGAGCCCCGGGCACCACCGTGCGCAGAACATTGGACTTGAGGTACCCGAGTCGCTGGCCGTCGGCAGTGAACACCTCGGAGACCTGGCCCGGGTTGCGCGGGTGAAGTTGATCGAGGTTGGGCGCGGAGTCGGCCACGGCGACCACCCAACCGATCGCCGACAACACCGCCAGCGCGCCCCCGCAAACGAACAGAACGATCCCCACGAGAATCGCCCGCTTTACCGGACTGCCACCGTGTCGCCGGCGCCGCCGCTGTCGTTCGAGTCTGCTCATGGACTACGCGTCGACGCGAAAAGAATGTAGACGGCGCCGAACGTCATTGGTGATTTTAGCCGCAAGGTTGTTCTTCGGGCTGGGGGTGGCGGGTCCTGCCTGGCTTGCCGTTCGCGTGGGGGGCGCGCCCGTCCGCCCTGGCACCAGGGCTGGCGTTGGGGGTGGGCTCGGGCGGCCTGGCGGGTTCTTCAGCAATTGGTGTCAGTGCGGACGCACCCGCCCCCCACGCGGCGCCTGGTGGGCCGGGCGCTAAGGCTATGTGCTGGCGGCTCCGACCGACCTCCGGCTTGAAGTGAGCGAGCGAAGCCCCGGCAGTGCGCCCCGGGCCACCACCACAAAAGCGCTCCGGGGCGGGCAGGCGACCCCGCGTCGGCAGCATTGCTGAAGAACCCGGCACGCGGCGAGAGCCCAGCGGAACGGCAGCCTGCTGCCGGCGCGTGGGTTCCTGCCCGCACAACCGCTGCAACCGCTACTGGCGCAACTTCGCGTGACCGCGTGGTATCCCCCTGAGAGTGTCTGACCCGCTTGAAGAGCCGGGGGTGCGGCTGACCCGGCGTGGACTGCTGGCGAGTCTTGGCGGCGCCGGGACGGGGGGGCTGCTTGTGCGGTCGGCTGGCGCGGTGGCGGCGCCGGGTGGGGGGCCGTTGGTGTTCAGCCACTGGGTGGGTGCGGTCGCGGGCCGGTCGGGCGAGGTTGCCTCGCCGCACCCGTTTACGCTCGCCGGCGTGCAGTGGGAGGGGCCTCGCTCGGTGCGGATCGGGCTCCGGGCCCGTGCTCGTGGCGGACCGTGGAGCCGCTGGGGGGTGGCGTCGACGCTTGGCCACGGTCCGGATCGCCCGGTCTCGGACGCTTTGATCGGCGAAGCGGTGTGGACGGGGCCGGCCGAGTTCGTCGAGCTTCGCTCCTCGCGCCCGCTCGAGGGCGTGCGCATGCACTTCGTCAATGTGGAGGGGGCGGATGCTGCCGATGCGACGGCAGCGTCGGCGCCGCTCGCGCAGCCGGTGCTCGACGCGGGTCCCGGCCAGCCGCCGATCATCGCTCGGTCGGCGTGGGCGGGGAGAGGGTCGCCGCCGTCCGTGGTCCCCGGCTACGGCGAGGTGATGATGGCCTTCGTGCACCACACCGACTCGCTCAACGATTATTCGCGTGGGGAAGTACCGTCGATCATCCGGGGCATTTACGTCTTCCACCGCTTCGTTCGCGGCTGGAACGACATCGGCTACAACTTCGTCATCGACCTCTTCGGTCGTGTCTGGGAGGCACGCCTGGGCGGGATCGACCAGGCTGTGGTGGGCGCCCAGGCGGGTGGATACAACCTCGAGTCGACCGGCGTCGCGGTACTCGGGACGTTCAGTGACGTGGTGCCGTCGTCGACCGCGCTCGCGTCGCTGCAGCGACTGATCGCGTGGAAACTGTCGCTGCACGGGGTCCCGACGCTCGGCCACGTCACGGTCGTGGTCGACCCCGCTGACTATTTCTACACCCCCTTCAGGCCTGGCCAGCACGTCTCGCTACCGCGGGTCGCCGGGCATCGCCAGGGCTGCACGACCGACTGCCCGGGCAACGCCTTCTACGCCCGCCTTCCCTTTCTGCGACCCCGGATCCACGCGCTCGCCGGTAAGCCGGCCCGCATCACCCTGGCCGCGCCCGCGCTGCCGGTGAGTGCGTCGGCCCCGGTCGAGGTGTCAGGGCGGCTGACGGGCCTCGACGGCTCCCCGATCGCCGGGGCGCCCGTCGAAGTGCAGCGGTTCTCGGTCACTCGCCACGGCACGACCGAGACCACGATCGCGAGCGCGACAACGGCGGCCGACGGCAGCTACGGCGTGTCGGTGCCCCTGACCAGGTACACGCTCCTGCGCGCGCTACATCCGCTCGCGCCCGCGTCGGTCTCCACCCTGGCCGGAGTCGAGGTCGCTCCGGCGATCACCGTGACCGTCGAGTCGACATCCCCCCTGACCGTCACGGGAACGGTCTCGCCGCCGACGAAGAAGGTCACCATCGATCTGTTCTCGGTGCAGCCGGACGGGCACTGGGAGCGGCTCCTGCGCAAGCGCATCACCGTCAGGCACGGGGCCTTCGCGGCCACGCTCGCGACCCCCGGCCCGGGCCCCTATGGCGTCTCTGTGCACACGCCCGCCGACGCGATCAGCGCCGCCGGCGTCTCGGCACCGGTGCCCGTCACGGTCACGTAAGCCGGGGGGCCCCGCACTTAACTCAGACCTTGCCGGTATCCCGCTGGTACGCCCACGCGGCGCCGGCGGCGAGGATCACCGTCCACGCGGCAACGGTGACCCAGCCTCGGGTGCTCCAGCCCTGCCCGTCGAGCGCGACGTTGCGGGCCTGGACGAGCCACCACGAGGGCAGGAACTGCCCGAAGGAATGGAGGAAGCCGCTCGTGATCGGGAACCAGGTGCCGCTGAGGAAGGCGAGAATCGATACCAGGCCGCCCATCAGGGGCCCCACCGCGTCGGTGTTGACAAGATGCCCGAGGAAGACGCCGAGGGCGGCGAAGGGGAGTGCTCCGACCACGATCAGGCCGGTCATCCCGAGCCAGTGCCCCGCGGGCAGGTGGACGCCGAGGATCGCGCCCGATATGTAGAGCACGACGAGGCTCAGGAGCGCCATCACGTACCCGGTCAGCACCTTGGCGCGGAAGTAGGCGCGCACGGACAGGGGGCTGATCCGGAGCTGGCGCGTCCACCCGACCTGGCGCTCGCCGGCGATCCGCGCCCCGGTCGAGATCATCGACATCATCGTCCCGAACGATGCGAGCGAGACCATGTAGTAGGCGGCGTAGGTGAGCCCGGTGTGCTCGATGATCTTGTTGTGTTGGGGCGAGGCGATGAGCCAGAAGAAGACCAGCGGGAAGCCGAGCGAGAAGAACCAAAAGCGCCGGTTCCGGAAGGTGCGCAGGAGCTCGTAGCGGGCGTAGACGAAGCCCATCATTGGGCCACCACCTCCGGCTCGTCGAGGTCAGGCTCGCCGGTCAGCTCGAGGAAGGCAGCCTCGAGCCCGGCCCCGACGATCTCGATGTCCTTGGCCTGCGGGTACTGCGCGAGGAGGGCCCGGATCGTCTGATCCGAATCCGAGCAGCTCAGGATCGCCGCGTCGCCGTGGCGCTCGGCCGAGACGGCGCCCGGGAGCTCGGCGAGCTTGGCCGGATCGACGCTCGGGAGAGTTGCGCGGAGCGTCCGCCGCCCCACCCGTGCCTTGATCTCCGTGGTCGGGCCGTCGGCGACGATCCGTCCGTGCGCCATGAGGATTGCGCGGTCGGCGTTGGCGTCGGCCTCCTCGAGGTAATGGGTCGCGAACAGGACCGTCTTGCCCCGGGAGGCGAACTCACGCATGATGGTCCAGAACTCGCGGCGGCCCTCGACGTCCATGGCTACGGTCGGCTCGTCGAGGACGAGCAGGTCGGGGTTGCAGACGATCGCGACCGCGAAACGGACACGTTGCGTCTGTCCGCCGGAGAGCTTCTGCGTGCGCTGGAGGGCGATGTCCTTGAGTCCGGTGAGCTGGAGCGCCTCGTCGACGTCCATGGGATCGGGGTAGAGCGCGGCCATCATCGCCACGAGCTCGCGCACCGAGAGATCGCGAATCAGCTGCCCGGTCTGCAGCATCGCGCCCACGAGACCCGCGTCAACGGCATCGTGGGGCGTGCGTCCGAACACCGAGACGCTTCCCGCGTCAGGCTTGGAGAGGCCGAGCATCATGTCGATCGTCGTCGACTTCCCGGCGCCGTTGGGCCCAAGCAGGGCGACGGTCTCGCCCGGGTCGATCGCGACGTCGATGCCTCGTACCGCACGGACCGTGCCCTGGGGGCTCTTGAACGTCTTGGTCAGTCCCCGTAGGCGGATGCCGCCGCCGTTCCGGCTCGAGGCCTGAGCGGTCATCGGTTGCATTGTCCCTTCCTTCCCTGCCGCGTCAACCTCCACACCATCGTCAAGAGAATACTTGACTCTGTCCAAACATGTACTCAGACTACGATAATCTATAAAGATGTCCGTACCCGCCGGGCTCCGGGAACGCAAGAAGCGTCAGACGCGTGAGTCGATCGTGCGGGCGGCAGCCGAGCTCTTCGCCGAGCGGGGCTTCGACGCGGTGACCGTCGACGAGGTGGCGCGGGCGGCCAATGTCTCCCGGCAGACGGTCTTCAATTACTTCCGCTCCAAGGAGGAGATGCTCTTCGACCGCGACGCCGCAGTCGAGGCGACACTCATCGGCGCCCTACGTAAGCGGGCGCCGGGGACGCCGGTGGTGGACGTCTTTCGCGCTCACACCGAAGCCTTCTGGCGGCGGCTCGAGGCGACCGGGATGCCGGCGCACGAGTTCTGGGCGATCGTTGAATCGAGTCCCGCCCTGCGCGACTACTCAGAGGCGGTGTTCGCCCGCCACGCGCGTTCGGTGGCGCTGGTCCTCGCGGCAGAGCGCGGCGTGCCCGAGGACGATCCCGGCTGCCACGCGCTGGCCCGCATGCTCTGCGGCGTGAACGCCGCAACGCTGACGTGCGGGCTGCACCGGATCGCCCGCGGTGACGACGCGGCTGCGGTCGCCCGAGAGATGGTGATCGAGGCACAACGGGCGTACGGGCTGATCGGCGGCGGTCAGTAGGGTCGCGTCCTTGGAGGAGAGCACACCGGACGCAGCCGAGCTGTCGGCCGACACGCGGGCAGGGTTTCGCGTCGCCTGGCGCGCGCTGTGGACCTCGCGGCTGGTGGTCATGGCCACCGGCATCCTCGCGGTGCTCGAGATCGGTCGCGCGGCGGGCACAACCGGCTTCGACCCCAACAACCTGACGGCGCCCTTCGGCTACTTCGGGAACCTCCTGGTGGCGCCGTTCGCGCGCTGGGACTCGTGGTGGTACCTGACCATCGCCGAGCACGGCTACGACCACAACCTAATGCGCACCGCCTTCTTCCCGCTCTACCCGATGGTGGTCAGCGGAGTGGGAGTGATCGTGCGCTCGGACTTGATCGCCGGGGTGATCGTGTCGCTGGTCTCGTTCGCGGTTGCCCTGGTCCTCCTCTACCGGCTCACGGCGCTCGAGCTCGGCAGCGCGTCGCGGGCGCGGCTCGCGGTGATGCTGACTGCGTTCTGCCCGATCGCCTTTTTCTTCTCGGCCGTGTACAGCGAGTCGCTGTTCCTGGCGCTGTCTCTGGGCGCCATCTTCGAGGCGCGCATGGGCAGGTGGGCGACGGCGGGGCTGCTCGGGGCGCTCGGGGCGGCGGAGCGCAACAGCGGCGTCATGCTCGTCGTACCCCTCGCGCTTCTGTTCCTGTACGGCCCGCGGGCAGATCGGCCGCCGGGCCCGCTGGCGGCGGCGCCGAGGCAGCGGGCTAGGGCCGGGTGGCGCCGCGTGCTCCCTCGCCACCGGATCGAGCCGCAGATCGCGTGGATCGCACTCGTTCCCGTCGGCCTGCTCGCCTACCTCGGGTACCTCGCGCTCTCGATCGGAGACGGGCTCGCGCCGCTGCACGCTCAGACCCTGTGGTTTCATCACTTCGCCGGGCCGTTCGGGGGCGTCTGGGATGGCGCCGTCGCCGCCTGGGACGGGTTGCGCCAGCTCATCCACGGGTCCTCTTTCCCGGTCTACTTCACGCCGGCGGGCGGCGATCCCTTCACGGTCGCCGGAATCAACTTGATGCTGTTCGCTTTCTTCGTGCTCGGCCTCTTCGCGATCATCGGTACTCTGCGGCGACTACCGATCGCCTACGGTGCCTATGTTCTCGCCGCCCTCGTATTACCGCTCTCGGATCCCGTCAAGCCGCAGCCACTCGCTTCGCTACCGCGCTACGAAGTGGTGCTCTTCCCCCTGTTCATGTGGGGTGCGGCGTGGCTCGAGGATCGGGGCTGGGGCGACAGCGGCCTGGCAGGATCGGCCGTGCTGCTGGGATTGTTCACGGCAATGTTCGCGACCTGGCGGTTCGTGGCGTGATCGGTCGTAAGCGTCCACCCCGCGTCAAGGTGCCCAAGGCGATCCTGCTCGACGCGCTTGGGACCCTGATCGAGCTGCAGCCGCCCGCGCCGCTGCTCTGCGATGAGCTGGCAAAGCGGTTCGGCATCCACATGCCCGTTGCCCAGGCTGAGCGTGCCATCGCCATCGAGATCGCCTACTACCGAGAGCACTTCGACGAGGCGGCCAATGCCGAAGAGGTGCTCGAGCTCCGACGCAGGTGCGTGCTCGCGATGCGCGAGGAGCTTCCCCCCGAGGCGGAAGGAGTCCCGCTCGACGCGCTCACCGAGGCCCTGCTCGCCTCGATCACCTTCCGCATCTTTCCGGATGTGGGCTTCGCCCTGGGCTCGGCGAGGACCCGCGGCGCGCGCCTGGTCGTGGTTAGCAACTGGGACGTGTCGCTCCACGACGTCCTGGCCAATGCCGGCGTTTCACCCCTGCTCCATGGCGTCGTGACCTCGGCCGAGTTCGGCGCACGAAAGCCCGATCCCTCGATCTTCGCTGCCGCCCTCAAGCTCGCCGGCGTCCCTGCGGCCAAGGCGCTGCACGTCGGCGACAGTCTCGAGGACGACGTGGCCGGTGCGCGGGCCGCGGGGATCGAGGCGGTGCTGATCCGCCGCGACGGCAGCGCCGGCCCCCCCGGCACGCGAACGGTCAAGAACCTGATCGAGCTCGTCGTAACCTAAGCGGAAGTGTCGAGTGCTCCGCCACCGCTGACCAAGCCTGAGCTTCCTGACGGCGCGCGTAGGTCCTCGGCCGGCTTCGATGTGCTGCCGCCGTGGAGATGGTGGGCCGTCCCCGCTGCCATCGTGCTCGGCCTCGTGCTCGGCTCGGTCGGGGACCTGATCGTCTCGATCATCGGCGCGGCGAGCGGGGCCAGCGTGAATCATCCGCCGCCCGCGGTGAACATCATCGGCGACGTGGTGTTCGACGTCGGATTCGTCGGGGCGGCGATCTACATTGCCTCGCTGCTCGGTCGGCTGCGACCGAGCGAGTTCGGCTTCCGTCGCTTCCAGCTCGGGAGGGCTCTGTGGATGCTCGCGCTCGCTGCCGTGGTCTACTTCGTCGCCACCGGCGTGTACGCGAGCCTGCTGGGACTGCATGGCAAAGAGCAGCTTCCCACCGGGCTCGGGAGTAGCAGCGACACCGCCGCGATGATCGGCGTCGGCGTCTTCGTCACCGTCATCGCTCCGATCTGCGAGGAGTTCTTCTTTCGCGGCTTCATCTTCGGCATGCTCCGCGGCTGGCTGGCGCCGCGGTCATGGGGCCCGTGGGTCGCCGCGATCGTGACCGGGCTCCTGTTCGGCGCCGCCCATTCCGGCTCGGCGGCGGTCAAATATCTGCTCCCGCTCGCCTTCCTCGGCTTCCTCCTGTGCCTGCTGCGCTGGAAGACGGGCTCCCTGTACCCGGGGATGGCCCTGCACTCGATCAATAACTCCCTTGCCTTCGGCGTGGACGAGCTTCATTGGGACGCCGCCAAGATCCTCGCCATGGCGCTCCTGGCCCTGGCTGCCATCGCCGCCATCGCCGGTCCGCTGGGACGGCGTGAGCCGGCGGTGGCGGTGAACGGACCCGACGTGGGTGGTGGCCCGATCTCGCCGCCGGCGGCCCAGCAGGTCGGTCCGCCAGGCCTCTGACATTCGCCGCTGAGGCGAGCATGGCCTACCGCCGCCTGTTCGTCTACATTTCCGCGGATGCCAAGGATCGCTCGGGGCGTATTCGTACTGACGCTGCTCGCCCTGCTCATACCTTGGAGCGCCTCTGCGGCGGCGCCGACGCCGGCGCCGACGCCCATCTCGACGACGCCGACCACGCCGCCGCCGACGACCCCGCCCACGCCGACGACTCCCCCGCCCGCTCCCGTGGCGGGCAGCCTTCAGACGACGGTGACGGGCGCGTTCAGCGTGGCCTCGCGCAACGTGTCGGTCACCGGCCGCTCGATGTGGGTCAACGTCGTAGCGACGCCGTTCGTTGCCGGGCAGGCGGTCACCGTCCAGATCTGGAACGGCCGCAACCTGCTCAAATCTCAGACCGTCGGCCTGCGCCGATCGCGGAGCGGAGCCTACGGTCACTTCTCGGTTCACTTCTCCAGCGGCTCCGCGGGCAACCTCAACATCACCGCGGTCCATGCCGCCACCCCCGAGCAGATCCGCCTGGCGGCGGCGCCGAAGAAGGTCGACGTCGTCGTTCCGAGCGCAGGCCCTGGATCCACGGGCCAGTTCGTGTCGCTGATCCAGTCCCGCCTGGCGGCGCTGCACTTCGCGGTCCCGCAGGACGGCGTCTATGACGAACTGACCCAGAACGCCGTCCTGGCCTACCGGAAGCTCCGCGGCTTTGACCGCATCTTCACCCTCGACGGCCCCACCATCCACGGCCTGTTGAGCGGGATCGGTAAGTTCCCGATTCGTTTTCCCGGCCAGGGCAA
>Ga0302326_10004412_pt1 | contig 32599 bp, 26 predicted proteins | sample Palsa_T0_3_FD_202264 | JGI IMG/M metagenome (GOLD analysis project Ga0302326, IMG submission 202264) | Peat permafrost microbial communities from Stordalen Mire near Abisko, Sweden - Palsa_T0_3 | ecosystem: Environmental > Terrestrial > Soil > Palsa > Peat permafrost | place: Sweden: Abisko...
CTAGCCGCCACGCCGGGTACCTGCCGGGGCACGGGTCACGCTCATGACGCGCCCGCTCATGACGCGCCCCCTCACTCGGGCGCCGCCAGAGCCTCGCCTACGATAGCCTGCGCTTCGGCCAGCACCCACTGCAGATGATCCGCGCCACTGAAGCTCTCCGCGTACACCTTGTAGATATCCTCAGTTCCGGACGGGCGCGCCGCGAACCACCCGTTCTCGGCGATGACCTTCAAGCCGCCGATCGCAGCGCCGTTACCCGGCGCCTGGGTGAGAATGCTCTGGATCGGCTCCCCGGCCAGCTGCTTCGACTTGACGCGTTGCGGTGAGAGTCTTCCGAGCAATGTCTTCTGCGCGGGGGTCGCCTGCGCATCGATACGAGCGTTCAGACACTCGCCGAACTGGCTCGTCAGCTCACGGTAGACTGCGCCCGGATCACGCCCCATGCATGCGGTGATCTCCGCCGCGAGTAACGCCGCAGTGATGCCGTCCTTGTCAGTCGTCCATGCACTGCCATCGCGGCGCAGGAATGTCGCCCCGGCGCTCTCCTCGCCACCAAAGCCCAGGGAGCCATCGAGCAGACCGCCGACAAACCACTTGAAGCCGACGGGTACCTCGTAGAGCCTGCGGCCTAGTTTGGCCGCCACCCGGTCGATCATCTGACTACTCACGACGGTCTTGCCGACGGCCGCATCGCCGCGCCAAAGTGGCCGATTCTGGAACAGGTAATGGATGGCCACCGACAGGTAGTGATTCGGTGGCATCAAGCCGGCACTATGAGTAACGATGCCATGCCGGTCATGATCGGTGTCGCAGCCGAAAGCAATGTCGAAGCGATCCTTCAGGCCGATCAATCGCTGCATCGCGTAAGACGAGGATGGGTCCATCCGGATGCGCCCGTCCCAGTCCACGGTCATAAAGCGAAATGTCGCATCGACCTCGTCGCTGACGACCGTGAGATCAAGTCCGTAGCGCTCGGCGATGGGAGCCCAGTAGTGCACGCCGGCGCCACCGAGCGGATCCACTCCCATACGGATTTTCGCGCCGCGGATTGCGGCCATGTCGATCACGTTGCCGAGGTCGCCCACGTAGGCCGCCACGTAGTCGTGGCGATGGGTGGTCGCGCTGCGGCGCGCCTGATCGAGTGATATGCGGCTGATGCCGCGCAGACCGTCAGCCAGCAGCTCGTTGGCACGCGTCTGGATCCAGCCGGTAACGTCGGTGTCCGCCGGTCCGCCGTTGGGCGGGTTGTACTTGAATCCGCCGGCATCGGGCGGATTGTGCGATGGCGTAATGACTATGCCGTCGGCAAGTCCGGATTGCCGCTCGCGGTTGTAGCAAAGAATGGCGTGCGACACTGCCGGGGTCGGGGTGTATTCGTCCCCCGCAGCGAGCATCACCTCGATCCTGTTTGCCGCCAGCACCTCGAGCGCGCTGGCGATGGCGGGCTCGGACAGCGCATGGGTGTCCATGCCTAGAAACAAGGGACCGTCGGTGCCCTGCCGTTTACGGTACTCGCAGATAGCCTGGCTGATCGCCAGCACATGCCATTCATTGAAACTGTTCTGGTACGGGCTGCCGCGATGCCCTGAAGTGCCAAACGCGACTTTCTGTTCCGCAATGCCCGGATCAGGCCGATTGCTGTAGTAGGCAGTGATCAACCTGGAAACATTGACCAGTATCTGCCGGGGCGCGGGCTTTCCCGCCAGGGGATTTATGCGCTCGCTACTCACGATGTACCGACATCATAGCTGGCTAATTCGGCGATGGCGTCGATCGACACGTCGGGCGCCGGGTAGGCGGCGGTGCTGCCCGCATCGCGTGCGTAGTGTCCCTGACGCGGGAAGATGCAGGTTACCCGCGACCCCCAGTGCTGTTTCACCGCCGCGAGAATGCGCACCTTGTCATCCACCATCACGTAGCGCCCGGCCGGATACAGGCGCGCGACCGTGTCCAGCATCTGTTCCTTGTGGACATAGATGAGCACCCGCCCCTGGACGGCATCCCACAGCCCGGAGCGCATGATCTTGCGCGGCTGCAGCACCGCGTCCCCGTCGGACAGCACCACCGCCGGTCCGAATTCCTGCATGTGGGCGACGGCCGCGAGCGCGCCGGGGTACAGGCGGCTTGCGAAGGGATAGTCCAGCAGAAATGAGGACACCAGCAGCACGCGCGGATCGTCCGGGGCTTCGAGCCGGTAGCGCTGCAAGGCGCCGAGGTAGTCGGCGTAGCCGACCTCGTTGCGCAGGGCTTCGAATATCGACCAGTAGCGATCGCGGACCGCGGCGCCGAACTCGCGCTCCAGGTATGCGCTCAGGTCATTTTGCACCGCGTCGTTGTCCAGCAGGGTATTGTCGACATCGAACAGGACAACGACGCTGGCCTGCGGACTCATGCTTTCGCCGATCGACGATGAACCCTCAGGTCGCCACCGCGTCGGGCAGCAGACGGTCGTATTCCCGCTTGACCACCGCATAGCATTCGCAGGTGCGGTGTTCGAGCCCGGGGCGGTCCAATACGGTGATGTGGCCGCGCTGGTAGCGAATCAGCCCGGCCTTGTGCAATTGGCCGGCCGCCTCGGTCACGCCTTCGCGCCGCACGCCCAGCATGTTGGCGATCAGCTCCTGGGTCATCACCAGCTGGTTGGATCGCAGTCGATCCAGGCTCAGCAGCAGCCAGCGGCACAGTTGCTGATCCAGTGAATGGTGCCGATTGCATACCGCGGTCTGTGCCATCTGGGTAATGAGTGCCTGAGTGTAGCGCAGCAGCAGGTGCATCACCGGACCGGCGCGGTTGAACTCCTGCATCATCAGGTTGGCCTTGAGCCGCAGCCCCTGGCCGGCGCTTTGCACGACCGAGCGGCTCGGCGTGGATTCGCCTCCCATGAACAGCGAAATGCCGACGATGCCCTCGTGTCCGACCACCGCGATTTCGGCCGAGGCCCCATTCTCCATCACGTAGAGCAGTGAAATGATGGATGTGGTTGGAAAGTAAACATGGCTCAGCCGGGTTCCCGACTCGTACAGCACCTGGCCGAGCGGCATATCCACGGCTTCCAGCTGCGGCGCCCAGCGTTCGCGTTCGGCGTCTGGCAGAGCTGCCAGCAGTAGATTCAGCTTTGCATCGGCGGCCACCATACCCATCCACTCTCTGGCGCACGCGGATGGCGCCATGTTCGATAGCGTACAGACACTCGACGCCCACTGCACGTGTTGTGCCGCACAGTCTGGCTACCATTCACGGCGAGAACTTTTTACAATGCTTGCCGGCATATCGCCATGCCCGGGCTCGCGGCCTCATGCTGGTAGCATGCCGTCTGGCCATCGTGCGCCCAGCGCATTGCGCTGGGATTACAGCTGTTACACCAAGGACTTCATGCCATGAAAAAAACTACCGCGGCGACCAAGCAAGATCTCGTGCGCCGGCGCAACGCCCCGTTGGCGACCCCGACCGACTTGAAGGCGGTGGCGACCCGCGACATCACCGGGGCGATGAACGCCATCCTGGCCGACGTATTCGCCCTGTATCTGAAGACCAAGAACTTCCACTGGCACATGAGTGGTCCGCATTTCCGCGACTATCACCTGCTGCTGGATGAGCACGCCGACCAGATCTATGCCATGACCGATCCGATCGCCGAGCGTGTGCGCAAACTGGGCGGCTCCACCCTGCGGTCCATCGGGCACATTGCCCGCACGCAGCGCCTGCTGGATAACGACGCCGAATACGTCGAGCCCCTGGATATGCTCTCCGAGCTGCGCGAGGACAACAAGACGCTCGTGGCAGCCCTGCGTGAAGCCCATGATCTGTGCGACGAACATCGTGACATCGCCAGCGCCAGCCTGATCGAGGTGTGGATCGATGAGACCGAGCGTCGCACCTGGTTCCTGTTCGAGGCGTCGCGCGATGGCGGTGCCACGGGCCATTGAGCCCCACAGCGACCATCGCTGGTGCACGCATGAGCGCCCCCGCGACTGTGAATTGATCGAACCGGTCGCCGGCAACCGCGCAATCGCCGCATGGATCAGGACGTCGAAGCTGCCACGCCGATTTCCCGGCCGGAGATCACGCTGGCGCGTGCGGTATTGCTGGTGGACGACGATAGCCTGGTGCTTGCGCATCTGTCGGAACTGGTGCGGGCGGCGGGCTTTGAGGTGCACACCGCCGGCGACGGATCGACGGCGCTCGCCTTCCTCGAGCAGCACTTCACACCCATCGTCATCACCGATCTGAACATGCCGGCCGTGGACGGCCTGGCGCTGTGCCGTGCCATTCGACAGCGTGCCTGGCCGGGGTACGTGTACATCCTGCTGCTCACGGTCCACGACGCCGAAGCGGACATCCTGGCCGGTCTTGAGGCGGGGGCCGATGACTATCTGAGCAAGCGCACCTCCGCGGCACAGCTCGTGGCCCGGCTGCATGCTGCGCAGCGCATCCTGGGTCTCGAACAGGCACTGAAGACTGAACTGGAGGAGAGGCGGCGCCAGTCATTGTCGGATCCCTTGACCGGAGCGCACAACCGGCGCTACTTCGATCAGCACCTGCCACGCGACTTCAAGCGTGCGCAGCGAGGCGGCGGCCCCTTAAGCCTGCTGATGCTCGATATCGATCACTTCAAGCGCATCAACGATCGCGTCGGTCATGCGGCAGGGGATGCGGTGCTGCAGGAGGTGGTGCGGCGCATCGCCGTGTGCCTGCCGCGCGAGACGGACTGGTGCGCGCGCGTGGGCGGGGAGGAATTTGTCGTTGTGCTCGGCAATACGCCGCTGGCCGGCGCCGCCCAGGTGGCCGAGCGGATTCGCGAGACGATTGCGGGTATTCCGGTACCGACGCCGGCGGGCCCGATCGCCACCACGGCCAGCGTGGGCGTGGTTGAGTTTCAGCCGGGTGCAAATCACGACTCCGTATCGGTGGAATCGCTGATGCACGAGCTGGATGCGAACATGTACACCAGCAAGCTGAACGGCCGCAATCGGGTGACGCTGCCCCACCCTTCGAGCAGCGGCCAGAAGATCAGCCCTCCGCCCGTCGTACCGCCGGCAACGCCAGCGGCTCGCCGGTCGCTGCGAACGCTGCTGTATGTCGATGACGAATCGGATCTGCGTGTCATCATGCAGACCGCGCTCAACCTGGCGCCGGGCCTCACCGTGCACACCGCGGAATCCGGCGAACAGGCCCTGGAACTCGCCCGGGAATTGCAGCCGGACCTGCTGCTGCTCGACGTCATGATGCCGGGCCTGGACGGCCCGGCCACCCTGAAGCGGCTGCGCGCCGATCCGCAGCTCGCGCGCATTCCGGTGATATTCATGACCGCCAAGGCTACGCCGGATAATGCCAGCCGATTTCGCGCCATGGGGGCATCTGCCGTGATCGCCAAGCCATTCGATCCGATGCAACTGTCGGCGAAAGTGTTGTCGCTGTGGCAGGCTATCGCGGCGCAGCCTCAACTCAAGAGCAGCGACGAGGGCGATGAGGTCCGTTTGCGCGAGCAGGTCGCGGGGCTGGCCGGCAAATTCCTGGAGCGCACCGGGGCTCAGGCCGTGACATTGCGTCAGCTCAGCGAGAGTCTGCAGGCTGGCGACTCGAGCGGCCTCGCCTCGATGCACGAGATCGCGCACAAAATCCACGGCAGCGGGGCAATGTTCAACTTCCCGGCCGTGAGCGCGTGCGCCGGGGAGATCGAGCGGCTCAGTCAGAATCTGCTCGCCTCGGTTCCTGCGATAGACCTGGCCTCCGACCCGCAGATTCGCAGCCGTCTGCAGGCATCCATCCAGCAACTGGTAAGCGCTGTCGAATCGGCCGCTTCGAGCCACGCTGCCAAATGAGCAGCGGGAATACGACAGCGCCGGCTAGCGCCGGGATCCCTGTGTCGTGATATGTGCACCCGGAGGCGGCGCCAGTGCTGAACGATCGGCGCTCCCGTTCGACGGGTTCTGACCGTTCGGGGTCTGGCCGTCGGCACGCGGCTGTGGCGCGGTGCCGGCGCCGGGCTCGGCGCAAGCGCTGCCGACGCCAAGAGCGGCAGTCAGACCGGCTGCAATCAGCACCTCGCGGTATGAACGTCGGGACGATGAGGGGTATCGCATGAGACTGCTCCGATTGGTCGTTGCGCCTGACTTTGGCCTGCGAGTCCGCTGAGCTTGCCCGGGAGGGCCGGGCAGGTCGGTTCGGTAGCGCACGTAGCGACCCGGCGCCGGTCGCGAAAGCCAAGCAGGCCCGCCCGCATTGATGTACGGTAGAGGCCGCTCGTGATCCTTCGGCTTGTCTGCCTTGGGCCTGCCGCGCCGTGCTGGCGCCCGCATTTGCGCCCAAAGTCCGCCGCCTCTGCAGCTCGATCTCCCTTCACATGCCTACCAGGTGCAGCAATGTTTATCCCGAAAATGAGTACAGACGCCGTCGATGAAGGCAAGTGGTACATGATGCTGGTCGAGGGCAAGACTACCCCGCGGCGTACCGGCTACTGCGCGGGCAGCTGCAGTGGGCACAGCACCGAGGCGGAGGCCAGCGAACACTTTCTGCAATACCAGCTGGATCGGGAAGTGGACCTGTGGCTCGCGCGGCGCGGTGAGCGCGCCTGCGCAATGTGCGGTGAGCCGACGACGCTGCGGGCGAGGCTTGGACGCAATACCGAGCTGATCGTGCTGTGCCGGCGTCATCAATCGACCATCAGCCTGCAAACCCTGGCTCGGCGCCGTATACCCAGTCCGGCTGCGCAGGTCGCATAGCACTTTCATCTCGCGGCGAAGAGGGGGATTGATGGGCTGGCGAAAGACCGGAAGCTTCCTCGCGCCTCAGGAAATCCTGGTCATGACCTGCGATGTCTGCGAACGCGACATCGGCTTCGAGGATGGCAGCCGGCCGCGAGCGCACTACGAGATCGCCCGCCTGCCGAATCCCGGGGCGTTGCACGAACAGAACGCCGCGGCCTATGTGTGCTCGCCGGAGTGCCTGCGGGCTTTTGCCGCCAAGGCGTCCAGCAACCCGGACGGGCTGCCGCCACGCGGGTCCGGATCCAAGCCGCGCGGCAAACCGCCGATTTAGCCCGCGGTCAGCTCGGCCGCCGGCTCAGTGGCGAATTCGCCGCGGTTCTGGGGCGGCACGTACGGCAGCACTTCCAGCACCTCCCCGGCCGCAATGCGCTGCTGCGTGCGCCGCCAGAACCCGGGTTGATACAGGTCGGCATGTGCCCGCAGGAACTCCTCGCGCAGCGCGCCCGACATGCCCAGGAAACTCAGCAAGGTTTCCGGAAAAATGTCGCGATCGCCGACAAAGAACCACGGCTCCGCGCGCATCTCGTCCTCCTCGCACTGCGGCTGGGGCAGGTCGCGAAATTGGCAATCGGACAGGCGGCATAACTCGTCGTAATCGTAGAACACCACGCGCCCGTGGCGCGTGACGCCGAAATTCTTGAGCAGCAGGTCGCCCGGAAACACATCGGTGTACGCCAGGTCGCGGATCGCGCGGCCATAATCGACTGCCGCGCGCCGGGCGGCCACCGCCGGCGCGTCGCGCAGGAAAATATCCAGCGGCGTCACGCGCCGCTCGATGTAGAGATGATCAAAGACGAGATCGCCGCCCGCCAGGTGCACACTCTCGCCGGCTTCAGTGCGTAGTTCGTCCAATAGCGGTGCGGAGAATCGAGCCAGCGGGAAGCGCAAGCGGCGAAACTCCTGCGCATCGATAAGTCTGCCGGCGCGGTCGTGCCTGAAGACGAAGCTGTACTTGGCCATGACGTCTTTTTTGGAAACATTCTTGACCTCCGCAATGCGGTCACGGATCACCTTGAAGACGACGTCGAATGAGGGCAGCGTGAAGCAGATCATGACCAGCCCGCGCTGGCCGGGCGCCGGCACAAACTCATCGTCGCTGGTGGACAGGTGCCGGATCAGGCTGCGATAGCGCTCGGTCTTGCCCTGCTTGGCCCGACCGAGCACGGTGAACAGTTCGCCGGCCGGTTTTCGCGGCAGCAGCGCCTTCAGAAAGGCGACAGTGTCCGCAACGTGTTCCAGATCGACGTGAAAGTAGGAGCGCGCGAAGCCGAACAGGATGCTCAGCTCGTCTTCGGCCAGCATCGTGGCATCGACCACGACTCCGGTCTCGGTGCTGCGCAGGGCGATTGCAATGGGCGTGGTGATTCTGCGCCCGACCATGTGGCCGACCAGGTAGGCGCGCGTGGACTGATAAAAAACCGCATCGATGACTTCGAGTGAATCGATGTGACGCAGCTCGCCGTGCTGCCACAGGATTCGCTCCAGCGCCGATGCGACGACCCAGGCGCTGGCATCCAGATCGGCCCAGGGTGCCCCGATGGGCTGGGACTCAAGCAGCTTCTTGATCGTCAGCGTCAGGTCGCCCTGCATGGTGTAGACGCGCGTGACCCGGTTCGGCTTCGCCGCGACCAGCGGGTCCAGGTCGGTGGCCACGAACTCGATGTCCGAGGACACGCCGACGGTGCCGAACAACTCGCGCGTGACCGAGCTGAAGAACGTCTTGCAGAACTCGTTGTCCGGCAAGCCTTCCGTCAGATTGGTGAAGTGCCGCTTGACGTCGGCCCACAGCGGCCGGTGGCGTACGTTCTCGCCCAACGCGACTTCGAGATCGGCCACTGTGGCCTGCATGCACCGTTCGTACAGCTCGATGCGCTCGACCGCGTCCTCGTGGCTGCCGGTCCAGTCGCGTGACGCGAAGCGCCCGGCGGCGCGGCGCGTCACCTCGCGAAAGCGGGCGTTGTAGCTCAGGAAGGCCTCGACCACCAGCTGCGCGCAGCGCATTCCATAGAGCGCCGATTCGAAAGCGTGCGCGATCTCGCCGTCGGCAGACGTCGGGCGCGCCGCGCCCATGACGGTCGAGCCGATGGTGGGTTCAGGGTAATCGACGCGCATACCGGTGGTAGCGGCCGCTCGGCTTCGGTCAAGCCGAGCGGAACTGCTGCTCCTCGGTACTGCCGGTCAGTGCGGTGATCGAGGAGGTTCCAGCCGCGATGGTCTGGGTGACATCGTCGAAGTAGCCGGCTCCGACTTCGCGTTGGTGCTTGGTCGCGGTGTAGCCGCGAGCCTCGGCGGCGAACTCCGCCTGTTGCAGCGCGACGTAGGCCGTCATCTGGTTGCTCTTGTATCCCTGAGCCAGCTCGAACATCGAATAATTCAGCGCATGGAATCCGGCGAGCGTAATGAACTGGAACTTGTAGCCCATGGCCCCGAGTTCACGCTGAAATTTGGCAATCGTCGCGTCATCGAGTTTGCGCTTCCAGTTGAAGGACGGGGAGCAGTTGTAGGCCAGCATCTTTCCCGGGTAGTGCCGGTGGATGCCCTCGGCGAAGTATTTGGCCTCCGCCAGATCGGGGTGTCCGGTCTCGCACCAGATCATGTCGACGTAGGGCGCATAGGCCAGTCCGCGCGCGATCGCCTGATCGAAGCCCGCGCGCACGTGGAAGAAGCCCTCCGCGGTGCGTCCCTTGGCGGCGTCGATGAAGCGCCGATCGCGCTCATCGACATCGGCGGTCAGCAGGGTGGCCGATTCCGCGTCGGTACGCGCGACCAGCACCGTCGGCACATTGCAGATATCGGCCGCCAGGCGCGCCGCGACCAGCTTATTGACGCCTTCCTGGGTCGGCACCAGCACTTTGCCGCCCATGTGACCGCACTTCTTGGCCGACGACAGCTGATCCTCGAAATGCACCCCGGCGGCGCCGGCCTCGATCATGGCTTTCATCAGCTCGAACGCGTTCAACACGCCGCCGAAGCCGGCCTCCGCGTCGGCGACGATCGGCTTGAGCCAGTCGATGCTGTCATCGCCCTCGGCATGATGCAGCTCGTCGGCACGGCGCAGCGTGCTGTTGATGTGGCGCACGACCGCCGGCACCGAGTCCGCCGGATAGAGCGATTGATCCGGATACATCTGCCCGGCGAGATTGGCGTCGCCGGCGACCTGCCAGCCCGACAGGTAGATCGCGTCCAAGCCGGCCTTGACCTGCTGCATCGCCTGGTTGCCGGTCAGGGCGCCGAGCGCATTGACGAACGGCTTCTCGTTCAGATAGCGCCACAGCTTCTCCGCCGTGAGGCGCGCGATCGAATGCTCGATCGGCACGGTGCCGCGCAACCGCACCACGTCTTCGGCCGTATAGGCGCGCGTGATCCCGCGCCAGCGCGGGCTGTCGTGCCAGTAGCGCCGCAGTTCCTCGGCGCTGGGCAGTGTTCGTTGTTGCATCGTCATCTGTGCATGCTCCTGCGTGCCGTGACCGGTCAGCCCAGCAGTTCGTATGCGGGCAGGGTCAGGAACTCGTCAAACGTGTCGCTCTTCACCATGGCGGAAAACAGCCGCGCCGCGGACGGAAACAGCCCGGCCAGCATGCGGGCCGCGCCCACCTCATCATGTATGCGTTCGATCTCCTCGGTCAGCGTCTGATCGAATCGCGCCAGGGAAATCACCGTGCCGTCGATGGTGCGTGATTCGTGCTGCAGCCATTGCCACAGCTGCGCGCGGCAGATCTCCGCCGTGGCTGCGTCTTCCATCAGGTGATAGAGCGGCACGCAGCCGTTGCCCCCGAGCCAGGCTTCCAGATAGCGCAGACCGACCCGAATGTTCTTGCGCACGCCCGCATCGGTGATCGCGCCCTCCGGCACCCGCAACAGATCGGCGGCCGTGACGCTGACCTCCTCGCGCAGTACGTGCAACTGGTTGGGACCCGGCATGACGGCGTCGAACACCTCGTTGGCTATGGCGGCAAGCGCCGGGTGCGCGATCCAGGTGCCATCGTGACCGGCGCGCGCCTCGCGCAGTTTGTCCGCCCGCACCTTGAGCATCGCGGCTTCGTTCGCCTGGGCATCCCCGCGGATCGGGATCTGCGCCGCCATGCCGCCGATGGCGTGCGCGCCGCGCCGATGACAGGTCTGTATCAACAGCTCGACGTATGACTTCAGAAACGGCGCGTCCATGGTCACGGCGTCGCGGTCGGGCAGCACGGCGTCGCGACGGTTCCTGAACTTCTTGATGAAACTGAAGATGTAGTCCCAGCGCCCGCAGTTCAAGCCGGCCGCGTGCTCGCGCAATTCGAACAGTATCTCGTCCATTTCAAAGGCGGCGAGAATGGTCTCGATCAGCACCGTCGCCTTGATGGTGCCGCGCGCCATGCCGAGCTCGTCCTGCGCGGCGTTGAACACCTCGTTCCACAGGCGCGCTTCCAGGTGGCTCTCGAGCTTGGGCAGATAAAAATACGGCCCGGTGCCGTTGTCGGCCAGAGCGTCGTGATTGTTGGCCAGGTATAGCGCGAAATCGAACAGTGCCCCGGACACCGCCTCACCATCCACCAGCACATGCTTTTCCGGCAGATGCCAGCCGCGCGGGCGCACGATCAAGGTCGCAGTCTTGTCGTTGAGCCGATAGGACTTGCCCGAGCTGGGATCGGTATGGGTGATGCGGCGCCGGACCGCGTCGCTCAGGTTGATCTGGCCGTGAATCAGGTTGTCCCAGGTCGGCGAGCACGAATCCTCGAAGTCGGCCATGAACGTGCGCACCGGGGCATTGAGCGCGTTGACGATCATCTTGCGATCCACCGGACCGGTGATCTCCACGCGCCGATCGGCCAGGTCGGCCGGCACCGGCGCGATGCGCCAGTCGGCGGCGCGTATCGCCGCGGTCTCCGGCAGAAACTCCGGCAGCAGGCCGCGATCGATGTCCGCCTGGCGCCGTTGCCGCAGCTCCAGTAATTGCAGGCGGCGCGCATTGAAGCGACGGTGCAGGCTCGCCAGCAGCCCCATCGCCTTGGCGCTCAGTACCTCCTCGCCGCGCGGGACCGTGCGGCGACTGACGTCGACGGCGGGCTCGGCCTCCGGGCTCGGGCCCGGCGGCGGCGGGCGGGCGCAATGCAGCTGCGGATTCATGCAAAGCAGCATAAGCCCACTGGGGAGCGATATTTGACTCTTAAAACTTCACAGTGTTAATTTCACAAATACATGGCAAACCTGCTTCGCAAGGGTCACTTCCTGGGCGCCAAGCTGCGCAACATCCGCAAGCGCAATGGCCTGACGCTGGAGGAGCTGTCCGCCCGGTGCATCCAGACCGACGCCCAGATGGCGCCATCGGTCTCCTATCTGAGCATGATCGAGAGCGGCAAGCGCATGCCCTCCGAGGATGTCCTCGCGCTGCTGGCTGGCGTGTTCCAGCGCGAAGTCGGCTGGTTTCTGGACGAGCAGGTCGATGTCAGCGGGGCTACCGGCACACCCCAGGCCGGCGGCGCGACGCGCGTGCCGCTCGAACCGGCGTTCCTGTTCTCCAAAGAGCTGCTGCAGGCGGCGATCCCGGAGCTGCTGTCGCAGACCGGTACCAGCGGGCGGCAGTTCGCCCATTTGCTGATCCGCTCGCATCAGGAAATGTCACGCAACGATTTTCCCGATCTGGAGCGTACCGCCGAGAGCATCGGTGAGCGCCGACTGCCGCTGACCGTCGAGGATCTGACGCGACTGGCCAAGCATCATGGCCTGGAGCTGCGCTGGTTTGAACGCCGCCCGGTGCTGGTGCGCGACAACGACCAGGAAGTGCGCAGCACCGTGCGCTCCTTCTTCGAGGCGCCGCACACCGTCTATCTGAACCAATTGCTGCGCGCCGACCCGGCGCGGCTGAAATTCGACCTGGCGACGCACATCGGCCACAAGGTGCTGCACGGTGGCGACGGCATGAAGTCGCCGCACGCTACCGGCGGGGAAATGGGCGGCAGTCCCGAGAGCGGATCGGAGACCGCGGGCCTGCGCGCGCAGGACGTGCTGCACGCCTGGCGCGACTTCGAATGCAGCTTCTTCGCCGGTGCGCTGTTGTGCCCGAAGATTGCCTTTCGGCGCTTTCTCGCCCGCAATCAGTATCGCATCGAGCCCGCCACCCGGCTCGAACTCACACCCGCGGTGGTGATGCGCCGCATGACCAAGGTATCGCCGTATCCGTACTGGCACTTTTTCGATGCCTATCCGCCCGGATACCTGCGCGCGGTATACCGCGGCAACGGCATCCCGCTGCCCTGGGGCAACATGGCGCAGGTCAGCGATCCTTGTCCGCAGTGGGCCGTGTTTCGCATGATTGACGGCGAGCAACGGGAATCCGGCTCGCAGATCTCGGTGCTGCGCGACCAGGACCGCTCGCTGCTGTATTGCTGCCACTCGGTGCGTACGCGCGATATGGCCGGCAATTTCCACGTTCTATCGGTGGGCATCGATCTGGCCCCGGCGCTGGATGCCAACGGCGCCAATTCCGCCGACATCGTCGGCGCCATCACCGATGAATGTCTGCGGCGTCGCGGCGACACCGCCATCCCGGCCAGCGCCGCGCAGGCGCTGCGCTCGGCCGCGCGCGTGCTGAACATCGCCTGGATCGAGGAGGCCCTGGGACACCCGGCACGCATCATCTGTCCGCGCAGCAGCCGCTGCCCGCGTCCGGATCGCTGCGAATCGGCGCTGCCCTCCAAGGCCCGCGAAATCACCGATATCCGCGCCGAGATCCTCGGGCGGCGCGAGCTGCCGCGAAAATAGGCGGCCGCGCCGCGCCGGCTAAACCCGGGCGCTAGCCCCTGGCACGGATCAGCCGCTCCAGCTCCGGCACGATCTGGAACAGATCGCCGACCAGGCCGATGTCGGCGACTTCGAAGATCGGCGCTTCGCTGTCCTTGTTCACCGCGACGATGGTGCGCGCATCCTTGATGCCGGTCAGATGCTGAATGGCGCCCGAGATGCCCAGCGCCACGTACAGCTCCGGCGCGATGATCTTGCCGGTCTGCCCGACCTGCAGCTCGTTGGCCGCGTACCCGGCATCCACCGCCGCGCGCGAAGCCCCCACGGCGGCGCCGAGCGCATCGGCGAGCTGATAGAGCAACTTGAAGTTCTCGGCGCTGGCGAGCGCCCGCCCGCCCGATACCACCCGGGCCGCGCTCTGCAGGTCCGGCCGGTCGGCGTTGGCGGCGGAGCGGGAGACGAAACGCGTGTGCGTCGGCAGCATCGCCTCGACCTGCGCGCGCTCGATCGCCGCCTGGCCCGCCCCGGCCGCCGGTTGAAACGAGGCGGTGCGCACGGTCGCCACGACGATCTGCCCGGCCGGAGCTTCCACCGTGACGATGGCGTTGCTGGCGTACACCGGCCGGTGAAACCGGTAAGCCGACTGCACCGCCATGACATCGCTGATCTGGCCGACGCCGAGCAGGGCGGCGATGCGCGGCATCAGATCCTTGCCGAAGGTGGTCGAGGGTCCGAACAGGTGCGTATAGCCGCGCGCCAGTGCCGCGATCTGCGGCGCCTGCACGGCCGCGAGCGCTTCGGCGTTCTCCGGCCGCTCGAGCGTCAGCACGCGCTGCACGCCGCCCAGGGCGGCCGCCTCGGCCGCTACCGCCGCCGCATCGGCGGCCAGCACGGCGATATCGATCTCGACGTCGCCGATTCCCTGCACGCAGCTCAGGCACTTGGCGGTGCTGGCGTTGAGCTTGCCCTGGAAATGTTCGGCAACGATCAGAGCCTTGTTCATCTATATAACCCCGCGCTGCTGCAGCGCTGCCACCAGCTCGGCCGCGTCCTTGACCATCACCCCGCGCGAGCGCACGGGCGGCGGCTCGAACTTCAGGCTGCGGATGCCCTGCGCCGGCAGCGTGACGCCAAGCTCGGCCAGGGTGGTGACATCAAGCGGCTTTTTTTTTGCTTTCATGATATCGGGCAGCTTGATGTAGCGCGGCTCGTTGAGGCGCAGGTCCGTGGTCACGACCCCGGGCAGATCAATCTCGATCGTCTCCAGCCCCGCATCCACCTCGCGCGTCACGCGCGCGCGGCCACCCTCGAGCTCGAGCTTCGAGGCATAGGTGGCCTGCGGCCGCTCCCACAGCGCCGCCAGCATCTGCCCGGTCTGGCCGTTGTCGTCGTCGATCGCCTGCTTGCCCAGAATCACCAGCTGCGGCTGATGCTTTTGCGCCAGTTTCAGAAATACCTGCGCCGCGGTCAGCGGCTCGACCGGGCGCTCGACCTGCACCAGCAGCGCGCGGTCCGCCCCCATGGCCAGCGCGGTGCGCAGCTGCTGCTGGGCTTCGGCCGGGCCGATGCTGATGGCGATGACTTCGCCCGCGAGATTGCGCTCCTTGATGCGCAGCGCCTCCTCCAGCGCGATCTCGTCGAACGGGTTGATGCTCATCTTGACCCCATCGGTCACGACGCCGGAGCCGTCCGGCTTTACCCGCACGCGCACGCTGAAGTCGATGACGCGCTTTATGCCTACCAGAATCGGACTCATGTTCCCGCACCCCCGGTGTAAACCAGCGCCGACATCATATCGTTGACGGCCATGGCCTCAAGCGCGGCGCGATCGGCAAAGCATCGCAGGATCTGGCCGGCCTGTTCGTCGCCGAAATGTCCGCGCACGCTGGCCTCGAATTTGCGCTTCAGCAACGGCAGCCCCTCGGCGCGCCGCAGACGATGCCCGATCGGATAGTCCACCGCAACCCGTCGTGAGCTGCTGCCGTCGCGAAAGAACAATTGGATGGCGTTTCCGATAAAGCGCTTGGCAGGGTCGTAGTAGTCGCGCGTGAATTCACGGTTCTCGATCACCTGCATCCGGGCGCGCAAGGCGTCGATGCGAGGATCGCGGGCCACCGCGTCGTCGTAGTCCGACGCGTTCAGGCGGCCGAACACCAGCGGCACCGCCACCATGTACTGGATGCAGTGATCGCGGTCGGCGGGATTATTCAACGGACCTGTCTTGTCGATGATGCGTACGCCCGGCTCCTGGGTCTCGATCACGATGCGCTCGACCTGATCCAGCCGCGATGCCACGTCCGCATGCAGCGTCATGGCCGCCTCCACCGCGGTCTGCGCGTGAAACTCCGCCGGAAAGGATATCTTGAACAGCACGTTTTCCATGACGTAACAGCCGAATGGCTGCGGCAGGGCAAAGCTCTTGCCCCTGTACAGCACGTCGTAGAAACCCCAGGTCCTGGCCGACAGCGCCGACGGATAGCCCATCTCACCGCGCAATGCCACGAGCGCATGCCAGACCGCGCGGCTGGTGGCATCGCCGGCGGCCCAGCTCTTGCGCGATCCGGTGTTCGGTGCATGGCGGTAGGTACGCAGCGCGCCGCCGTCGATCCAGGCGTTGGAGACCGCATTGATCACCTGATCGCGCGTGCCGCCGAGCATCGCCGTGACCACCGCCGTCGACGCCACGCGCACCAGCAACACGTGATCCAGGCCGACGCGATTGAAGCTGTTCTCGAGCGCCAGCACGCCCTGGATCTCGTGCGCCTGGATCATCGCCTGCAGTAGCGCGCGCACCGTGACCGGCTCGCGGCCGGTCGGTGCCGGGCTGCGCGACAGGTAGTCCGCCACTGCCAGGATGCCTCCCAGGTTGTCCGAAGGATGGCCCCACTCCGCCGCCAGCCAGGTATCGTTGAAATCCAGCCAGCGGATCATGGCGCCGATGTTGAATGCCGCGGACACCGGCTCCAGCTCGTGCGCGGTGCCCGGCACCCGGGCACCGCCGCGCATGCCGGCACCGGGCACCACCGGACCGAGCAGCTTGGTGCAGGCCGGGAAGCGCAGCGCCTGAAAGCCGCAACCCAGCGTGTCCATCAGGCAGTAATAGGCGGTCTCGCGCGCCAGCTCGCTCGGCGTCCGGTAGCCCAGCGCGTAGTCGGCGATAGCGGTCAGCACCGGATCGGGCGCTGCTCGCTGGGCGGACTTCAGGTCGTGCGACATCGCGTCGGGGCGCCGTAACGCCTTCAGGGCCGGTCGGCGAGCGCGACGAACGGCAGATTTTCCGGTCCGATGTAATTGGCGCTCGGGCGGATGATCTTGCCGTCGCTGCGCTGCTCGATGACGTGCGCGGCCCAGCCGGCGGTGCGCGCGATCACGAACAACGGGGTGAACATCTCGGTGGGCACGCCCATCAGATGGTAGGAAACGGCCGAGAACCAATCGAGATTGGGAAACAGGTTCTTGGCCGAGCGCATGACCGATTCGATCCGCTCGGCCACCTGGTACAGACGCATGTCGCCAGCGGCCTCGGACAGCTGACGCGCCACGCGTTTGATGACTTCGTTGCGCGGGTCGGCGATGGTGTAGACCGGGTGACCGAAGCCGATGATCACCTCCTTGCCGGCGAGCCGCGCGCGGATGTCCGCCTCGGCCGCATCGGGCGAGTCGTAGCGCTGCTGGATCTCGAATGCGACCTCGTTCGCCCCGCCATGCTTCGGTCCGCGCAGCGCACCGATCGCCCCGGTGACGCAGGAATACAGATCCGAACCGGTGCCGGCGATCACGCGCGCGGTAAACGTGGAAGCGTTGAATTCATGCTCGGCATACAGATTCAGGGAGGTATGCATGGCGCGGATCCACAGCGCATTCGCCGGCTGGCCATGCAGCAGATGCAGGAAATGCGCGGCGATCGAATCGTCGTCGGTGCGCACTTCGATGCGCCGGCCGTAATGACTGTAGTGATACCAATAGCACAGCATCGACGGCAGGCTCGCAATCAGCCGGTCCGCCAGCTCGCGCGCCGCGGGCGGCGCGTGCTGGGAGCTTTCCGGCTCCAGACAGCCGAGCACCGACACGCCGCTGCGCAGTACGTCCATCGGGTGGCTGCCCCGCGGTAGCAGCTCCAGCGTGCTCATCAGCGCCGGTGGCAGCTCGCGCCACAGCGTGAGCTTGGCCTTGTAGGCCGCCAGCTCGCGCGCATTGGGAAATTTCTCGTGAATCAGCAGATAGGCGATCTCCTCGTACTCGCACAGCTCGGCGATGTCGAGGATGTCATAGCCGCGGTAGTGCAGATCGTCACCGCTCAACCCTACGGTCGACAGCGCGGTGTTACCGGCCACCACCCCCGACAGCGCGACCGATTTCTTCGCCACCTAGCGCCCCTTCCCGGCCGCAAACAACCGGTCCAGATGCTGTTCGAAGGCGTCGTAATCCAGGTACTTGTACAGCTCCGCGCGTGTCTGCATGCGCTCGATCATGCTCTGCTGGGTGCCATCGCGCCGGATCGCCTCGTAGGTCGCAAGCGCCGCGGCATTCATGGCGCGATAGGCCGCGCAGCAATAGAGCACGATATCAACACCCGCCGCGCCGAGTTCATCGCGGGTGTAGAGCGGCGTGCGGCCGAACTCGGTGATATTGGCGAGTATCGGCACGCCGACCGCCTGCTTGAAGCGCCGGTATTGTGCGAGCTCGCTCACGGCCTCGGGGAAGATCATATCGGCCCCGGCCGCCACGCATGCCACCGCACGCTCGATGGCGCGCTCGAGCCCCTCGCTCGCCAGCGCATCGGTACGCGCCATGATTACGAAGTCCGGATCGGTGCGCGCATCGACCGCCGCCTTGACACGATCGACCATCTCCTCGAGCGGCACGATTTCCTTGCCGGGGCGATGGCCACAGCGCTTGGCCTGCACCTGGTCCTCGATGTGCAGGCCAGCGGCGCCGGCCTTGGTGAAACTGCGCACCGTGCGCGCGATGTTGAAGGCGCCGCCCCAGCCGGTGTCGGCATCGACCAGCAGCGGCAAGGCGCACACGTCGGTAATGCGTCGGATGTCCACCAGCACATCGTCCATGCCGCTGATGGCCAGATCCGGCATGCCGAGCGAATTGGCCGCCAGGCCGCCGCCGGACAGATAGATTGCCCGATAGCCCGTGGCCGCAGCCAGGCGCGCCACATAGGCGTTGATCGTGCCGACCACCTGCAATGGCCGCTCCTCGCGCACTGCGGCGCGCAGTCGCGCGCCGGCGGATAATGCGTGCTCGGATGATGCCGTTTCCATCCTTCGAACCCTACACTAGCCGGCACGCTTTATGGAACTGGTGAAAACCGGGGAGTGAAATGCAACCGTTCGGCGCGCGCGCTTTCAGCCACACACGCTCCAGCGGCAGCGGGAGAGTGCAGCGATGCCCTACCGACGCTCGGCGCTGATGCAGGACCGGCTGGCGGACAAGCGCACGCGCATCATGCGCGCGACGCGCCAGCTGATCGCGCGCGGCGGCTTTCGCGCCGCGCAGATCGCGGCCGTGGCGAGCGCCGCGGGGCTGTCCACCGGTTCCATCTACCGCTATTTCCCATCACAGGCACAGCTGTTCATCGAAGTGCTGACGGCGGCCGTGGCCCATGAGATCGAGCTGCTCGAGCGCATAGCCGCGGCCCCGGGAGCGGCGGGCGTGCGGTTGAAGAACGCGGTCGAAACCTTCGCCCGCCGTGCGCTCGAGGGCCGCAACCTGGCCTACGCCTTCATCGCCGAGCCCATCGGCGCGCAGGTGGAAATCGCCAGGCTCCGCTCGCGCCGCGAATTCTGCGCCGTGTTCCAGCGACTGCTGGCTGCCGGCATCCGCAGCGGTGAATTTCCGCAGCAGGACGTGGAGGTCGCCGCGGCCTGCATCGTCGGCGCCTTCACCGAGGCGCTGGTGGGGCCGATCGCTCCGGGCAGCAAGGCCGTGACGCCGCGCGCGCGCGCGCGCCTGATCGCGGGCATCGGCCGCTTCTGTCTGGGAGCGGTCAGGCTCTAGCGCGCAGGGTCCACTCGCGCCAGATCGCCATGGCCACCGCGAGCACCACCGGACCGGTAAACAGTCCCAACAGGCCGAACGCCTGCAGGCCACCCAGGGCGCCGAACATCACGATCAGGAACGGCACCCGGGTGGCGTTGCTGATCAATATGGGCCGCAGCACCTGGTCGGCCGGATGCACCAGCACCGCGCCCCAGGTCAGCATCACAATGCCTTTCCACACCAGGCCGGTGGACAGCAGATACAGGCCGACCGGTACCCAGACGATGGCCGTGCCCACCAGGGGCACGATCGACAGTATGCCGGTCAGGAAACCGAGTAGAACCGGCGCTGCCAGGCCGACCACCTTATAGCCGATGCCGGCCAGCACGCCCTGCACTATCGCCGTGATCAACAGTCCGTACACCACCGCGCGCGTCATCTTGCCTGCCGTCACCAGGTACGGATTGAGCCGATCGGCAAAAAACCCCTCGATCACCTGATCGGCCTGGGTCGCGATCGTCTCGCCGTCGCGATAGAAGAAGAACAAGGTCAGCAGAGTCATCGTCAGCTTCACGATGTTGCGGCCCACGCCGCCGAGGATGCGGCCGAGGTCGCTCGCCCAGCTCAGCAGCCAGGTGCTCAGTTGCCGGGTCAGCTCCGATGGATCGGTTGCATAGCGGTCCATCGTGTCCTGGAGTTTCTGGCCGAGCCAGGGGATGCGGCCGAGGAAATCCGGCACCGCCCGCGGCCCCTGGGCCAGATATTTCGTCAATAGCTGGTACGCCGTAATCAACTCGCCCTGAACCAGCACCAGTATCCACAGCACCGGCAGCACCACGGCGCAGCCCAGTATCAGCGTCATCAGCAGTGCCGCGACGGTGCGGTAGCCGTGCAGCAGGCGGCGCAGCCGGCGGTACAGCGGCCAGCTCGCATACGCGAGGATTGCCGCCCACACGATCGGCGTGATGAACGGCGCGAGAATCATCAGGCACACCAGCACCAGGCCAGTCAGCAGGATTGCGAGCAGCAGTGGCCGGACCCAGGCGGCGGAGGACGCCGGACTCATGCGGTCATGGCCGCCGGCCGCGCGCGGGCGACGCGCGACTGCGTCGGCCGCTGCAGCGCATCGCAGATATAGCGGTCGGCCGCGAGCAGCGCGTCGAGCCGCACCCCGGTATCGATTCCGAGCCCATCGAGCATGTACAGCAGATCCTCGGTTGCCAGATTCCCTGAAGCGCCCGGGGCATACGGACACCCACCCAGTCCGGCCACGGACGCATCGAACACGGCGACCCCGAGCTCGAGCGCCGCGTAGACATTGGCCAGCGCCTGGCCATAGGTGTCGTGGAAATGCCCGGCGAGCCGCTCGACCGGCACGCGCTGCGCTACCGCTTCGATCATCGCCACGGTCTGCCCCGGTGTGCCGACCCCGATGGTATCGCCCAATGAGATCTCATGGCAGCCCATGTCATAGAGTGATGCGGCGACATTGGCCACCGCGCCCGGTGCGATGGCGCCCTCGTAGGGACAGCCGAGCACGCACGACACGTAGCCGCGCACCGGCACGCCGCGCTGCTGCGCGGCGCGCATCACTTCCTGGAAGCGCTGCAGACTCTCGGCGATCGAACAGTTGATGTTCTTGCGCGAAAAAGTCTCCGAAGCCGCGCCGAATACCGCCACCTCGTCCGCCCCGGCCGCCATCGCCGCCTCGAAGCCGACCAGGTTGGGCGTCAATGCCGAGTAGATGAGTCCCGCCCGCCGCGGCACCGCGCGCATCACCGCATCGTGATCGGCCATCTGCGGCACCCGCTTGGGCGACACGAAAGCCGTGGCCTCGATATGGCGCAGGCCCGAATCGGCCAGTCGTCCGATCAATCCCAGCTTCACCTCGGTGGGCACGATCGTGCTCTCATTCTGCAGCCCATCGCGCGGACCGACCTCGACCAGCCTGACGCGCGCGGGCATCATGCGCGCGCCGCTGCTGGTGTGGCTTCGAATTCGATCAGCTCCGCACCTTCCTTGACCTGCTCGCCGACCGCTGCCCGAAAGCCGCGCACGGTGCCATTCGCGGGCGCGCACAGCGTGTGCTCCATCTTCATGGCTTCCAGGATGAGCAGCGGCGCTCCCTTGCGCACCGCGCTGCCCGCGGCGACCAGCTGCGCGATCACACGCCCCGGCATCGGCGCCGCCAGGCTGGCCTCCGCCACGTACGCATCGACCGAGGCCCACAGCGGATCGCGCCACCGCAGGCGGCATTCGCCGGCGTTCGTGACCAGGCGCAACTGACCCGCCTCCTCCTCGATCTGCACCCGGATGGCGTCAGCACCGAACTGCAGATGAAACACGTCGTTGCCCTCGGCTCGCAGCACCGCCGCGGCGCTGCGCTCACCGATCGTCAGCCGCAATCCCTCCGGACGGTATTCCACCACCACCGCAGCCATAGCCGCAGCTGCACCCGCATCCGCGTCGGCGTCGCCGGCATTGACGGGGTCAAACTCGAGCCTGCGCCGCAGATAGCCGTTGAGCCGCCAGCCATCCGCGGCCTCCCAGGCCGACGGCAGCGCGGCGGCAGCGCCCTGGCCGGGTAATTGGCGCTCATCCGCGAGCGTCCAGAGCGCCGCGGCAGCCAGCAGCAGCGCATCGGCCGGCAGCGACGCGCCGCTGACCAGTTCCCGTTCGCGCTCGATGTAGCCGATGTCCAGCCGTCCGCCCGCAAAGGCCTCGCTGCCGGCGAGCCGGCGCAGAAACATGACGTTGTTGCCCACGCCGGCGATTCTCACCTGCGACAGCGCCGAGCGCAGCGCGGCCACCGCTTCCGGCCGCGTGCCGGCGTACACGATCAGCTTTGCGAGCATGGGATCATAATCAATCCCGACCCTGTCCCCCGCCTCCATGCCGGTCTCGATGCGCAGCGCAGCGGATGCGGCCGGCAGTTCGAAGCGGTGCAGCGTGCCGCTCGAGGGCAGGAACCCGGTCTCGGGGACTTCGGCGTACAGCCGCACTTCGATCGCATGCCCGCGCAGCGCAATGTCGCCCTGGCGCAGCGGCAGGGTCTCGCCAGCGGCGACGCGCAGCTGCCATTCCACCAGGTCGAGGCCGGTGATCATCTCGGTGACCGGGTGCTCCACCTGGATGCGGGTATTCATCTCCATGAAGTAGAAGCCGCCAGCCGGCTCGAGCAGAAACTCCACCGTGCCGGCGCCGGTGTAGCCCACGGCGCGCGCGGCATCGCAGGCGGCCCGCGTCACGGCCTCGCGCTGCGCAGCGGTGAAATGCGGCGCCGGGGCTTCCTCCAGCACTTTTTGATGCCGCCGTTGCGCCGAGCAATCGCGCTCATAGAGATGCAGCATCTGTCCCTGGTTATCACCGAAGATCTGCACCTCGATGTGCCGCGGCTGGTGCAGGTATTTCTCCAGCAGCACCCGCCCATCATTGAAACTCGCCCGCGCCTCGCGCTGGCAGGCGGCCAGCCGCTCATCGAACACGGCCGCACTATCGACCACACGCATGCCCTTGCCGCCGCCCCCGGCGGTGGCTTTCAGCAGCACCGGATAGCCGATGCGCTCGGCCTCGGCGCGCAGGCGCGCCGGGTCCTGATCCTCGCCATGGTAGCCCGGCAACAGCGGCACACCGATGCGCTGCATGAGCTGTTTTGCGGTGGCCTTGGAGCTCATGGCGCGCATCGCCGCCACCGGCGGCCCGATGAAGATCAGTCCCGCGGTCGCGCATGCTTGCGCGAACTCCGGATTCTCGGACAGAAAACCGTAGCCCGGATGCACCGCCTGCGCCCCGCTGTGCCGCGCCGCTTCGATGATCGCGTCGATGCGCAGGTAGCTGTCACGCGCGGCGGCCGGACCCACGCACACCGCCTGATCGGCCAGGCGCACATGCCGGGCGGCCGCGTCGGCCTGCGAATAGACCGCCACCGTGGCGATGCCGAGCCGGCGGCACGTGGCCATGACGCGGCAGGCGATCTCGCCGCGATTGGCGATGAGAACTTTTTCGAACATGCCTCAGCCAGCCCAGCTCGGCTTGCGCTTGGCGAAGAACGCGGCGATGCCTTCGCGCGCCTCGGCTCCGGCCCGCACCTCCGCGATACTGCGGGCGGTCTGCTCCGCGACCTGCGGATCGAAGGTATCGTGGCCGCGCAGTGCGACCAGCAATCGCTTGCAATGTGCCTGGGCCTGCGGACCGGCGCTGCGCAGCGACTCGAGCAGCCCGTGCAGGCGTCCATCGAGCGCTCCCGCATCGACGACCTCATGAATCAAGCCGATGCGCAGCGCTTCGTCCGCATCGAAGCGCTCGCCGCTGAGGAAATAACGGCGCGCGGCCCGCTCGCCGATCGCGGCGATCACGTACGGTGCAATGGTCGAGGGTGTCAGCCCCAGGCGCACCTCGGTGGTACCGAACGTGGCCTCGCGCGAGGCGATGGCGATATCGCAGGCGGCGACCAGCCCCATGCCGCCGCCGAGCGCCACGCCATGCACCCGCGCGATGGTCGCCTTCGGTGATTGCGCCAGCGTGCGCAGCATCCAGGCGAGGCGACGCGCATCCTCGAGGTTGGCGTCGTATTCGGCGCGTGCCTGCTGTTGCATCCATTCCAGATCGGCGCCGGCGCAGAAGTTGCGGCCACGCCCGGCAAGCACGATGGTGCGCACGGCTGCATCCTGCGACAGCAGCCCGACGCAGCGTGACAACTCGGTAATGAGTCCCTCATGGAACGCGTTATGGCATTCGGGCCGGTTCAGCCACACGGTCGCGCAGCCGGCACGGAATTCGAGCTGCAGGAACTTATAGTCGGACATCGAGATCTACATCCTGAACATGCCGAAGCGCGTTTCCCCGATCGGCGCGTTGAGCGCCGCCATCAAGCCCAGACCGAGCAGGCGCCGCGTCTGCGCCGGATCGATGATGCCATCGTCCCATAGGCGCGCGGTTGCGTAGTAGGGGTTGCCCTGCTGCTCGAACTGCGCGCGCGTAGGCTGCTTGAAGTCCTGCTCCTCCTGCGCGCTCCAGGCTTTTCCCTGTGCCTCAAGCGCATCGCGCCGTACCGTGGCAAGCACGCTGGCGGCCTGATCACCGCCCATGACGCTGACGCGTGAATTCGGCCAGCTCCAGAGGAAGCGCGGACCGAAGGCGCGGCCGCACATGCCGTAATTGCCGGCACCGAACGAGCCGCCGATCAGCACCGTGAGCTTCGGCACGGCGCTGGTCGCCACCGCCGTCACCAGCTTGGCGCCATCCTTGGCGATGCCCGCGTTTTCATATTTCTTGCCGACGATGAATCCCGAAATATTCTGCAGGAACAGCAACGGCACGCCGCGCTGCGCAGCCAGCTCGATGAAGTGCGCTGCCTTGAGCGCCGACTCGGAGAACAGGATGCCGTTGTTGGCCAGCAGCGCGACCGGGCAGCCGTAGATGTGGGCAAAGCCGGTGACCAGGGTCGCGCCGTAGCGCTGCCGGAATTCATCCAGGCGCGAGCCATCGACAATACGCGCGATCACCTCGCGCACGTCGTAGGGCTTGCGCGTGTCGGCGGGGATGATGCCGTAGAGCTCCTCCGGGTCGTAGCGCGGTTCCTCGACCGGCTGCAGCCGCAGCGCGGGCCCGGCCGGCCGGTTCAGATTGGCGACGATCCGGCGCAGGATCCCGAGCGCATGGGCATCGCTCTCCGCATAGTGATCGGCCACACCGGAGATGCGCGTATGCACGTCCGCGCCCCCGAGCTCCTCGGCACTGACGACCTCGCCGGTGGCGGCTTTGACCAGCGGCGGGCCGCCAAGAAATATCGTGCCGTTGTCCTTGACGATGATGCTCTCATCCGACATTGCCGGCACATACGCACCGCCCGCCGTGCACGATCCCATCACGCACGCGAGCTGCGGAATGCCGCGCGCCGACAGCCGCGCCTGGTTGAAGAAAATACGCCCGAAGTGCTCCCGGTCGGGGAATACCTCATCCTGCAGCGGCAGGTAGGCCCCGCCCGAATCGACCAGGTAGATGCAGGGCAGATGGTTTTCGCCGGCAATCTCCTGCGCCCGCAGGTGTTTCTTGACGGTCACCGGATAGTAGGTGCCGCCCTTGACGGTCGCATCGTTGGCTACAATGACACATTCACAGCCGCTGACCCGGCCGATACCGGTGACCATGCCGGCCCCGGGGACCTCGCCGCCGTACATGTCATAGGCGGCGAGCGCGCTGAGTTCCAGGAATGGCGCCCCCGGGTCGAGCAACAGATCGATCCGATCGCGTGGCAGCAGTTTGCCCCGGGCCCGATGGCGTTCGCGTGCCGCCTCCGATCCGCCCCGGGCCGCCTGCGCGCAGCGTTCGCGCAGCTGCGCCACCAGCGCGCGCATCGCTTGCGCATTGGCGTCGAACTGCGCCTCGCCCGGGCGGATCTTGGATTGGATGACGTTATGCATGCATCTGACCGCGTCGCAACTGTACTCCAGCGATGGAAAATAATGAATCTGGGTTCATTTTTGTGCCGGCTGGCTCACATCGCCCGCCCCTGCCGGACGACCAGCCCCGGCTTCCCGGCTGCCCGGTAATCGGCGTGCGCCGGCCGCCGAGCTTCGGGGCCGCTCATTGGCTTGGCCCGGCGCGCAGCCCCACGGATCGGGCCGGCTGAAGCTGTCGATGGACGTCCGACATGGATATGGGTCAAATTGCCACTCGACCGTCGCCAGCGTGTTGGTCACAATGGCCGGCAAACCGAGCCGCCCGGCGCCCAACCTGAGCGTCGCCGGAGCCTGGCCGGTGCGCCCGCGCAGGGCTCGGTATTCAATGACCGCAGGAGTAGTGCGTGGACTCGCGACGATGGTTGCTGTTGACAGTGACAACGTTCGCGGTTCTGTTGCAGCATTCGAGCGCTCTGGCGCCGCGTACCCGCCCGGCGCAGCCGCAACCCGCGGCTCGCTTTGGCTTCGAGAGCGTGCAACGCATCGCGCAGCAGCGCGCCGCCGAAGCGTATCACGATCACATCGGCAAGCTGCCTGACAGCCTCAGCAGGATCAGCTACGACGACTATCGCAACATCCAGTTCCGCTCGGATCAGGCCCTGTGGCGCAATCAGGCGCTCTTCGAAGTGCAGTTCTTCCATCGCGGTTTTGCCTACGACCGGCGGGTCAACGTCACCGAGGTCGGTGATGACGGCATCCTGCGCTCCGTCAACTATGATCCCTCACAATTCGAATTCGGCAAGGGCGCGCCGCCGAAGGACTTGCCGGCCGACCTGGGCTTCGCCGGGCTGCGCGTGCACTTCCCGCTGCAACGCCCCGACTACAAGGACGAGTTGATCGCGTTTCTGGGCGCCTCCTACTTCCGGCTGCTCGGCCGCGACCAGAACTATGGCGCCTCAGCGCGCGGCATCGCCATCAACGTCGCCACGACCAGCGGCGAGGAGTTCGCATATTTCACCGATTTCTGGCTGGTGCGCCCGGCGCCCGAACAGCGTACGCTGACGATCTATGCGGTGCTCGACAGCCCGAGCCTGGCCGGCGCATATCGCTTCGAGATCAGGCCCGGAATGATCAGCACGGTCGAGGTAACGGCGACCTTATATGCGCGCAACAACGTCGACAAACTCGGCCTCGCGCCGCTGACCTCGATGTTTCTGTACGGCGAAGATCGTGCGCGCGCGTTCGACGATTTTCGCCCCGAGGTGCACGACAGCGACGGCCTGCTGCTGCAGACCGGCCGCGGCGAGTGGTTGTGGCGGCCACTGGCCAACCCGCGCGCATTACGCGTCTCCAGCTTCTCGGACGAACATCCGCGCGGTTTCGGCCTGAGCCAGCGTGACCGCGACTTCGGCCATTACCAGGATGAGGACGCGCACTATCAGCGGCGCCCGAGCTACTGGATCGCGCCGCTCGGGGATTGGGGCAAAGGCACGGTGGAGCTGGTGGAAATCCCCAATGATGAGGACATCCACGACAACATCGTCTCCTACTGGATCCCGTCGCTGCATCTGCAGCCGCATAAGCCGTTTACCTTCTCGTATCTGCTGTCGGCGTATTCAACTTCGAGCCTCTGGTCGCCGGGCGGACGGGCGATCGCGACCCGCACGGCCATCGCCCGCGTGCGCGGCGGGGAGAGCGCGCGCCGCATCCTCATCGACTTCGCCGGCGGCGATCTCGACGGCCTGGTCGGCACGCAGCCGGTCAAGCCCGAGATCAGCGCCCACAACGGCGACATCGACAACGTCACCATCCAGCGTCTGGTGGAAAACGGCGTCTGGCGCGTCAGCTTCCGTCTGCTGCCGAAGAACAACCAGGGCATGGATCTGCACTGCTTTCTGACGCTGTACGGGGACGTTCTGACGGAAACCTGGACCTACCTATGGACCCCGTGAGCCTGCCGGACAACGCGGGCTCGCAGGGGTTCGGCGGGCGGGCGCTGCGCCAGCAGGCGCTGTGGCGCCGGGCCGTGTTCTTCGGCCTGACTTTCCTGACCGCCCTCGCCGCAACCCTGCTGATGCTCGATATTCTCAAGGTCAACGGCCAGACCCTGCTCAACGCCCTGGCCCTGCCGCTGTTCTTCGTGCTGTTCACGTGGATATCCGGGGCATTCTGGACCGCGGTGGCGGGCTTCATCGTGCGCCTGGTCGGCCACGACCCCGCGGTACTGCAGCCGCGCCTCGCATCGCAGCCGCTGCGGGGCAAGACCGCGATCGTGGTGCCGATCCACAACGAAGACACGGTTCGGGTGTTCGCGGCGGTCGACGCCATCTGGTGGTCGCTGCAGCAGCAGGCCGCCGAACAGAGTTTCGACTTCTACATCCTGTCCGATACGCGCGACAGCGACATTGCCCACGCGGAAGTCGCCGCCTGGTCGGCCCTGGTGGCACGGCGCGGCGCCGCCGGCCGCCTGTTCTACCGCCGGCGCAGCGACAATGTCGGGCGCAAATCCGGCAACCTCGCCGAGTTCGTACGCAACTGGGGCGGCGCTTACGACTACATGATCGTGCTCGATGCGGACAGCATCATGTCCGGCCAGGCGCTGGTGTCGCTGGCGCAGCTCATGGACGCGCACCCGGATGTCGGCATCATCCAGACACTGCCGCTGCTGGCCGGCCGCGAGACGCTGTTCGCGCGGCTGCTGCAGTTTGCGGTACGGCTCAACGGCTCCATGCTGGCGAGCGGCCTGGCCTTCTGGCAGCTCAGCGAGAGCAACTACTGGGGCCACAATGCCATCCTGCGCCTGCGGCCGTTCGCGCAATACTGCGCCCTGCCGCGACTGCCGGGAGCGCCGCCCTTCGGCGGCGAGATACTGAGCCATGACATCGTCGAGGCGGCGTTCATGTGCCGCGCCGGCTACAAGGTCTGGCTGGTTCCCGACATCACCGGCAGCTGGGAGGAAGTGCCCTCGAACGTCATCGACTATGCGGCGCGCGATCGCCGCTGGGCGCAGGGCAACCTGCAGCACGTGGGCGTCATGCCGATGCGCGGTCTGCACTGGCTCAGCCGCACGCATCTGCTGACCGGCATCCTGTCGTACGTCTCCTCGCCGCTGTGGCTGCTGGTGCTGATCCTGAGCTCGGTGGTGACGTGCATCCAGGCCGTGACCGGCCATCAGTACTTCCGACCCGGCGCCTACTCGCTGTTTCCGAGCTGGCCGCAGTATCGCGACGGCGAAATCGCCGCGGTGCTGACCATGACCGTCATCGTCCTGCTGGTGCCGAAGATGCTCGGCGGGTTCCTGGCGCTGCGGGACCGGGCCGTGCGCCGCGCCTTTGGCGGCGCACCCAAAATCCTGGGTGGCTTTCTGCTCGAGCAGCTGCTGAGCATACTGCTGGCCCCGACCATGATGCTGTTTCATTCGGAATTCGTGCTGCGCGCGTTGCTCGGCCGCAGCGTCGGCTGGGATGCGCAGGCGCGCGGTGATCGCGGCATCACGTGGCGCGAAGCGTTCATGCGGCACAAATGGCATCTGGCTATCGGCCTGGTTTGGGGCGGTGCGATCCTGGTGCTGGCGCCTGACTTCATCTGGTGGATGTCGCCGGTCATCATCGGCATGTTGCTGGCGATGCCGTTGACGGTGCTGACCAGCCGTGCGGATCTGGGTCGCGCGCTGCGCCGCCACGGCTGGTTGCTCACGCCCGAGGAGACCGGGGAGCCGCCTGAGCTGGCCGCTGCCGCCGCCGCGCGTGCGCATCGGCCGCCGGAGGCCGTCGACATCGCGTCGCCTGCGATGCCGCCGCGTGCACCACTGCCGATGGTGGCCGAGGCGCCCGCCTACCTGGTGCGATCCGGCTCGGGCCGCGCCGGCGCGCCGCCGCGCCCTGCCGACGCGGCGCCGCAATCGCGGGCCGCCGAAACGCCGCTCGCCGATGCCAGCGATGCGGGCCGCCGCCGCGTCGAGCGCACCCGCGAAGCCCCGCACGCGCGCGAGGCCGAGGGCGGCAGCGCCGAGGCCGAGCCGCCACGCCGTCCCGCCGCTTCCGATCCGGGAGCGCAGCCCCGGCCGGCAGCACTTTAGTTTCCGCACTGTGAGTCGCCGCGCACCGGGGTAGCCATGGGCCGCATCTTCGAAGTTCGCAAGCACACCATGTTTGCGCGCTGGAACCGCATGGCGAAACAGTTCGCGCGCATCGCCAAGGACATCAATATGGCGGTGAAGGCAGGCGGTGCGGACCCGACTTCCAATCCGACTCTGCGGCGCATCATGCAGAACGCGCGCGCGGTCAATATGCCCAAGGACAAAGTCGAGGCGGCCATCAAGCGCGCCAGCGGCCACGACGCCACCAACTATCACGAAGTATTGTATGAAGGCTATGCGCCGCACGGCGTGGCGCTGCTGGTCGAAACCGCGACCGATAACCCGACCCGTACCGTCGCCCATGTGCGCAATATCATGAGCAAGCACGGCGGCAATCTTGGCACCACGGGCAGCGTGAGCTTCCAGTTCCAGAAGATGGGAGTGTTCCGGCTCGATCCGGCCGGGATCGACCAGGATGAGCTCGAACTCGAGATGATCGATCATGGCCTGGAGGAGATGGGCGAGGGCCGCGGCGAGAAAGGCGAGCCGCAGCTGGTGCTGCGATGCGCTTTCGAGAATTTCGGCAAACTGCAGGAGGCGCTGGAGGCGCGGCGCATCACGCCGTTGTCGGCCGAGCACGACTATGTATGCACCACGGCGATCGAGTTGCCCGAGGCGCAAGCCACCGAGGCGCTGGAACTGATCGACAAGCTCGAGCAGGAAGACGACGTGCAGCGCGTGTTTCACTCGCTCGCCTGACGACGCATGACCGAACCCCTGCCGACACTGCTGCTGCCCGGACTGCTGGGATCGCCGCGGCTGTATGCACCGCAGCTGCCCGCGCTATGGCAGTTCGGTCCGGTCATGGTGGCCGATCACCGCCGCGACGACAGCATCGCGGCGATTGCGCGTCGCATTCTCGCTCACGCACCGCCGCGCTTTTCGCTGCTCGGACTGTCGATGGGTGGCTATATCGCCCTCGAGCTGCTGCGTCAGGCGCCCGGGCGCATCGCCCGATTGGCGCTGCTGGATACCTCGGCCCGAGCCGACGCGCCTGAACAAAGGCTGCGGCGCGGCGAACTGATCGAGCTGGCGCGCGCCGGCCGCTTCGACGAGGTCGCCGATCTGGCCTACCCGGGCCTGGTCCATCCCGATCGTCTCGCCGATCAGGCGCTGCGCGCGACGGTGCGCAGCATGGCGCAGGACACGGGCGCCGAGGCCTTCATCCGCCAGCAGACCGCGATCATGAATCGCCCCGACTCGCGCGCGGATCTGGCTGCGATCGGCTGCCCGACACTGGTGCTGGTCGGTGAGGCCGATCAGCTCACGCCACCGGCGCGCGCGCAGGAGATCGCCGCCGGCATTCGCGGCGCCCAGCTCGTCGAGGTACCCGCGAGCGGGCATCTGTCGACGCTCGAGCAGCCGGAACGCGTGACGGCGGCGCTGGTGGCATGGCTGGCCACGCCTGAAGGCAGCCCCTGACGCCGCACATGCGCTTGCGCGCGATCAGTCCGCAGCCAGCGCCAGCAGCCGCGTGTCACCGCCAACCGCCGCGGTGTTGATGCTGACCGACTGCTCGACCAGCAAGCGCTCGAGCGCGTAATCCTCATTGGCCACGATCACCGGCTCGATGGCGCCGTCCCCCGCCGCCAACTCCTGGCACAACTGGCGCAACCACTGGGGATGCATGCGCGCCTCGGCCGCGTCCACCAGCACCGCCTGGTAGCGCGGCGCTGATGCCGGCAGCGCGGCGCGCAGTCCCACGGGCAGCTCGGCGCGCAAGCTCGCCGCAAGTTCGGCCTGATCCGCGATCAGCGTGTTGCCGGTCGCCAGCGCCGCCGCCAATTGCGCCAGCAACGCGCCGGCCGATCGCGCCGTGCCGCGCAGCACGCCGCGGGGACGCAGCCGCAGTTCGTTGCTCTCCCCGACGTAGCCGTCGAGCGCCATGCGTGCCTGCAACAGCGTTGCGTCCGCATAGCGCTCGGCCTGCGCAATCAGATCCGGCCGCTGCTCCGCCGGCAGCAGGGTGTCATGGCCCTCGCGCAGCCAGGCGATGAACTGCCCGAGCGGCCGCGGCGCCCGCGCGCTCTGCTCGGCGTGCCATCGTGGTCCCGGAGACTGGCTCAACAGGCGGTACAGGTATAGCGGGCCCCCGGCCTTCGGGCCGGTACCCGACAATCCCTGTCCGCCGAACGGCTGCACGCCGACGACGGCGCCGATCATGTTGCGGTTGACGTAGATATTTCCAACCCGTGCGCGCTCGATGATCTCGCGGATGGTGCCCTCGATGCGCGAGGCGATACCGAGGGTCAGGCCGTAGCCGGTGGCGTTGATCGCGTCCACCAGCGCGCCGAGACGGCGCCGGTCGAAGCGCAACACGTGCAGCACCGGCCCGAACACTTCGCCCGACAGCTCGCTGACCGACTCGATTTCGATCAGTGTCGGCGGGATGAATACGCCACGGGCGCACTGGTCGGTCATCGGGCTCTGGCACAGCACGCGTGAGCGCATCGCTTGCAGGTAGGTATCGATGCGCTGGCGCGCCCGCTGGTCGATCAGCGGGCCGACGTCGGTGGCGAGGTCGGCCGGGTTGCCCACGCGCAGCTCGCGCAGCGCGCCTTCCAGCATCTTCACGATCG
>Ga0302326_10004413_pt1 | contig 32599 bp, 29 predicted proteins | sample Palsa_T0_3_FD_202264 | JGI IMG/M metagenome (GOLD analysis project Ga0302326, IMG submission 202264) | Peat permafrost microbial communities from Stordalen Mire near Abisko, Sweden - Palsa_T0_3 | ecosystem: Environmental > Terrestrial > Soil > Palsa > Peat permafrost | place: Sweden: Abisko...
GGCCGCAGAATCGGCGCCGGGCTCGCCTACGCCGCGGCGGCCGCGGCCGGACTCGCGCTGGCGGTCGCCGGACGGCCGTTCCCGGCCTGGGCGGTCGCGGTAGCCTGGCCGCTGGCGGCCGCAGCCGCCCTGCCTGCAGTGCGGCTGCGCTACCTGGCCGCATCCGCCCGGGACCGGCAGCGGATGCAGTGGATGGCCGTCGGCGCCGTGCTGGCCGCCGACTCGGCCCTGGTCGTCACCGTCCTGCACGTGCTTGTCGGCTGGCCGGGACCGGTCACCGCCGTGGCGGCGGGCTGCGGGGCGTTCCTCGCCCTGGGCATGATCGCCGGCGAGGTCCCGTCCCTCGGGTCCTACGGCGGCCGGGCCCTGGTCCAGGTGCTGTCGATAGCGGGGTTCACCACCGTGGTCGCGGCCATCTACCTGGTGATCGTGCTCGGGATCGGGACCGGGCCCAGCGATGCGGCCGACCGCGAGATCCTCGGGCTGTCGCTGCTGGCCGCGGCGGTCGCGGCGATCGGGTACCTGCCCGCCAGGGACCGGCTCGTCGCGGCGGCCACGCGCTTCGTGTACGGCGAGCGGGAGGCACCTGACGAGACCCTCCGCACGTTCGGGAGCAGGCTGACCAGGGCAATCCCCATGGACGAGCTGCTGCTGCAGCTGGCCGAGTCGCTGCGCAAGACCATGGCGCTGACCAGTGCCGAGGTCTACACCGGCACGGGCGACGTCCTTGAGCGCGCGGCCGCGGTCCCGGACACCGGACAGCGGTCAGTCGTGGTCACCGACCGGGAGCGGGCAGTCGTGGCCAGGGCGGGCGTGTCCGGCAACGCCTGGGCCTCCGTCTGGCTGCCCGCCGTGCTGGACGGCCGCGCGCACGCGCAGGTCAGGGTCGCGCCCATCAGCCATGCGGGTGAGCTTCTTGGCCTGATCGTCACGGAGCGGCCGGCCACTGACGACGCCTTCTCCGACGAGGACGACCGCGTGCTGACCGAGCTGGCCAGGCAGGTCGGCCTCGCGGTGCACAACGCGAGGCTCGACACGGCGCTGCAGACCACACTGGACGAGCTGCGGAAGCAGGCCGACGAGCTGCGCCAGTCCCGGGCGCGCATCGTCGCCAGCGGCGACGCCGAGCGCCGCCGGGTGGAGCGCAACCTGCACGACGGCGCACAGCAGCACCTGGTGGCGATGGCCGTGAACCTTCGCCTGGCGCGCGACATCGTCGCCGAGGATCCGGCGGCGGCGGCCGAGATGCTTGACCAGCTGGCCGGCGACGTGAAGGACACCATTCAGGAGCTGCGCGAGCTCGCCCACGGCATCTACCCGCCGCTGCTGGCCGACAGCGGGCTCGGGGAGGCGCTCCGCGCGGCCGCGAACCGGAGTCCGCTGAGCGTCATCGTGACAGCCGACGGGATCGGCAGGTACACCCCGGACATCGAGGCTGCCATCTACTTCTGCTGCCTGGAAGCCCTGCAGAACGCCGCCAAGCACGCGCCGCAGGCCCGCGTCGAGGTCCGGGCCTGGGAAGAGTCCGGCGGACTGCTGTTCTCGGTCAGCGACGACGGACCCGGCTTCGACGCCGCCAGGGCGCGCCAGGGCCACGGCTTCGTCAACATGGCCGACCGGCTCGGGGCAATCGGCGGCACGGTCCGCTGGGAGTCACAGCCTGGCCACGGCGCCCGCGTCCTCGGCACGGTCCCGCTGCTCTGACAGCGCTACGGCACGGGGTTGCGGCACGGGGCCGCGGCAGCCGGCGCGTCAGCAGGTGCGTCAGCAGGTGGCGAACAATCCGGAGTTCCGTTCCTCCCACAGCCTGCGGATGGTGTCGGAGGCCAGCCGCTCCTTGTTCACGTAGGCGGTCGCGCCGCTGGTCGCGGCCGCCGGCGGGAGGTCAGACGCGTCATAGGTAGAGCACAGGATCACCACGACATCCGGATGGGCTGCGGTGATCTGGCGGGTTGCCTCGATCCCGCTCATTTCCGGCATGTTGATGTCCATCAGCACGAGCGCCGGGTGCAGCCGCTCGACCAGATCGATCGCCTCCGGGCCGCTCGACGCCTCGCCGGCGAACTCGAAGCCATCGAGGCGGCGCAGCACAGCCCTGGCGGCCGAGCGGAACGGCGCCTGATCATCCACTACAAGCACGGAACGCGGGCTGGTCACGGAATCAGCCTCGCATAAGCGGCGGTAGGCGCCGAGGGTGCTGCCATGCGAAACCGGGGTGTGGCCAGCCTCCCGGCGTCATCGTTCGTCCTGCTGGCTGAGGAAGACCAGCACCGCCTTGACCCGGCGATTCACGTCTTTCTCCTCGGATAGCCCGAGCTTGGCGAAAATCGAGTTGGTGTGCTTCTCCACTGCGCGCTCGGTCACGAACAAGGTGGCGGCGATTGCCGAGTTGCTCTTTCCCTGCGCCATCACGGCCAGGATCTCGGCCTCCCTGGGCGTCAGCGAGGCGAGGCCGGCCTGGCGGTCCTGGGAGCGCGCCCGCACCAGCTCATCCACGACGAGCGGGTCGATGACGGACCCGCCCTGCGCCACGGTCCTGATGGCCCTGGCCAGCTCGTCCACGCTGCCGATTCGCTCCTTGAGCAGGTAGCCCCGGCCGGCCGAGCCATGCTCGAGCAGCGCGAGCGCATATCCGGGAGCGGTGTACTGGCTCAGCACCACGACACCGATCTCGGGGTGGTTCTGCCGGATCCAGGCGGCTGCCCTGATGCCCTCGTCGGTACCGGTCGGCGGCATGCGGATATCGGTCACGACGACGTCCGGCACCTGCTCGCCGACCATGGCAAGCAGCTGCGGCAGGTCGGACACCGCCCCGACCAGCTCGAAATCCTCGTTGGCCGCAACCAGGCGGGAGATGCCCTCCCGCAGCAGGACATGGTCCTCGGCCAGCGCGACCCTGATCTTTCCCATACCGGAACGGATCGTAGCGCGCGTCGGCACGTCGCGTGACATTCCGGCGGACTGCGTCGTCGTACCGGTAAATAACCGCTACCAGGGAGGAACACCGACCATGGAACCGCGCCTCAGCCTGCTCGGCAGTACCGTCACGACTAAGTTCGTCAGATACCTCGTCTCCGCGAACAAGGTGGTCACCGACTCCGCCCTGCCAGCCGCCACGCAGGAACTGGTCAGGCTCCGGGCCAGCCAGATCAACGGCTGCGCTGTCTGCACCGACATGCACGCCAAGGACGCTGAGCACGCAGGCGAATCCCAGCTGCGGCTCAACCTGGTCGCCGTGTGGCGGGAGGCGACAGTCTTCACCGAGGCCGAGCGAGCCGCCCTGGAGCTTGCCGAGCAGGGCACCCGCATCGCCGACGCGGCGGCTGGCGTCACCGACGAGGCCTGGGCGAATGCCGCGCAGAAGTACGACGATGACCAGCTCGCCGCGCTGGTGTCGCTCATCGCCGAGATCAACGCCTGGAACCGGCTGAACGTCATCACCCGCCAGCCCGGCGGCGACTACCAGCCCGGTCAGTGGGGCTAGTGACTACCAGCGGAGTTCCTCGTCCCCCTCCTGGAATGTGCCAGTGGGGCCGTCGTTGCCGATGGTCGCCATGCGCACGATGACCTTTGCGCCCTCCTCGACCGGCTGCCCTGCCCCGCTCATCGGCGTGAGCTCGGTAGCGGTGAAGCCGGGCTCGACCGCATTGAACTTGATCTCCGGCACCGCCTTCGCGTACTGGACGGTGATCATCGAGACGGCCGCCTTGCTCGCTCCGTAGACGATGGAGGGGTAATGGAACTGGCGCCGCTCGGGATTCGTGACAGCCCAGAACGAGCCGAGCGCGCTTGAGACGTTGACGACCACCGGGTTAGCGGACTTGCGGAGCAGCGGCAGCGCCGCCTGCGTGACACGGATGACTCCGATGGCATTGGTGTCGAACACCGTCAGCGCGGCCGGCCCGTTCACCTCCTGGCCGCCTCCGATGCCGGCGTTGTTGACGAGTACGTCCAGGTGCCCGTCGCGATCGCCGATGACGCTCATGGCGGCCGCCACCGACGCGTCATCGGTGACATCGAGCTGCACGAACCGGGCGCCCAGCTCGGCCGCCGCGTTCTCACCGCGCTCGACGCTGCGCGCGCCGATATAAACGGTCTGCCCGGCCTCGATCAGCTGCCGGGCCGTCTCGTAGCCGAGCCCCTTGTTGGCCCCGGTGATCAGTGTGATGGTCATATCCCGACTGCTCCCTGCTCTCAGATCACTGGCACGTTCCCGGCCTTGCGGAGCCTGTTCGCGCTGGCCGCCGACCTGCCCGCCGGGAGTCCGCCACCAGCGTCGTTATGCGCCGGCGCAGTCACCGTGGATCTCCGCCCAGCCGGACAAGGACCTCGCCACCAGCGGCTCCTGGCTCGTCCATCAGGGCCAGCAGGATGTGCTCAGTGCCGACATGGTTATCGCCAAGCCGGAGCGCTGCCCGCAACGACAGCTCAAGTACGTTCGCGGCCCTGCCGGTCAGCGGCAGGTTCCCGCCTTGCACAGCCCGTTCGCGCTGGCCGCTCATCTGCCCGGCCAGGTCCCGGATCGCTCCGGCGTTCATTGCCGCCGATTCCAGCGCCATCGCGGCGACGCCTCCGGCGCCGACGAGGCCGAGCAGAAGGTGCGCCGTGCCAACGCAGTCAGACCCCGCGGCCTTCGCCTCGTCCTGAGCCAGAGCCACCGCCCGGCGTGCCTGGTCGGTGAATCGCTGATGCATGCACCACCCCGCTTCGTACCGCCGCCGCCGTAGCCCGGTGGATATCACCGCGTGCGCCGGTTGGCAAGGCCGTGCCGCGTTCTCGGCACGGGTTTGCATGCCGGCAGCCGGGTAGCGAGACCTCGTAGCGAGTGAGAGGAGGGTCCCCGTGCCACGCGGAGCAAGCCCGAAGCGAGAACGCCAGTACGAGCACATCAAGGACAGCGCTCAGGAGCGCGGCGAGAGCCCGAAGCGCGCCACTGAGATCGCCGCCAGGACCGTGAACAAGGAGCGCGCCAGGGCCGGCGAGTCCCGCACGGCAAGCAAGACCTCGACGCAGGACATCTCCTCCGGCCGGCGAGGCGGGCTGCGGTCGCATTCCGGCGCAGCGGGCCGGACGAAAGAGCAGCTCTATGCCGAGGCCCGTAAGCGCAACATCAAGGGCCGGTCCAGCATGACCAAGGCCCAGCTCGAGAACGCACTGGGCCGCTAGCAGGCTCCTTGTCCGCAGGCCCGTGGCTGGAGGAGCAGGGCTGTGTGCGTGGGCCAGGCTGGTCCCGAGCAGGACGGCTTCTTCGAGTTCTACGCCACCGAGTTTCTCCCGCGGCTCCGCGAGAGCTGAGCATCCGCCGCCTCGCGCTCAGCTGGCCGGCTGACTTACGGTGCAGGAGTGAGCAACGGAGCAACGCGCCGCAGTGAGGTCAGCAGCACCGCTTTCGTCGCGCCTGACGTGCTACCCCGCGACCGGATGCACGCGGTCGACATGCGCTCCCTGAAGAAGCTGACGCTGCTGCATGATGCGCTCTGGCTGGACACCCAGTGGCTCGAGGACATCAGCAAGCTCCCGGCCGACGATCTGGCCGGCGGCTCGGTTGACTCCGTCTTCGACGGGCGTCGCTCGCTGGATGAGCTCGTGACCGCCGTTCGCGAGGAGGCGCCGAAGCGGTTCACGGAGATCAGCAAGATCTGGCGGCCGCTGCCGCTATCGCTGAACACCACCATGCGGGCCGCGTGGACGCGGATGGAGTACGGCGCGGAGGCACCCGACCCGTTCGCCACCAACATCGACTACGCCACCGAGGGCGCCCTCCGGTTCGCACTCGCGCAGGACGGGCAGCAGCTGTTCAGCCGCGAGGCGTGGTACCTGGCCCTGCACGGGACGTGGGTCTGGGCCGAGACCGGCGTGGGCTGCGCGACCAGGGATCCCGTGGTGTTCCGGGGCCTGCACCACCTCGCCGTGGCGGCGCCCGACCTGCCTGCCGATAAGCCCGGGCTGGACACCGCGATCGCGCGAGGCCGGCAGGTCACCGCCTACCCGGATCAGGCTTCAGCGGATCCGCTTGACCCGGTCGAGGTCGCCGAGGTCATGGTTCCCGACGTGGAACTGCTGAGCTGGGACGAGATCCTCTATCTCCGGTCGCTGCCGTCCTTCCGGCACGGCCAGGAGCTCATGCGTGAGGGGCAGCTGAAAGGTGACGTGCGCGCGGTCAGCCGGTGGGCCGACCGGCAGCTGAGCGACCTGGTGCTCAAGCTCCGGCCGAGCATGTCCAAGAGCCTGCTGAACGCGTTCGTCGGTAACCTGCCGATCCCGCTGCCGGTCAACCCCATCGGCATCGCCCAGAGCGTCGCGGACATCACCTCAACCGCGCGGATCAACCACGATTTCGGCGGAGTGTTCTGGCTGGCGCGCGCTCGCGATCTCGCCGACGCCGCAGCGGACGCCGCTGCTGCCGGCGCAGCCATCAAGCGGATGCAGGCAGGCGCCGCCGGCAACTCCTAGGCGGGCGAGACGGTCCTGCGCATCACGCAGTGGTTCTTCCCCTTGGGCCGCTCGTAACTGAAGCCGGCCTTCTCGAAGAGGCTGCGCGTCGCGCTGTAAAGGAACGATGCCGTTACCTTCCGGCCGTCGGTGTCCTGCGGGTATGCCTCCACGACCCCGCCGCCGGCCTGCGCTATCAGGTGCAGGGCACCGTGCAGCGCGGCATCTGCCAGCCCCTGGCCGCCCCTCTCGGCAACTGACGCATGGAACCAGGTGCACCAGCAGCCGTTCCAGACACCGTTGTGCCGCCCAGCGAGCTGGGCGAAGGCATCCCAGGTGCCGGGCCCAAGCGGCCTGATCGTGTACTCGCCTGCCATCTGCTCTGCGTCGGTCATGATGGGTAGGCTAGAACGCTTCACGGACGCAGGACGTCCGGGAATACGCGCGCGTTGCCGCCTGTTCCGAGCGAGCGTGACGCAGCAGCAGCAATCCCTTGAGGACATGCAGTTCTGGTTCGATCCGCTTTGCCCGTGGGCCTGGATCACCTCCCGCTGGATGCTCGAGGTGGAGCAGGTGCGGCCGGTCCGGGTCGACTGGCGGATCATGTCGCTGGCCTACCTGAACCTGATCCAGCACGAGGGCAAGGGCCTGACTCCCGAGTACCTGGAGCGGATGGACAGGGCCTGGGGCCCGATCCGGGTGGTCGCCGCGGCCGCCCGGGAGGCTGGACCTGGCATCCTCGGCCCGCTCTATACCGCCATCGGGACGAGGCTCCACAACGAGGGCCGCAGAGACGATCCGAAGGTGATCCCCGAGGCGCTGGCCGAACTGGGCCTGCCCGAGGCCCTGGCAGGCGCCGCGGACAGCACAGAGTTCGACGACGAGATTAAGCAGTCGCATCATGAGGCCTTCGACGTCGTCGGAACGGACGTGGGGACCCCCGTCATCCGGATCCGCGGCAACGCGATCTTCGGCCCCGTCATCACGCCTATCCCCCGCGGCGAGGCGGCCGGACGGCTCTGGGACGGCGTGGTGCTGGTTACCGAGGCGGACGGCTTCTTCGAGCTCAAGCGGACCAGGGACCGCAGGCCAGCGTTCGACTGATCCAGCATCTGCCTGAGCGCACGGTCAGTCCGGGCGCACGGTCAGTCCGGGCGCAGAACGCGGTCGAGCCAGCCGGCCGTCGCCGCGGCGACGGCTGTGCGCGTCAGGCCGGCGGGAGGGTGTCGATATCGAACTCGTTTCCGTCCGGGTCGGCCATGCAGCGCCAGCGGAACCCCTCTAGGTCATGGGTGTCGCCGGGCTCGAGCCACCGGCCGCCGAGGCTCTCGATCTCGGCGGTCGACGCGTCGAGGTCCTCGACAACCAGGTCGAGGTGGAGGCGGTTCTTGCCGGACTTGCTCTCCGGCACCTGCTGGAAGCCGACGGTCAGGCCGTCAGCTGTCCCGGACAGCACGATGAACTGGCCGTCGCCGATTGAGTCTTCGACCTGCACGTCGAGCAGCGCGCACCAGAACGGTGCCAGCTGCTGGGGGTCCGTCGTGTCAATCACCAGGTAGCCGACCGATGCGGGCATCGCGGGTCCTTTCTGCCGCACGGGGAACGCCTGCGGCCGGGTCATAGCAGGCCGGCGATGAGGCTAGCCGCGCGCGCCGCGCCGTCGCTGGCCACCGGCAGATAGTCGACGGGACGGCAGATCTCGCTCGCGATCGCGGCGGCGATGTCGGCCGGCTGCGCGGTCCCGAAGTCCATGCGCCGGCCAGCCCGGTAGCGCTCCAGCCGGTGCGGGACGTGGATGTTCTGCTCGAAATGATGCTGCAGCGGGAAGTACAGGAACGGCCGGCGTGCCGCCGTCAGCTCCATGGCGGTGCTCAGGCCGCCCTGGACGATTGCCAGGTCGCATGCGGCCAGGTGCCTGTACAGGTCGGGTACATAAGGCCGGACTTCAAGCCCGTCGCAGGCGGGCAGGCTGTCAGGGTCAATCCGGGGGCCGGTCACGATAATCATCCGCAGGTCCGGCACCAGGCCCTTCGCCTCGGGAAAGGCCGCCATCACCCGGCGCAGCAGGCTTCCGCCCACGCCGGACCCGCCGACGGTGACGATGCAGACGCGCTCGCCGGGCCGGTAGCCGAGCGCCTCCCGGTCCGCCAGCGCCCGCGGATCGAAGCCGGTGACGTAACCGGCGAAGTCATAGTTCTGCTCGGTCCAGGCGCGGATCGCCGGCAGTCCGGGCCCGAAGCTGTCCGGCACGATGTCGGCGGGCTCGCCGACGAAGATCGCCCGGTCCCGGAGCCGCGGGTAGCGCGCGACGTGCTCGATCATCTCGGCGTTGTAATCGGACGTCAGGGCCGCCTCGCGCTCGCCTCCGCCGGCCACCGGCAGCCAGCCGACGAAGTCGGTGAGCCATACGTATGCAGCTGACTTGAGGTCGGGGTTCTCGTGCAGGTAGTAGTCGAGCTCCCAGGCCTCGTCGCCGATCCACAAGTCGTACTGCTCGTCGGCGGCAAGATCCTGGAAGACCATGAAGTTGGCAACGAGAATCTCGTCCATCCGCCGCCACGCCTGGAAGCAGTGCAGATCGTGCCCGGCCGACTCGGACTCGATGTGGCCGGCTTCGCTGGCAAGGAACGAGCTGGCCGGGTGGATCCGCTCGCCCCGCTCGGCCAGCGCCGCGGTCACCGGATGCTGGGCCAGCCAGTCGATCTCCAGGTCGGGATGGAGGACACGCAGCTGCTCGGCGATGGCAATATCCCGCTGGGCGTGACCAAGGCCGATCGGCGAGGAAATGTAGAGCGCGCGCCGGCGCCGCGACCGGCCGCGGCGCCAGTGCGGCCGGGGCTGCGGCGGGCAGGCGAAGTCGCGGATGATGAGGTTCGTCCGGACCGGATCGCGCAGGTGCGGTGCATGGCCCGACCCGTCCATGGTGACCAGGACCGCGGACGGGAGCATCTTGGCGACCGCCGCGCCGCGAGCCGCCCCGACGATCGCGTCCTCCGTCCCCTGGATGATGAGCACCGGGCAGCGGACCTGCGCGCACAGCTCGCGCACGCTCTCCTCGTCGTTGGACCAGGCCGCGTACATGCCGCGCAGGATTGTCTCCGGGTCGGTCTCCAGGCCCCACCCGATCGCGTCCTCGATCTGCTTGGTGGAATGAAGCTCGGTGAACGTCCGCGAGAAGAAGAAATCCAGGAAACCTGGCCAGTCACGCAGCCAGTAGTGCCGGTTCCATTTCGCCCAGCCCTCTTCCGTGGGCAGTTCGTCGAAGAAGGAGTACGGGCCTTCCTCGTCGGCCGGCTCCGGGCTGACGAGGAAGTTCGGCGCGATCAGGACCAGCGAGGTGACCCGCCCGGGCTGCTCGGCGACCAGCAGCAGCAGTTCCTCGCCGCCGCCGCACCAGGCGACGACTGCCGCGGTGGCCGCGCCGACGGCGTCCAGCACCGCCAGCGCGTCACGCGCGAACTCGCGCCGGTCGTAGGCGGCGACGTCGAGCGGCCGGTCCGACCGCCCGTTACCGCGCGGATCGAACGTCACCACCCGGCCGTGCCTGGCCAGGAAGGGAATCTGGAACTTCCAGATCCGGGAGTGAACGAGCTCCCAGGTCGGCATCAGCAAAATGACGGGCCCGTCGCTGCCGTACGCCTCGTAGTAGACCCGCACCCCGTCACGGTCGATGTAGCCGCTGATCGCAGGATCGAGCGCACGCGTCACGGGCGCGCCTCGAACACGGCGTTGAACGGCGTCTCCGCGACCCGGCGGAAGCGAGTGAAGCCAGCGGCCTTCACCACGTCGGCGATCCGCGCCTCCCCGGCCTGGGCGCCGAGGGCAAGCCCGACGTCCTGGGACAGCGAGGCCGGCGTGCACAGCAGCGTGGAGAAGCCATAGTAAGCCCGCCCCACCGGGTTGAGGTTCTCCTCGACCCGGTCGCCGGCCTGCGGTTCCACGATCATCCAGGTGCCATCCGGCTTGAGTGTGCTGCGGACATGGCGCGCCGCGCCGACCGGGTCGCCCATATCGTGCAGGCAGTCGAACATCGTCACGAGGTCGTAGTCAGTTCCACCGTAAGCCGCTGCCGGGGCCGTCTCGAATCTGGCCCGCTCGGACAGGCCCGCCTCAGCCGCGTGCCGCCGGGCAGTCTCAACCGAGCCGTCGTGATAATCCGATCCGGCGAAGACCGAGTTTGGGTAGGCCTGCGCCATCAGGATCGTGGACGCACCGTGCCCGCAGCCCACGTCGGCGACATGCGCACCGCGCTCGAGCTTGGCCACGATGCCGTCGAGCGCAGGAAGCCAGGCAGCAGTCAGGTTGGCGTTGTAGCCAGGGCGGAAGAACCGCTCGCACCCCTCGTGCACGTCGTGGACGTGCTCATGCCAGCCGTAGCCGGCACCGGTCCTGGCGGCGTCCGTGATGGTCGGCGAGTCCAGCACCGAGCCGAGCGCGATCTGGAAGAACCCTGGCAGGTACGCCGGGCTGGCGGTGTCGGTGAGGGCGATGGCCTGCTCGGGCGGCAGAGTGTACCGCCCGCTGTCCGGGTCGTAGCTGACGAAGCCGCCCGCCGCCTGGGCGTTGAGCCACTCGCGCACGTAGCGCTCGGCTGTCCCGGTGCGCGCGGCGAGGTCAGCCGGGGACAGCGGGCCGGCGTCGGCGAGAGCGCGGTACAGCCCGAGCTTGTCGCCCATGACGACCAGCGCGGTGTTCAGCGTCGCGCCGACCTCCCCGACGGCCTTGAATACGAAATCCTGTAGTTTGTCCATGTCGACGGCGGCCGGGGCTGCCTGGCTGGTGCTGGTCATGACGTCCCTCCCTGGGCTGGCTTTCTGCCGACGCTAGATTCGGCGGCCCGCGCCTCGCATCAGGGAGCCCACCTAGTCCTGTGGCAGCATGCCGTGCTTGTGTCCGGCGTGGCGTGATCAGGATCACGGCTGTAGTGCCAGGTCCGCGCGATGGTGTGCTGCGCCGCGCCCGGTGCCTACAATCGCGCCATGCTGCTGGGCCGAAGTCGCGAGCGGCGCCGCATCGACGACGCGCTGGCGCAGGCGCGGGCCGGCGCGAGCGCGGCCCTTGCCCTGACCGGGGATCCCGGCATTGGCAAGACCACGCTGCTGGACTACGCCGCAGCTCAGGCGGCTGCGTCGGGTATGCAGGTGCTGCGGGCGCGAGGGGTCGAGTCCGAGGCGCAGATCCCGTTCGGATCGCTGCTCGAGGTGATCAGGCCCGCACTGACGCTGCTTGACACGATCCCGCCGCCTCAGTCGGCCGCGCTGGAAGGCGCACTGGCGCTGCGGCCGGGCGCCGCCAGCGACCGGTTCGCGGTCGGCGCGGCGACGCTCAGCCTGCTCGCCGCATGCGCCGAGCAGGCACCCGCCGCCCTGCTACTCGACGATGCGCAGTGGCTTGACGTATCCAGCGCCCAGGCGCTCCTCTTCGCCATCCGCCGCCTGGTCGCTGACCGCATCGCGGTGCTGATCACCGTGCGCGCGGGCGAGCCGTCGGTGCTCGACGGCGCCGACCTGCCGGTGCTGGAACTGAACGGCCTCACCAGCGAGGAAGCCCTCCAGCTCGTGCCCGGACTCTCGCCCGAGGCCGCCGCACGGCTGCACGCTGCTACTGCCGGAAACCCGCTCGGGCTACTGGAGCTGGCCGCCGCCAGCCAGGACCAGGACCTTGAGCTGGCCCCCGAGGGCGCGCCGCTGCTGGTGACCGCCAGGATCAGCCGCGCGTTCCTCTCCCAGGTCACGACTTTCGGTGCCGCCACCCGGCGCGCACTCGTTCTGGCGGCGGCCTGTGATACCGGCGATCTGCCGCCCATCGAGCGGGCTGCGGCCAGACTCGGCATCGACCTGGCCGCGCTGGCGCCGGCGGAGAGCGCCGGGCTCATCCGGCTCCAGCACGGCTCGCTCGAGTTCCGGCACCCCCTGGCCCGCTCCGCTGTCTACGCGGCCGCCGCGGCCGGCCAGCGCCGGGCGGCCCACCGTGCCCTGGCGGCGGCATTGCCGGACCGGGACATCGGCGGTCGAGCCTGGCATCTGGCTGCCGCGGCGACTGGAACAGACGAATCCGCATCGGCGGCCCTGGAACAGGCGGGCAGCAGCGGACTGGACCGCAGTGCCTACGCCGCTGCCGCGGCGGCGTTCGAGCGGGCTGCCCGGCTCACCGCGAGCGGCGACCGGCGGGCCCGGCTGCTGCGCCGGTCGGCGGAGGCGCGCTGGCTGGCCGGATTCACCGATCATGCCGTCGCCTTGCTGGCGGAGGCGCGGGAGAGCACCGCGAACCCGGCTCTGCTGGCCGAGACTGACGAGCTGGCCGGGCACATCGCGGCCCGCTGCGGGCCGGTCATGCGCGGTCATGCGATCCTGACTGCGGCCGCCGGGCAGGCAGATCCCGAGCGCGCGATCGGCATGCTGGCTGAGGCCGCCCTCGCCTGCCTGTACGCGGGCAACCCCGCCGAGATGGCCGCGACCGCAGACCGGATTACCAGGATCCTGCCCGTGCTGCCCTCGCGCCGCGCCAGCTTCCTGGCCTCGATGACGGCGGGGATGGCCGGGATCTTCGGTGCCGACGCGGCCGCCGGCGCGCAGGCCGTGCGGTCGGCCGTGACCATGGCCGAGGAGTCTGCGCAGCTGCGGGACGACGTGCAGCTGATCCCCTGGCTCGCTCTCGGTCCGCTCTTCCTGCGTCAGGCCAGCGCCGACCGGGCGCTGCTCGACCACGCTGTCCTCATGGCGCGATTGCGGGCCGCGGCGGGCGCGCTTCCGCTGGTACTCAACCTCATCGGGCGCGATCATGCCGGCACCGATCGCTGGGCCGCGGCTGCCGCAACGTATCAGGAGTCGATCGGCCTGGCCCGCGAGAGCGGGCAGCGAACCGAGCTGACGTTCGGCCTGGCCGGACTGGCGTGGCTGGAGGCGCGACGCGGCCGGGAGGCGCAGTGCCGGGCCTGCGCCGGCGAAGCGCTCGGCCTGAGCCGGGAACTGGAAATGGGCCTCAGCGAGATCTGGGCAACCGCTGCGCTTGGCGAGCTCGAACTCGGGCTCGGCGACGCCGCGCGGGCCGCTGAGCACTTCGAGCACCAGCGCCAGCTGCTCCGCGAGCATGGGATCACCGACGCCGACCTGAATCCGGGGGCGGAGCTGACCGAGGCCTACAGCCGGCTGGGCCTCCCCGAGCAGGCAGGCCGCGCTGCCACCGAGTTCATCTCCGCCGCGGCCGCGAAGGGCCAGCCGTGGCCGCGCGCGCGGGCCCTGCGCTGCCAGGGGCTGATCTCTGCGGGGGACGCGTCACCGGCCGCGTTCGAGGAGGCGCTGGACCTGCACGCGCAGACGCCGGACGCCTTCGAGACCGCGCGCACGCAGCTTGCCTACGGCGAGCGGCTGCGGCGGATCAGGAACCGGACCCTCGCCCGCGAGCAGCTCCGGTCGGCTGCGGAGACGTTCGAGATACTCGACGCCCGCCCGTGGGCTGACCGGGCATTCGCCGAGCTTGCGGCAACCGGTCAGACGCTCCGCCGGCGCGACCACACCGCCGTCGAGGAGCTAACCCCCCAGGAGCTGCAGATCTCGCTGCTGCTCACCGCCGGGCGAACGACCCGCGAGGCAGCATCAGCCCTGTTCCTGAGCCCCAAGACCGTTGAGTATCACCTGCGGCACGTGTACCAGAAACTCGGCATCCACTCCCGCGACGAGCTGGCCCACGCGCTGGCTGCCCAGTCGCACTAGCACTGGCACTATCTGAGGTATGGAGTTGCTCAGGACAGATCGCCTGCTGCTTCGCCACTGGGATGCAGCTGATCTCGCAGCGTTCCTTGACCTGTACTCGCGGGAAGACGTCGTGCGCTGGCTCGGGCCGCACCCCCGCCGGCCGCTGGCCACAGCGGCCGAGGCGCAAGAGCGCCTGACTCGCTGGCATGAGCACGAGCGCGGCCTTTCGCCTCCGCTCGGCCTGTGGGCAATTGTCCCGCATGGGGCAGGCAGGCCAGCGGGAACCCTCCTGCTGCTGCCGCTCAGCGACGCCGACGGGACGACCGGCCTGGTGGAGGTGGGCTGGCACCTGCACCCGCAGTACCAGGGGAACGGGATTGCCACCGAGTCGGCCCGTGCGGTCCTCGCCAAGGCCGGAAAGGCCGGCATCGATGAGGTGCTCGCCATCATCGAGCCGGACAACGTCGCCTCACAGCGGGTCGCCCATCGCCTGGGCATGACTGACGAGGGCCTGACTGAGCGCTGGTTCGGCCTGACGGCACGTCAGTACCGCGCGGTCATCAGCACTCAGGGGTCCTGACCACCGGGATGATCTGAAGCACCCGCCCGATGGTGACACCCGGTACAACCGGGCGTGTAATGGACGGACCCGATGTTGCATGGAGGCAGGCTCGATGATGTACCAGGTAGTGAACCCGGCCACCGGAAAGGTCGAAAGCGAGTACCCGACGGCGACTGACGCCGAGGTCAGCGAGGTGCTGGCGAGAGCCGAGCGGGGATACAGCTCGTGGCGGCGAACTCCGATCGAAGAGCGCGCCGCGATCCTGCACCGGGTCAGTGAGCTGTATGTCGAGCGCTCCGCCGAACTGGCCGCGATCATCACCCGCGAGATGGGCAAGATCACTAAGGCCGCCAAGGGAGAGCTGCGCTTCGTCGCCGCTATCTACGCGTACTACGCCGACAACGCGGCAGAGCTGCTCAAGGACCAGCCGCTGGCCTCGAACCTGCCGGGCACGGCGTGGGTACGCAAGACCCCGATCGGCGCGCTGCTCGGCATCATGCCGTGGAACTACCCGTACTACCAGGTCGCCAGGTTCGCCGCGCCGAACCTGATGATCGGGAACACCATCGTGCTCAAGCACGCGCCCCAGTGCCCGGAGTCAGCCCTGGCCATGGAGCAGCTGTTCCGCGATGCCGGCCTGCCGGACGACGCCTACATCAACATTTTCGCGAGCAACGAGCAGGTCGCCCACATCGTGGCCGACCCCCGCATCGCCGGGGTGTCGGTGACGGGCAGCGAGCGGGCCGGGTCGGCCGTGGCCGCTGTCGCCGGGCAGAACCTCAAGAAGGTCGTGCTGGAGCTCGGCGGCTCGGATCCGTTCATCGTGCTGGATGGTGCCGACCTGCCGAAGGTCGCCAGGACGGCAGCAGCGGCCAGGATGGAGAACGGCGGCCAGGCGTGCAACGCATCCAAGCGGATGATCGTGGCCGATGGCATCTACGACGACTTCATGCGCGAGTTCACCGCCGCGATGTCCACCTACGTGACCGGTGATCCAACCGACCCGGCGACGAGCTACGGGCCGCTGTCGTCGGAGCAGGCGGCGCGCAACCTCATGGAGCAGATCGACGACGCCGTCAGCAAGGGCGCCACGGTCCACCTCGGCGGGCATCGGGTCGACGGGCCCGGCGCCTTCGTGGAGGCGACGGTGCTCTCGGGCGTTACCCCTGAGATGCGGGCTTTCCGCGAGGAGCTGTTCGGCCCGGCCGCCGTGGTCTACCGCGTGGCCGGCGCCGATGAGGCGGTCGAGCTGGCCAACAGCAGCGCATTCGGGCTCGGCGGAGCCGTCTTCAGCAGCGACGAGCAACTGGCCATGGACGTCGCCGACCGGCTCGACGTCGGAATGGCCTGGGTCAACAGCGGCGAGCTGGGCGGCCCTGAGCTGCCTTTCGGCGGCACCAAGCGGTCCGGTGTCGGCCGCGAGCTCGGTCCGCTGGGCATTGATGAGTTCGTCAACAAGAAGCTCATCCACACGCCGCCCGCCGCGCAGTGAGCGCCTGGTGACCTAGCCTGGCTCGCCCCCGGTCCGGCTGCCGAGCAGGCTGCCCAGATACCGTCCGAGCTGCGTGACCCGCGGGTCGGGCCAGAACGCCGAATGATGGTGGATGGGCGGCGGCGTCGGGTCCGCGTCGGCCGTGACGGTGACGGGATCCCAGCATGGCTGGTCGACTCCGTCCTGGATCCCGGCCGGATCGGGGCCGGGGCCGGGGCCTGGCTCGCGGAAGACCCATGAGCCGACGTAGTCGGTGCGCCTGACGAGGTTCTTCCACCTGCGAAGGCCGGGGCCGCCGCTGGTCTGGAGCAGTTCGCCCAGCGTCTGGATCGGGACGGTGCCGAAGTAAGCGGGGAAAGCGCGCCCGTACAGGTTCCTGGCGGGACAGGCGAGGGTGAGCAGCGCGACGAGCGTCCGCGTGTCTTCTGGCAGCTGGCCGATGACCGCTGTCGCGATGATGGAGCCCTGGCTGTACCCGGTCAGCAGTACCGGACCGGACGGAACCGAGAGCTGAGGCGACTCGGCCGGACCGGAGTTACGGCGCTCAGCCGCGATCTGCGCCCAGGCGGGATCGGCATCGTCAGGTCGCACCGTTCCCGTCAGGATCCTGAGCCGGTCGACCAGCTCGGGCACGGCGCGCTCGGCGTAGCACGGCGGGGCGAACGGATGGGTGGCACGAGGCCAGAACGTGCCGACATCCCACAGCGCACCGATCGTCCTGCGCTGTGCCGGGCTGCTGTAATCAGAACGCAGCAGTGCAATCAGCAGGCCCGCGAGGAAGAGGCCCACCACGCTCTCCAGGACGGCGAAGCCGGGCAGCTTCTGGGACAGGACGCCGTGGCGCGAGGCCTCCGCGCCGTAGATCTCGGCCAGCACGGTGGCAACCGTCATCCCGGCCGCCGACCACACGGCGACGACGGCCGCCTGGCCGATCAGCAGTCCGGCCGCCCAGGCACGGGCGATGCTCCGGCGGCTGCTCTGGTAACCGTCGGCATCTGCGTCGCCGAACTGGCGGCCGTAGAACGCGGCGACCGGGGAGGGGGCAGTCGATTCGCCCGGTCCTGGCGCCGCGAACTGCCGGGAGTGCCTGACCCACGTGTAGAAGACCCAGGGGGCTGCGATCAGCAGGCCGGCCAGCAGCCCGACCGGGGCCGCGGCGAAAGCGTAGACCGGCCACGGGATCTGCAGGGCGTTAGCTGGCGGGGTCGCGAGCTGGATTCCGCTCGGGACCGGTGTTCCCAGAAGACGGGTAGCGAACAGGTCGGCGAGAGCACCGAACGTGCCGCCCAGGCACACGGCAAGCACGCCGAAGACGGTCGTCAGGTGACCAGCGCTGAACGGCTGGTCGCCGGATCGCTGGAGCGGGGCCGACCTGGCCAGCTTCCACACGGTCAGCGCCAGGATGAGGAGCAGGAGTGCCTGGACAGCAAGCAGGAACGCGCAGATGTTCGTGAAGCCAGGCAGAGTGATGTGCCTGGTGCTGTCGTCGACGGGCCACTCGCCGGTGAAGAACGCCCCGATGAAGCCCGCGAGTCCTGCTGCCAGCAGAACGTAGCACCACAGCGTCGCGGCCGTCTTGTCGTGCGGTGCCTGCCCGGCCCCGGCCGGCGGATCAGCAAGGGTCAGGCTGTGCCGGTCAGCCAGCGGCAGGCAGAGAGTGACCGCGACGAGCAGCAGCACCAGGCCTGACAGGCACAGGACAGCCAGCCGGCCGGTGCCCATGTCGGGGCCGGGCCGCGCGACGATAAACGCGGTCAGGGCGGCGGCACCACCAGCATGCAGGCTCCGGTGCCTGGTCACCAGCTGCTGGCCCGTCCAGAATCCTGACTGCGTCAGCGGCCACCGGCGGTTGATGCCGGCCCGTGCATGGGTGGTCCGTGCTTCGTAGCGGTGCGCCGTCACGACGCTGATCAGCCACATGGCGCCCAGCACTGCCGCCACGCCCGCCAGGGCAAGGGCAACCCGGGCCGCTGGCGACCACTGCGCGTACCACGACAGCCAGGACGGGAAGTGCGCGTTCCTCGCCTGCAGGGCGGCAGTGCTCACCAGGATCGAGACGGTGACAGTGGTGAACTGCAGGGTGGCCGAGAAGGCAAGGAGGCGCAGCAGGGTCTGCGCGACGGCATGCCACCCATCCCGTCCGAGCCTGCTGACAGGGTCGGCGCCAGCGCGGCTGACCTGCTCCACGTCGTAAGCCCGCGGCGGCGGCAGCGCGAAGTGAGCGACGTTGTACAGCATGAACGGAGCGAGGACCAGCCAGGATGCCGAGGCCAGCGGCGACTCGGTGAGGCCGCCCCACGAGTAGGCCTCGAGTTTCCACGGCACGCCCGCGCCGCCGCCGCCGGCCGCGGTCCACCGCCGGTAGAACATCGTCGTGCCATCACCGGCAACCTGTACCGCAGCCGGATGCTCCAGCATCACCGGGGCGGTGGAGCCGGACACACCATGAATGCGCAGTTCGGTGAACTGCGCCGCGCTGTCCCCGAGCGTCGTGTCGGTCAGGGCTCCCGCGCCCGCCGCACGAGCCGGGCTGGTCAGATCCGCCTGCGCGAAACCCCAGGCACCGCCCAGCCCGAGTAACACATCCCGGCTGACCGGGGGTTCCTGCTCAGCCATGATGCCCTCTGCTCTGGAGCGCCATCGATGCCGCGAGGGAGTGCACGCCAGACGTCGCCGCCGACGCTAACGAGCAGTGTCGGGTAAGCCAGGCAACGAGTCAATAGAGCCCTGCGGAGGATTGACGCGGGCCGGATCCGGCGAGCACAGCGGCCTGCCGTCCTGCGATCATTTGCTGAGCGGCTTTCCCGATGCATTGGAGCAGACCATGACTGCAGGCCCCGCAACTGGTGAGGGCAGGATTGTCGTCGGCGTGGACGGATCACGTCAGTCTCAGCTGGCGCTGCGGTGGGCTGCCCACTTCGCGGCGATCTTCGGCGCCCGGCTGGACGTCGTGGGCTGCTGGGAGTACCCGCCCTCGTACGGATGGGCTGCTGTCGCCCCGGAGTGGAGCCCGGGCGAGGACATGCAGAAGGTTCTGGAGGAAACTGTGCAGGCCGTCTTCGGTACGGAGCCGCCGAAGGGAATGCAGCTGCGGGTCGTCGAAGGGGGCGCCGCCAAGGTCCTGCTCGACGCGAGCGAGGGCGCGGCCATACTGGTCGTCGGCAGCCGCGGCCACGGAGGCTTCGCCGGCCTCCTGCTCGGCTCGGTCAGCGCGATCGTCGCCGAGCACTCCTCCTGCCCGGTGTTCATCGTCCACGGCGACCAGCCGCCGCCCTCGTAACGGCAGCAGCGAGCGCGCTGCGTTTCATCGCATAGTGTCGGGACGGGCCTTGCGGCCTTCCCCTGTGCCGAGAAAGGAGTGAAGGTTCATTTCCAGCACGACTCCATCGTCAGCAGCCGAGCGAGAGGAAAAGGAGGAAGGGCCGGAACTCGTCCCCCGGCCAAGAACGTCGCACATCATCGGCCAGGTCGGCGCCACGCTAACGGCCACCTTCGCGCTCAGCTTCCTCGGCACCGCCGGCACGCTGATCGGCCTGGCGCTAGGCGCGGCCATGTCGGCCGTCCTGCCAACGGTCTACGAGAACCTCGTGCGCCGTTCCCAGCACAAGGCCAAGCTCCTCCGCGAACGCCAGCGACAGGCCAGGGCAAGCGCCTCCCATGCGGGCGATTACGAGGTCCTCTACAAATCCGACGAGCCCGCGACCAGGCCACGGGTGAGCCTTCCGTGGAAGCGCATGGCCGTCGCCGCGCTGGCCGTCTTCGCCATCTGCGCGGTCACCGTGACCATTGTCGAGGCGATCGCCGGCAAGCCCATGAGCGCCGTCGTGACCAACAGGCACGGTTCTGGCTACACCTTCTCGGGCGGCAGCTCCGGCTCCGGCAGCAGGACTCCCGTGGCTCCGAGGCGACAGCACAGCCCCTCTCCGGGCGTATCGACCCCGGCTCCCACGCCGGCGTCATCGTCCTCATCCCCCGGAGCGGTGTCGCCATCGCCGGTGCCGAGCGCGACGCCGTCGGCCCCCGCGTCGAGCTCCGCCGCCGCTGCGACCGCGCAGCCTTGACAAGCGCACGCCAGCCCGGGCCGACGGTACGATCGGACCGCATGGGCAGCCCTGGCCTTCGCGCCGCCGAGTCCGCCATCGTCTTCCGGGCTGCCGGCGTGGCCGTCGTCCGGGACGACCAGCTGATCCTGGATCAGGTCACCGTCACCATCCGGGGCGGCGAGCACTGGGCGGTACTCGGGCCGAACGGCGCGGGCAAGAGCACGCTCCTGCAGATCATGGCGACCTACGTCTACCCGACCAGGGGGCAGGCGGACATCCTCGGCCACAGGCTCGGGCGGGTCAACGTGTTCGATCTCCGGCCTGCGATCGGGCATGTGAGCATGCACCACCGGGTGGATCCCCACCGGACGGTGCGGGAGGTCGTGCTGACCGGGATCACCGGCACCATCCAGCTCGTCAGGCAGCGTGAGCCCAGTGCGGCCGAGCTTGCCCGCTCGGCTGCCCTCACCGAGCTCCTGGGCCTGGCCGGACGGGCCGACACACCGTGGCAGGTACTGTCGCAGGGCGAGCGCAGCCGGGCACTTATCGCGCGCGGGCTGATGGGACGTCCGCGACTGCTCCTGCTGGACGAGCCCGCGGCAGGCCTGGACGTGCCGGGCCGCGAGCAGCTGCTGACCAGCCTGGACGACCTGCGCCGCGAGGAGCCCAGCCTGGCCACCGTGCTGGTCACTCATCATCTGGAGGAACTGCCCGCCAGCACGACGCACGCGCTGCTGATGCGCGGCGGCCGGATCCTGGCGGCCGGGACGGCGGCGGACGTGCTGACAACCGAGCTGGCGAGTGCCTGCTTCGACCACCCGGTCTCGGTCAGCAGGCACTCGGGCCGCTGGGCCGCTATCGCCGGATCGGCGCAAGCCAGCTAGGGCGCCGTTGAGCCGGACGACGACTGCAGCTGCCTGAGCTCGGGACGAGCCAGCGGCTTCAGCGCGGGGCTCGCGTTCTGCGCAAGCATGAGTGCCTGCTCGGAAAACCAGGATCCCGCGGCCGGATCGGTGATGACCGAGCCGGCCTGGACACTCCACAGCGGGTCGAAAGTCTGGAACGCCGCGCTGGAAGTGCCTGGCCACGAGGCGACGGCTGGCGTGTAGGCGGCATTGTCCCAGCTGCGCACGTCGCCTGCAGCGTCACACTGGCCGTCCGACTGGCCCGGCGTCTTGATCCAGAGGTAGGCGTCGAGCAGGGGCGGATTGCCGGGCAGGCTGGTGTCCAGCGAGCTCAGCGTGACGCCTGTGGCAGCACTCGGCGTCGACCCCAGGGCCGCGTCAGTTGGGTTGCACCAGTTACCGGCCACCAGCGTGCTGATGACGCTTCCGGGCTGGTCGTAGGGCGCGCCAGCGTAGGTCTGCATGCTGTTCGGGCCGAGGCCGTTGCGGCTGGTGTCAACGATGAAGTGGGTGGTTGGCACAGTACCGCCCAGAGCGCTGGCATAGCTGGCGTCGATACCCGAGGTATTGAGGTCCGGGGTGGTGGTGGTCTCACTCCAGACGGCGAACGGGCTTAGTGCCACGCCGTTGTAAGCACCGATCAGCGAGGCAATGCTGGTTCCGGGTGCGCCGCCGTTCCAGTACTGGCTGGCGCAGCCGCCAGGCGGAGACGTCGGAGGATACGCCGGCCCGGCGAAGGCACCAGTCGGAGTGGATGTTCCCGTGAAGGTGGCCACCGCGGCCAGGGCATCAGCCGGGGTCTGGGCCTCGTTCACGGTCGCGTAGGCGATGCATGAGGACACCCAGGTGCCGTAGAAGTCGCTGTTGGTGTCGTACTGGTAGTTGGAGACGTTGAGGAAGAAGCCCTGCGTCTGCTGGACGTCCGCGGCGACGAGCGTCTCGGCCATTCCGCCGACGTTCTGCCAGTCGCTGTTCCCCGCATCGAGGTAGAGGCTGATGTTCGGGTCGTTCTCGAGCTCGCCAACCGCATAGCGGATGTCGTTGACTCGCGTGGTGTTGGTGATATCCGGGAACTCGGCCGCGTAAGCAGAGCCGCAGTAACCCGGAAGGTTGGCCAGAGCGTCCGGCTCTTCGAGCACCACCGCCTTTGCGTCGCCCAGAGCGCTGCTGATGGAGTCGATCCAGGAGTCGTAGGCGGCGTCCGACGGCGCCCCGCCAGCCGAATACTGGGAGCAGTCGCGGCCGGGAATGTTGTAGGCGACAAAGATCGGCACCGCGTTCTGCTGCCTGGCTGCAAGCAATGTCAGCCTGACCTGCCGCGCAGTGTCCGCGTCAGCCTGTTCCCAGCCCAGGCTGCCGGGCTCGGCAGCCTGGGCCGGGGTCTCACCGTCGAGCCAGACCGCGGACGGTACCGACTCCATTGCGGCGATGAGGCCGGCATTCTTGAGCTGGCCGCTGGCGATCAGCTGGAGGATCTGCTGCACCGAGCCCTGAGCTGGCGGGGGCACGTAGAAACGCGTGCCTGGAGGTAAGTCGTGCGCTCCCGGAGTCGATGCCGACGCCGAGGGGGCTGCCGTGCCGAGCACGCCGACACCAACGGCAATCACTGCGGCGAGGGTGATGAGCCTGACCTCGTGCTTCATCGCGCCTCCTCGCGCATCTCAGACTGGCCGCGGGCAGGGCACCTGAACCGGTGCGTAACCGCTTACAACGACACCTACCATCAGATCGGGGTATGTCAACCCATGCGCGCACATCTGAAGCCAGCGCTAGTCGCCCTTAGCAGCGGGTGCTTGGAACGGCAGATTCATTGCCCCTGGTGGAAGGCCTGCCGCAGGCGGACCGCGATCAGCTGCTCGACCAGCCCGGACGGCAGCGGCTGGTCAACGGGGAAATGCAGGGATCCTGCGGACTTCTGATACCCGGCTAGCTCGTCAGTCAGCTCCGGGAAGACAGAGCCGCTGTGGGGCAGATAGCTAAGGTGGTTCTTGAAGGCAGCGAAGCCTGCGATCGTCTTGCCACCGATCCGGAAACCCGGCAGGCCGTAGGAGAGGCACTGCTCGGCGCCGGGAAGCACGGCGAGGATGTCGCGGCGGAGCTGGCTGAGCGTCGAGCGCTTCGGCTCCTCCAGGCTGTGCAGGTAGTCGTCGATCTCGGCAGCTGACATCGGTTGCCTCCGGGCGCTCTGCGAGCATGACGGCTCCACGATAATGGCCGCCGCGTCCGGCTCGCGGCTGTCCCGCAGCCGTCGCGCCGCGCCATTTCACCCGGACCGGGTGAGGCGCCGCGGACGCCGCTGTGACGAGCCTGGAATTTGCGCGGTCGTCAGGGCGCAGAGGGTCCGCCTCAATCCACATCTGGACTTGCTAGGAGGTCGTACATGTCAGCCGCAACCGGGAACCCAGCTATCCGGCCGTTCACTGTCGAGATCTCTGAAGCGGAACTCCAGGCCCTCCGGCGGCGCGTCGCGGACACTCGGTGGCCTGACAAGGAGACCGTCCCGGATCATTCGCAGGGCGTCCAGCTGGACACGATCCGGGAACTGGCCCGCTACTGGGCCTCGGACTACGACTCGCGCCGGTGCGAGGCAAAGCTGAGCGCCCTGCCGAACTTCAAGACCGATATCGACGGGCTCGACATCCACTTCATTCACGTTCGCTCAGACCATGACGATGCCCTCCCGCTCATCCTCACCCACGGGTGGCCCGGCTCAGTCATCGAGCTGCTGAAAGTCATCGATCCGCTCACCAACCCAACGGCCCACGGCGGGACAGCATCGGATGCCTTCCACGTGGTGATTCCGTCGATGCCGGGTTACGGATACTCAGACAAGCCGCGAGCGCCAGGCTGGGGCCCAGACCATCTGGCGACCGCCTGGGTCGAGCTGATGAAGCGCCTCGGATACAAGCACTTCGTGGCGCAGGGGGGCGACTGGGGAGCGGTCGTGACGGACCTGATAGCCGCCCAGGCACCGCCGGAACTGCTCGGCATGCACACCAACATGCCCGGCGTGATACCCCCGGAGATCGCGCAGGCGCTCCCGATTCCCGGTCAGCTCGCCCCCGGCGATCCGCCGCCAGCCGGCCTGTCCGCCGACGAGCAGCGTGCCTTCGAGCAGATCAGCACCTTCTACACCAGTGGCGCCGGCTACGCGGTAGAGATGGGGACGCAGCCGCAGACGCTGTACGGAGTGGCGGACTCGCCGGTCGGCCTGGCGGCGTGGATGATCAACCACGACGCCTACAGCTACGGCGAAATCGCGCAGGCCTTCGAGGGCAATCCCGTGGGCGAGCTCACCCGCGATGAGATCCTGGACAACGTCACGCTCTACTGGCTGACGAATACCGGGATCTCCTCAGGTCGTCTCTACTGGGACAACACGTTCGGGTTCTTCGACACCAAGAACGTCTCGATCCCGGCCGGGGTGAGCGTATTCCCCGGCGAGATCTATCAGGCTCCGCGCAGCTGGGCTGAGCGCGCCTACCCCAACCTCATCCACTACAACAAGCTCGACAGGGGCGGCCACTTTGCAGCCTGGGAGCAGCCGCAGCTCCTCTCCGAGGAAGTTCGCGCGACGTTCAGAACGCTGCGCTAGATGACCACCTCGCAGCTTCGGGCGATGCCCTCGCTCGGCGGCGCTGATGAGTGGCTGAACTCCGGGCCGCTCAGCCCCGCCGGGCTGCGCGGCCAGGTCGTCCTCGTCGACTTCTGGACCCTGACCTGCATCAACTGGCTGCGGACCGAGCCTTACGTCCGCGCCTGGTCGCAGGCCTATCGGAACGACGGCCTGGTCGTGATCGGCGTGCACACGCCAGAGTTCTCGTTCGAGCACGAGATCTACCGGGTGCGCCAGGCAACGCGGGACCGGTCGATCGACTACCCGGTCGCAGTTGACAACGAGTACTCGATCTGGACCGCGTTCGACAACCATTACTGGCCCGCCCTGTACTTCATCGACAGGGACGGCCTAGTCCGCGACCAGCACTTCGGCGAAGGGCGCTACCAGGAATCCGAGAGGATCATCCAGCGCCTGCTCGGCATCGACCGCGCGCCAGTCGCGGTGACCGGGGCCGGCGTGGAAGCCGAGGCAGACTGGAACCATCTGCGCACTCCTGAGACCTACCTCGGCTACCTGCGCGGCGAGAACTTCGCCTCACCCCGCCCGGACGCACTCGGGCAGGCAGGCACCTACGAGCTCCCGGACGGCCTGCGGCCCGGCCAGTGGGGCCTGACCGGCGAGTGGGAGGTCGGGCGGGAGAGCGTCGTCCTTCAGCAGGCCGGCGGCAGCATCGCGTTCCGGTTCCACGCGCGTGACGCCCACCTGGTTCTCTCGACGGAGGCACCTGAACCGGTTCCGTTCCGCGTGCTCCTCGACGGCCAGCCGCCCGGCCCGTCACACGGAGCGGACACCGATGAGGATGGCACCGGGCTCCTTCGCGACGGCCGCCTCTACCAGCTCATCCGGCAGGACGGCGGCGTGCGCGACCGCACGCTGGAAATCTCCTTCCGGCAGCCGGGAGCCGAGGCGTACGTGTTCACGTTCGGCTAGCTCGCAGCTGGCGCGTGCCGGTGATCGCATGATCGTGAACATGGCAGGCTATCCGCCATGAATCAGGTGATCGCCTGGGCTGGCTTCCTCGGCGCCTGGCTTCTCGTCGCGGGGCCGCTCTATCAGGGCGCCATCGAGCTCCGCGAGGAAGACGTGGACCGCGAGGCCATCGAGGCCTCCAAGGCGACTGTCCCGCGCCCGGACCCGCCTTCTGCCTGGTGGTGGCTGGTGCCGCCGGTGATGTACGTGCTCTGGCGCCGCAGTAGCGGCGCCTACCGGCAGGCGACGCTGGCTCAGCTGAACCCGGCGCAACGGGCACAGTTCACCAGCTTCATCAATAAGGCCGGCGGATGGTTCACCGTCGCGACCGGTGCCTCCCTGCTGGCCGCCGAGCAGAGCTGGAATCTCACCGAACGGTATGGCTGGCCGGGCTGGCTGTTCTGGATCCTGATCCTCGTGATGCTCGGCGCCGCCGTCCTCAATACGGCGCTGCGCATGAGCCACGGTGACCGGATCCGCGAAGCCAGTCAGGAGCCTGCCTGACGCGCGGTTCGGCTTCCTCCCGCCCAGCGGGTTACCCGGCGCGCTGTCCGACTCGCAGGACGCTGAGGTAGCGGCGCGACGCCCGGTCGCTCATCCGCGTGCGGATCCGCCCGGCGATCGCGGCCAGCAGCGGATCGCGAACATCGCTGTCGAGCGCTCGGTACAGCGAGGTGGTGCGGAGCAGATCGGCGAAGCCGTCCCCGCTGAACCACTGAACCGCCGGGTACCACCGGGTGACCGTCGGGCCGAACAAGCTGCGCGGGTAAGCGGCCAGTCCCCAGGCCTCGCTCGTCATCCGGACTTCGTCCTCGAGCGGCGGATCGCCCCAGCCCGGATTGCCGGGCGAGAACAGCTCGTGCAGATCAGCGGTCTCCGCGTAGACCTCCGGCTCACCTGGCCGCCGTACAACGACGTTGCCGAGGAGCGCCAGCCAGCCTCCGGGACGGAGCACGTCATGCGCCCGCCGCCAGCCAGCGGCCGGGTCGACCCAGTGCCACGCTGACGCGGCCACGACGACTTCGAAGCGCCGGCCGCGGTCCTCCCATTCCTCGAATGTCGAGATCTCGATCTCAACGTTCGAGGGCGCTGCGAGATGCCGCCGGGCGAGCGCAGCCATGCCCGCGCCTGGTTCGACTGCGGTCACCTGGCAGCCGAGCGCAGCCAGCGAGCGCGTTGCCTGACCGGTACCGCAGCCGACTTCCAGCACCGACGACCGGGCGTCCATGCCGGTGACGGAGACCAGATCCGCGAACAGCCCGTCAGGGTAGGCCGGGCGCACCCGGTCGTAAAGCTCGGGAACCTCGTCGAACACCCGCCCGAGGTCACGCCCTGCTGATTCGGCCATCACACCATCCCTGCGCTCACGACGATCCTAGAGACACCGCACGGCCACCAGCACCCGGAAAGGCCTCGGTGAGCGTGCGGCTGCTGCCGAACGACACTCAGGAAACGGGCAGAGGATCTGTCGTCAGCTGGCGCCCGGCGGCTACGTTTGGACCGGCATTGCGGTGGAGGCAGGCGTGCGAAGGGATACCGACATGAGCTTCCGATCGCCGGCAGGGGCTGGGGCCCGCGGCAGGTTCGAGACAGTGCTGGAGCAGATGGCCGGGCCGTGGTGGATATTCCTCGTCACCGGCATCGTGTGGCTGGTCATCGCGCTGATCGTGCTGCGGTTCCGGCTCTCCTCGGTAGTCGCAGTGGGCGTGCTCATGGGCGTGGTCTTCCTGGCCGGCTGGCTCAGCGAGCTCCTCATCGCCTCAGTCCGATCGCGGTGGCGCTGGGCGCACTTGCTGATGGCGCTCGTTTTCCTGTTCGCGGCCTGCTGGTCATTCGCGAGCCCGTACGGGGCGTTCTGGGCGCTGGCCGCGATCTTCGGGCTGCTGCTCATCTTCCGCGGCAGCATCGACCTGGTCACCTCGATCTCGTCGCGGGACACTCACTCCGTCTGGTGGCTGGGCATGATCGCGGGCGTGCTGGAGATCCTGCTCGGCTTCTGGGTATCCCAGCAGGAGTTCCCCGCGCGGGCGCTGCTGCTGCTGATCTGGGTCGGATTCTTCGCGCTGTTCCGCGGCTTCTCCGACATCCTTCTCGCGTTCGAGGTGCACGGCGCCGAGCGCAGGTAGCCCGCGCCTGGCGCTGCGACCTCGATCGAGTCAGCCCCTGACAGCCGGCAGGCCGAGGAACTCGGCCAGCCACGGCCCGGTCACGCTGCCCGCGTCACGTGCGACAGCAGCGGGCGTCCCCGCCGCGAGAATGCGGCCGCCTTCGGGGCCGCCGCCCGGGCCCATGTCGATGAGGTAGTCGGCTGCCGCCAGCAGGTCGAGGTCGTGATCGATGACGATGATCGTCGCCCCGGCCTCAAGCAGCCGGTCGAACACGCTCACCAGCGTCGCGACATCGAGCGGGTGCAGGCCTGTGGTCGGCTCGTCGAGTACGTACAGCGCGCCCTTCTGGCTGCTGCGCAGCCTGGAGGCAATCTTCAGGCGCTGCGACTCACCGCCCGACAAGGACGGCGTGGGCTCGCCAAGCCTCAGGTAGCCGAGGCCGACGTCACTGACGGGTTGCAGCGCCGCCGCAACCTGCGGCCTGCCGGCGAAGCGCTCGACTGCGTCGTGCACACTCAGGCTCAGGACATCGGCGATGGTCATGCCCTCGACTCGCACCGCGAGGACCGCGTCGTTGAAGCGAGCGCCGTGACAGGCCGGGCACGGCACCGTGATGTCCGGCAGGTACTGAACGTCAAGATCCAGATGGCCGAGACCGCGGCAGGCCGGGCACTGGCCCTCGCGGGTGTTGAACGAGAAGTGGCCCGGCTTCCAGCGCCGGCGCCGGGCGTGCGCGGACTCGGCGAAGACACGGCGGATGTGATCGAACGCCCCGCTGTAGGTTGCCGGGGTTGACCGGGCGTTCTGCCCGATGGGCGTGGCGTCGATCTGGACTACCTGCCGTATGTCCTGCAGGCTCAGGCGGCGGACGTGGCCCGGCTGCGGCGAGCCGCCGATGCGAGCCCGCGCGGCGGGGATGAGGCTATCCAGCACGAGGGCGGTCTTGCCTGCTCCGGACGGGCCGGCCACCGCGGTCAGGCGGTTCACCGGGAACTCGGCGGTGACGTCGTGCAGGTTGTACAGGTCCGCGATCTCGATGGCGATCCGCGTCTCGGCGGCCGGGCGCCCGGGCCGGTCGCGGGGGACGCCGGGCGCGCCGGCCAGGAAGGGACCGATGATCGAGCGCGGGTCGGACGCCAGGTCACTGGCAGTGCCCGCGGCAATCACATGGCCGCCCCGTGCGCCGGCTCCGGGGCCGAGCTCGATGATCCAGTCGGCAGAACTGATCAGCTCCCGCTCGTGCTCGACGACGATCACCGAGTTGCCGTTACCGGCCAGGGCGGCGATCATCGTGCGCAGCCCGGTGACGTTGCTCGGGTGCAGCCCGACCGACGGCTCGTCGAGCACGTAGAGCATGCCGGTGGTGCTGGCCCGGACGGTAGAGGTGAGCTCGATCCGCTGCCGCTCACCGGTCGACAGCGAGGCGCCGGCCCGGTCGAGGGTCAGGTAGCTGAGGCCGACGTCCAGCAGCGGCGTGAGCGCGCCGCTCACCTCGGCGAGCAGCCCGGTAGTCACCCGGCTGAGCTCGGCGGGCAGCCCGGCCGGCAGGCCGGCCGTGAACCCTCGCAGCTCGTCCAGGCTGAGCATGCTGATCTCGGCGAGATTTCGCCCGCCGAGCTGCGAGGCCAGTGCTTCGGGCCGGAGCCGGGTGCCGTGGCACACCGAGCAGGTCGTGGTGATGACGAAACGCTGCGCCAGCCGGCGCGTGCGCTCGTTGTCACTGCGCATCGACCGCTCGACCGCGGCGACAGCATTGTCATAGTTCACCGACAGCCGCACGGTCCGGTCGTTCCGGCCCGAGTGCAGCGTCACCTCCCTCTGCACGGGAGCACCATGCAGCACGAGGTCGCGCTCGCGCTCGGTCAGCGACTTGTACGGGACATCAAGGCGAACCCCGAGTTCCCCGGCGGCATACATCGACAGCCGCCGGCCGCCAGAGTTCCACGGCAGCACCGCTCCCTCCTCGATCGACTTGTCCTGATCCGGCACCAGGGTGGCTTCGTCGACCTCAGACCGCACGCCGAGACCCTGGCAGGCCGGGCACGCGCCGTAGGAGTTGAAGGCAAAGGACTCGGCACTGGGATGCTCAAATCGCGCGCCGCAGACGGGACAGACGATCTCCTCGGCAAAGGCAGCGATCGACGGGCTGACGCGATGGCCGTTCGGGCACAGGTGCGAGCCCAGCCGCGACATCATCAGCCGCAGGACGTTCAGGGCTTCGGACATGGTCCCGACCGTGCTGCGCGGTCCAGGAATGGGCGGCCGCTGCCGCAGGGCCAGCGCGGGCGGCAGGTGGTCGATGCGGTCCACGTCCGGCCGCTGCGCCTGGGTCAGCCGGCGGCGGCTGTACGTGCTCAGGCCGGCCAGGTACCGCTGCATGCCCTCGGCGTAGAGGGTGCCGATGGCGAGCGAGGTCTTGCCAGATCCGGAGACTCCTACGACAGCGACCGTGCGCCACAGCGGCACGTCGATGTCGACGTCGCGCAGGTTGTTCTGCCGGGCGCCGCGAACGCCGATGGCCTCCGGCAGCGTTCCCGGCATGGATCGATGAGCCGTCGCCACATCACCCACCTAAGCAGAAGGGCACGTCCGCTGCCGGTACCGGCCCGCGGGCTGTCATCGGGTCACCCGGGCTGTCAGGGATGGACAGGACCGCTCGGGCCCTTGTCGAGGCGCAGTGACTGCATGATCGCGAAGGTGGTCGTCCACGTGAACGCCTCGATGTCCGCGGCCGCCAGCACGCCGGTGTACTTGGCGATCACGGGCGCGGCTGCCCGGTCGGTGACAGCATCGAGATGGCCCTTCACGCCTGCCCAGACATTCTCTCCGTAGCGCATGTAATAAGGCACCGGGTTGACGCTCGCGAGCGCCTCCCTGGAGCTGGCCTCGATGTCAGCGATGTACTGCTGGTGCAGCTCTACGTCCTGGCGGGTGGCGAGCCTACCCAGATGCCCGCTGATGAGGTGCGACCACGGGTACGACAGGGCGATGCCGGGGGCAGCCATGTACCCCTGCACATCCTCGCTGAGGTTGGTGTTGTAGATCGGCACCCAGCCGGCGTTGACGACGTCGATGAACATCAGCGTGTCATGGCCGGGGAAGTGGATGTAGATGTTGTCCGGCGTGTGGTTGGAGCCGCGCCAGGCCAGCTCGACGCGCTCTCCCCCGACCTCGAGCAGGTAGGTGTCGGCGAAGGTCACGTCGGGCAGGGGACGGCCAGGGTCGCCATCCCGCTTCAGCAGCCGGTGAGTCTCCTCGTGCCCGATCCTGACGACGTTCTCGAAGACCGAGGCGGCCGCACCGTGATCGGCGTGGTGATGGGAGTAGACCAGGTGCGTCACGGTGCTGCTGACACCCTCCGCGGCGGCGATCTCGTCGACTGCCCGCTGCAGGTTATGGCCGATGCTGGGAGGTGCGTCGAAGAGCACTACGCCGTCCCCGGTGACCAGGAAGGCTGAGTTGTATACCCCGTCAGTGACCCAGTACAGGTTCCGCTCGACCCGCCCGACGTAGTATCCCTGCTCATTCAGCGCGGGACCGAGCGCCGAGCGCGGAATGGGCGCGTACTCAGGCAGCTCGTCGGCACTGACCGCACCGGCTGATGTAGTCACGGCATCTCCCTCGGAGTAGGGGCACGGCCCTGGACGGGCGTGCGCTTCGCGTTACGCCCACGCTCCCGGCCTGCCAGGTGAGCGGTCATCGCCGGATCATGGTGATTCGGGTTCAGCGCGTGCCAGCCGCGCCGCTAGGCGCCATACGCGGGCAGGATCGCCCCGCTGACCGGCGCCGCAGCGTCGCTGACCAGGAACGCGATCACTGCGGCGATCGCCTCCGGCGCCACCGCGTGCGCGATCACGTCGGCCGGGAACGAGGCCCGGTTCGTCGCGGTGTCCATCAGCTGCGGCGCTATGGCGTTCACCCTGATGCCGTCGGACCGGAGCTCGAGGTCGAGGGTGCGCGTCAGGTGCGCGAGTGCCGCCTTGCTTACGCTGTAGGCCGCCATGCCGCTGGCGGGCTCCAGGGCCGGCCGGGCAGTCACATGGACGATGGCACCTGACCGTTGCTGTCGCATGTGCGGCGCCACTGCCTGACTCAGCCACAAGGCGGGTCCCAGATTGACGTCGAGCATGAGCCGCAGTGTCTCGGGGGTCGTGGCGAGCGCGTCGCCCGGGCGGAACGCCCCGACTGTGTTCACCAGCACGCCAGGCGGCCCGGCTTCGGCCGCGATCCGGTCGATGAGCGCCGCGACCGCCGCCGGGTCGGCCAGATCGGCCGCCTCTTTGCGCACGGTGCCGGGCAGATCGCTCATCGCGTGCTCAGTGCGGTCAAGAGCCACCACCGCGAGTCCGCTGGCTGCGAGGACCGCTGTCGTCGCGTGCCCGAGCGCGCCGCCGGCGCCGGCGACAACCGCTACCGTTCCCTGACTCATGCTGTTCCTCCCGGTGTCTCGTCGAATGCGGCCGCGAACAAGTAGGCGGTCGCCAGACTGCGCCCCGCGTCGCGGAACCTCGCCGGGTCGGTGGCAAGCACGTCGGGGGCGGACGGGAGCCGCCCGCCGAACCGCGCCTCGATGCGCCCGAGGATCTGGCGGGTCGCCGCGACGGACAGCTGCTGGCCGGCGATCTGGAACAGCAGCGCGCCGAAGAGGTCCATCGGCGGCAGCTGCGTCATCCACCGCCGCGGATCGAAATCCGGCCGCGCTGCTATGAGCTTGTCCAGCACCGGGTCAGCCCGGCGCAGCTGGCGTCTCGCATCCTCCAGACGGTCGGCACCGC
>Ga0302326_10004416_pt1 | contig 32585 bp, 25 predicted proteins | sample Palsa_T0_3_FD_202264 | JGI IMG/M metagenome (GOLD analysis project Ga0302326, IMG submission 202264) | Peat permafrost microbial communities from Stordalen Mire near Abisko, Sweden - Palsa_T0_3 | ecosystem: Environmental > Terrestrial > Soil > Palsa > Peat permafrost | place: Sweden: Abisko...
TTCGCCGCCCAGTCGATCATGTCCGGGGTCAACGACGTGGTCGTCGCGGCCGGCGTCGAGTGCATGAGCACCGTGCCGATGTTCTCCAACGCGCCCGGCGGCGACATCCGCGAGGTCTACGGCGAGGCGGTGCAGGAGCGCTTCGGCGACCGCGAGTCCTACGGCCTGCCCGGTCTGGTCCCGCAGGGCATCTCGGCCGAGCTGATCTGCGATCGCTGGCAGCTGAGCCGGACCGAGCTCGACGAGTTCTCGCTGCGCAGCCATGAGCTCGCCGCGGCGGCCCGCGACTCCGGGCGGTTCGACTCGCAGATCTGGCCCGTCCAGGTCCGCCGGCGCGACCGCGACACCGGCGCCGTCGTGGTCGAAGGCGATCGGCTCACCGCCGACGAGTGCATCCGGTCCACGTCGCGCGAGGCCTTGGCCGGCCTGGCGCCGGCGTTCGTGCCCGACGGCCGGATCACCGCGGGCAACTCGTCGCAGATCGTCGACGGCTCGGCCGCGGTGCTGCTGATGAGCGCGGCCAAGGCGGCGGAGCTTGGACTCCGCCCGCGGGCGGCCGTCCGGCACATGAGCGTCGCCGCGGCCGACCCGGTCGAGATGCTCTCGGCGCCGATCCCGGCCACCGCCCGGGTGCTGGCCCGGGCGGGCATGACGATCTCGGACCTCGACCGCTACGAGGTCAACGAGGCGTTCGCCCCGGTCGTGCTGGCCTGGCTGCACGACACCAAGGCGGATCAGGACCGGCTCAACGTGAACGGCGGCGGGATCTCGCTCGGGCACCCGCTGGGGGCATCGGGCGCGAAGCTCATGACCACGCTGCTGTGCGAGCTCGAGCGGACCGGCGGCCGCTACGGCCTGCAGACGATGTGCGAGGGCGGCGGCATGGCCAACGCGACGATCATCGAGCGTCTCGACTAGTGGGCGCGACCAGCCCGCAGGCAGGCCCGCAGGCAGGCCCGCAGGCAGGCCCGCAGGCCGTCCCGCCGCGGACGTTCGACCTGACCGGGATGACGGCCGTCGTGACCGGCGCCTCCTCGGGTCTCGGCCTGCACTTCGCGCAGGTGCTCAGCAGCGCGGGCGCGACCGTGTTCGCCGCGGCGCGGCGGGCCGACCTGCTCGCCAGACTGGCGCGGGAGGTGCCCAACACGACGGCGGTCCCGTGTGACGTCACCTCCTCGGCCGATATAGCGCGGCTGATCGAAACGGTGCAGCCGGGCGGCGCGCCCCTCGTCTTGGTGAACAACGCCGGGGGAGCGACCTCACGTCCGGCCCTCGAGCTCACGACGGCGTCGTTCGAGGAGTCGCTCTCGGTCAACCTCACCGCGACGTTCGCGCTGTCGGCCGCGTTCGCCCGGTCGATGGTCGGCGGCGCGGGCGGCAGCATCATCAACGTGGCCTCGATGTACGGGCTGGTCGCGGCGTCGCCGATCCCGCACGCGGCGTACGCGGCGGCGAAGGCGGGGGTAGTGGGACTGACCCGCCAGCTCGGCTGCGAGTGGGCCCGTGACGGCGTTCGGGTCAACGCCATCGCTCCCGGCTGGTTCGAGAGCGATCTCACCCGTGAGTTCCTGCGCAGCGACGACGGCGCCCAGTACGTGCGGCGGAACGCCCCGATCGGCCGTCCCGGGCGGCTGGATGAGCTCGATGGCGTGCTCCTGCTGCTGGCGAGCGACCTCAGCAGCTACATCACGGGCCAGACGATCGCCGTCGACGGCGGGTGGACCGCGCGATGACCGCCCGCGAGCTGTTCGACGAGATTCACGACTCGTTCCGGGCAGCGTTCCGGTCGTTCGTCACGGCGGAGATCGTGCCCTTCCACGAGGCGTGGGAGCAGGCCGGTCGAGTCGACCGCGGCATGTTCGCCGAAGCCGGCGCCCGGGGATTCCTCGGCATGGCCGTTCCCGAGCAGTACGGCGGGCTCGGGCAGCCCGACTTCCGTTTCAACGTGGTCATCAGCGAGGAACTGCAGCGGGCGAACGTCCTGGGGTCGGGCACCTGCATCACCTTGCACAACGACATCGTGCTGCCCTATTTCCTCAACGCCGCCAACGACGAGCAGCGCCGCCGCTGGCTGCCGGGAATGGTGACCGGCGAGCGGATGGGGGCGATCTCCATGTCGGAGCCGGGGGCCGGCTCCGACCTAGCCTCGATTCGCACGTCCGCCCGCCGTGACGGTGACCACTACGTCGTCAACGGTTCGAAGACCTTCGTCACCAACGGCCTCAACTCCGACACCGTGGTGCTCGCGGTGAAGACCGATCCCGCCAAGCGGCACCGGGGCATGAGCCTGCTCGTGGTCGAAGAGCCCACCCCCGGCTTCGAGCGCGGGCGCAAGCTCGACAAGATCGGACAGCGCAGCCAGGACACGGCCGAGCTCTTCTTCAACGACGCCCTGGTTCCGGTGGCCAACCGGCTAGGCGACGAGGGCACCGGGTTCACGCTCCTCATGGGCAACCTCGTCCAGGAGCGGCTGTCGATGGCGGTGAACGCCATCGCCGGCGCCCGCGCGGTGCTCGGCTGGACGCTCGACTACTGCCGGCAGCGCATCGCGTTCGGCGCCCCGCTCACCGACAAGCAGTTTGTGCGGTTCGAATTCGCCGAGATGACCACGGCGACCGACATCGGCCAGGTGTACGTCGACCACCTGGTGAGCCGGCTGGACCGGGGCGACGTTACCGCCGAGGACGCCGCCAAGGCCAAATACTGGATGACCGAGCTGCAGCAGGACGTCCTCAACCGCTGCCTGCAGTTGCACGGCGGCTACGGGTACATGCGCGAGTACCCGGTCGCGCGCGCGTTCCTCGACGCTCGCATCCAGACCATCTACGGCGGCACGACCCAGATCATGAAGGAGATCATCGGGCGCGCGGTGGTCGGGGGCAGCCGGTGAGCGATCTCATCGTGTCGCGGCACGACGCAGTGGTGACGATCACGTTGAACCGGCCGGGCAAGCTGAACTCGATCACCGACGCGATGTGGGAGCAGCTGGGCGCGGAACTAGCCCGGGTGCGCGCCGGCGACAGCGACCGGGCGGTGCTGCTGCGCGGCGCCGGCGGCGTCTTCTCGGCCGGCAGCGACGTCACCGGGTTCATCGGGCGCGGCGAGCCGCTGGGCGATCGCATCGAACGCTGCAATCAGGTGCTGCTCGATCTGCGCGATCTCCCGGTGCCGACCGTCGCGCAGGTCGACGGGCTGGCCGGCGGATCGGGCGCGAACCTGGCCCTGCTCTGCGATTTCGTCATCGCCTCGGACCGGTCGCGGTTCGCCGAGCTGTTCACGCACATCGGCCTCTCGCTCGACACCGGCTCGAGCTGGCTGCTGCCGCGGCTGGTAGGGGAGCGCCGGGCGCGCGAGATCGCGCTGCTCGGTGACTGGGTCGACGCGGCCGCGGCCGCGGCCTGGGGCCTGATCACCGCGGCCGTCCCCGGGGACCGACTGGACGGCGAGTGCGAGGCGCTGCTCGCCCGCCTGGTCGCCCAGTCGCCCGCCGCCAGCGCGGGCACCAAGCAACTGCTGAACGACAGCTGGCACCGCACGCTGGGCCAGGCCCTGGCCGCCGAAACCGTCAACCAGCTGCGCGTCATCGAGACGCCGGCCGCGCGGGCGCGGATCGAGGCCTTCACCAGGAAATCGGAACGGAAGGCGGCCCCATGAACTACTCCAACTCGTCGGCGCTGGTGACGGGGGGCGCGTCCGGGCTCGGGGAGGCGACCGCGCGATTGCTGGCCAGCCGCGGTGTGCACGTGGTCGTGCTCGACCGGGACTCCGAGCGCGGGCCGAAGGTCGCGGCCGAGATCAACGGCGAGTTCGCGCGCACCGACGTCACCGATCCCGCTCAGGTCATTGCCGCCATCGACGTGGCCGAGGGGCTCGGCCCGCTCCGGATCGCGGTCAACTGCGCCGGCGTGCCCAGCCTGAGCCGGACGATCGGGCGTGATGGCGAGTACGCGTCGGCCCATGACCTGGAGCTGTTCCGGCGCGTCGTCGACGTCAACCTGGTCGGCACCTTCAACGTCACCCGGCTGGCCGCCACCGCCATCGGCCGGCACGAGCCGGACGAGGACGGCGCGCGGGGCGCGATCGTCAACACGACCTCGATCGCCGCCTTCGACGGCCAGGTCGGCCAGATCGCCTACACCGCGTCGAAGGCCGCCGTGGTCGGGATGACGCTCAACCTCGCGCGTGACCTCGCGGTCGTCGGGATCCGGGTCAACACCATCGCGCCCGGGCTCATCGACACGCCCATCTACGGCTCCGGTCCCGAAGTCGAGCAGTTCAAGGCCCACCTGGCCAAGGACGTGGTCTTCCCCAAGCGGCTCGGCCGGGCGCAGGAGTACGCCCGGATGGCGTGGGAGCTCATCGAGAACCCGTACGTCAACGGCGAAGTGGTGCGGCTCGACGGCGCGATCCGGCTGCCGCCGAAATGACCGGCCCGCGGCCCGCTGGCCCCAAGGAGCAGCACGTGAGCGTTGAACGGGTTCTCTGGGAAGCCTGCGTGCGGGCCCACCCTTATGAGCAGCAACTCGACGCGACGGTCGCGGGCGGCTTTGACGCGCTCTCGATGCCGCCGCACGTCGCGCTGGCCAACGCCGAACGCGGCCTGTCCGCCCCCCAGATGCGGGCCATGGCGCAGGACCGCGGCGTCACGCTGTCGCATCTCGACGGGGGCATCGGCTTCATGCCGGCGGCGCTGCCCAGCGGGGCGACACCCCGGCTCGTCCGCCGGTTCGGCATTCCCCGTGAGCAAGTGCTCGACCTGGCCTCCGATCTCGGCGTGCACTGCCTCTGCACGGTCGGGATCTTCGACCAGGGCCTCTACCGCACCGACGAGCTGATCGGCGGCTTTCAGCAGCTGTGCGATGTCGCCGCCGAGCGCGGGATGGACGTGACCCTGGAGCCGATGGCGTTCTACGGAATGCAGGACTTCCGCCTCGCGGCCGAGGTCGTGCGCGAGGCCGGGCGGCCGAACGGCGCCCTGCTGTTCGACGGCTGGCACTTCACCCGCGTGGGTCCCGACCTGGCGCTGCTGCCCGAACTGCACACGTGCGGCCCGATCGACGTTCAGGTCAACGACGGCGCCGCCGAGCCGCTTGGCGCGTCGGTCATGGAGGACTCGACCGACCACCGCATGTTCCCCGGTGAAGGCGCCTTCGATACCACCGGGTACCTGCGGGCGATCGGGCCCGAGCACATCCGCTCGTTCGGGGTGGAGATCTTCTCGGCCGAACTCGACCGGGTACCCGCCGTCGAGGCGGGACGCCGGGCCGGGCAGGCGCTGCGCGACGTCGCCCAGTCGGTCGGCCTCGCGCTGGAGTAAGGCAGTGTCTCCCACCGGCAGTGTCTCCCACCGGCAGTGTCTCCCACCGGCAGTGTCTCCCACCGGCAGTGTCTCCCACCGGCAGTGTCTCCCAGCGGCACTGTCTCGTCACCGCAAAAGAACGTAACATCCGAACGTCATGCCAGCTGCAGGGCCTGGACGGAAGGGCGATCAGTCATGCCAGGGCAAGAGGTCATCACCGAACGTCGCGACGCGGTGCTCGTCATCACGATCAATCGCCCGCACGCGAGGAACGCGCTCAACCGGGCCGTCGCCGAGGGCGTCCGGGACGCGGTCGACGAGCTTGACGCGGACCGCGCGCTGCGGGCCGCGGTCCTCACCGGCGCCGGCGGCTCGTTCTCGGCCGGGATGGACCTGAAGGCCTTCCTCAACGGCGAATCGCCCAGCTTCGAGGGCCGCGGCCTGTGCGGCATCACCGAGACCCCGCCGCGCAAGCCGCTGCTGGCGGCGGTCGAGGGCTGGGCGCTGGCGGGCGGCTTCGAGCTCGTGCTGGCCTGCGACCTGGTCGTCGCCGCGCGGTCGGCTCGCTTCGGGGTGCCGGAGGTCAAGCGGTCGCTGGTCGCCGCGGCCGGGGGCGCGCTGCTGCTGCCGCGACGTCTGCCGCTGCCGCTTGCGCTCGAGCTGCTGCTGACCGGAGATCCGATCGACGCCGACCGGGCCGCCCAGATCGGCCTGGTCAATCGCGTCGTAGCCGAGGGCGAGGCGTTGCCGGCGGCGCTCGAGCTGGCCACCGCGATCTCGCGCAACGGCCCGTTGGCGGTGGCCGCGTCCAAGGAGATCGCGCGCGCGGGCCAGGACTGGACGGTCGCCGAAGGATGGCGCCGCCAGCAGGCGATCACCGCGCCGATCTTCACCTCGGCCGATGCGCGCGAGGGCGCGGCCGCGTTCGCCGAGAAGCGCGCCCCGGTCTGGCGCGGCGAGTAACCGGCAGGCCGACCGCCCCGCAGCCGGTTCCGCCGTGATCACGAAGCATTGTGCGTTAAAAGGGCATCACTGATCAGCAGCTAGTGATCATTTATCTGAAATTCATGGCGATACCGTCGCGATGCCCACGTTGCCCTTGATGCTGAACGTAGGGACCTCTGAACTGCGAAGACATCACGGTAATCACGGAGCTCGGTTGCAGGGCGGGTACCCCGCCTCCGCCCGCGCCGGCGGGGAGACGGCGCCCGCCGGATCCTGGCCCGCGGGCCACCGATGAACGAGGAGTCGTGGCCGGCTCGTCTGCCCCGGCGCCGACGCCGCTCAGCCAGGCTGGAACGTGACTGTAGAGCGGAAATGCCTGAACCTTACATTCAGGCATTTCGGGCGGGCATCGTGATCGTGTGTAGTTTGCGGTGCTATATGACCGTAACTACACACAATAACCTCATAGGTCTTAAATGCCTGAAGTTAAGATTCAGGCATAACATGACTAGCACCCCTCAGGCACCATAGAGGCAGCGAGCCGGGCCGCTGGCAGGCGGCGCCTGCGGCTCGGGGCCCACGGGCCAGGATATTTCCGGCATTTCGCCGCGAAGGAACACCCAAGATGGCGGATTTGGGCATGGAAACGCCCCGGCCTTGGTTGCCCTGACCGTAGCGCCCACCGCGGTCGAACACCGACAGAAGCGAGGTCCGATGCCCGCCCGGCAACTGCACTTCAACGCCTTCATCTGGCCCAACGGCTACCACGAGTCCGCCTGGCGGGTGGTCGACGACGACGTGCGCGGTGTCCTCGGGCTGCCGTATTACGGCGAGATCGCCCGAATCGCCGAGCGCGGGCTGATGGATTCGATCTTCCTGGCGGACAACATCGCCATCCCCGAGTACCGGGTCACGCACCTGCCGCAGACCCAGTTCGACCCCGTTGTCGTGCTCTCGGCCCTCGCGGCGATCACCAGCCGCATCGGCCTGATCGCGACCGGGTCCACCACCTACAGCAAGCCGTGGGACCTCGCCCGCCGTTTCGCCACGCTCGACCACCTGAGCGGCGGCCGGGCGGGTTGGAACATCGTGACCACGAGCACCCCGCTGGCAGCCGCGAACTTCGGCCAAGGCGACCACCCCACCCACGATGACCGCTACGCGCGGGCCCACGAGTTCGTGGACGTCGTGCAGCGAGTCTGGGACGGCTGGGAGGACGACGCGATCGTCGGCGACCGCGAGCGCGGCGTCTGGGGCGACCGAGGCAAGCTGCACGCTCCGCACTTCCACGGCGAGTACTACGACGTCGAGGGCATCCTGCCCTTCCCCCGCTCACCGCAAGGCTGGCCGGTGCTCGTGCAGGCCGGGCAGTCCTCGGCCGGCATCAGCCTGGCCGCTCGCTACGCCGAGCTGGTGTTCTCAGGACCGCCGTCGCAGGCGGCGGCCATCGAGTTCCGGGCTGAGCTGCGCCGGCGGGCCGCCGCCGCCGGGCGCGACCCCGACCAGGTGCTCGTCCTGCCCGCGCTCATGATCACCCTAGGCGGAACCGAGGCCGAGGCCCGGGCCAAGGCCAGCAAGCTGGAGGAGCTTACCAGCCCCGAATTCCGGTGGCAGAACGCGCTCTACATGACCGGCCACAACCCGGACGACTTTGACGGGGACGCCCCGTTGCCGCCCGAGCTTTACGACGGCCGTCCGCTGCCGACCAGCCGTGCGCAGGCGCTCTACGACACTGCCCGCGAGCATCCTGAGCTGCCCCTGCGTGAGCTGGCGGGCCAGCTGGGCTGGGGCTCGACCCAGACGCAGTTCGTCGGGACCCCCGAGCAGCTCGCTGAGCACATCATCGCCTCGCAGGACGCCGGGGCGGTCGACGGCTTCACGATCATGGGATCGACCCTTCCGCATGAGCTGCGCGCGTTCACCGAGCAGGTCGTCCCGATCCTGCAGGCCCGTGGGCGCTTCCGGACCGAGTACTCGGGTCACACGCTGCGCGATCACCTCGGCCTCGACCGCCCGGCGGGCCACCGGACGCCTGTCGGCCAGGTCTCGGGGTTCAACCAGACGGCCTGACCGGCGCGGGCGGTTGACGTGCGCAGGGAGCCTGCCACAGTATCGGACGCATGCCGTCTGCACGGCGGGCGGCGTTGCCCGCGGATCTGGCGCCGGCGGTCTTCTCGACCGCTGGCCTGGCCGCCCCGCGCCGGGTTGAGCTGTGGGAGGCGCACAACGCCGCCGCGCTCATCGGCCTTGACGTGCACGCCCCGGGCCCGCTGGCCGCCACCGAGGTCAACGTCCAACTCCCGCGGGTCAGGCTCGCCCGGGTGACCGCGTCCGCGCATGCGGTGGCGCGGACCGAGGACGTCATCGCCCGCTGCCCGGCCGATTCGATCGCGATCTACCTCGCCCTGCGCGGCGACGCCTCGTTCACCAGCGCGGAGGGCACGTACCGGCTCCGCCCGGGCGAGGCGGTCGTCTGCGCGACCGACCGGCCGTTCGCGCGCCGGTTCGCCGGTGGTCTTGAAGAGCTGGTCATAACGGTCCCGTGCACCGCGTTCTCCGGCCAGTTCGACCCCAGCCTGGCGAAGCCGAAGCTCTCGCTCTTCAGCGCAGCAGGCCACGGGGCCCGCGGCGGCGGCGCGACGCCGGCCCACGCCGCCGAGGTCAGTCAGTACGCCCGCGCCCTGGCGCGGCTGGCCGGCCGCGCGACCCGGGCGGACCAGCCGCTGCCGCCCGACGAAGCCGCCGTCCTCGACCTCGCGGCCGTCCTGACCGCCGGCCACGCGGCGGCGCCGGCGGCCGCGCACCGCGCCGCCGCGCGGTCCTATGTAGAGGAGCACCTGACCAGCCCGGGCCTCGGCGCGGAGCAGGTGGCGGCCGCGATCGGCCTCAGCGAACGGCAGCTGTCCCGGGTCTTCGCCGCCGACGGCACCTCCGTGCCCCGGCACATCCTGGCCCGGCGCCTCTGCCTCGCGTACTCGCTGCTGTCGTCCGCCCGGTCAGGACCGGAGACGGTGGCGGACACCGCCGCCCGCTGCGGCTTCACGTCCGCTGCCTATTTCTCGCACGCGTTCCGCCAGCATTTCGGCCACCGCGCGAGCGACCTGCGGCGCGAGGCGCGAGCTCGGGCGTAGCTTCTCATTTCCGGCCACCGCGCGCCAGCTCCCGCGTCGCTTCTCATTTCCGCCATCCGGCGGCGCGGCTCTTGGCGCGGCCAGCGGCCGCAGGCGACAATCGCGGACACAGCCCGCCCCAACCGACCAGCGGAAAGGTGCGCCGCCCATGCCCGCCTTCGATGACGGACTCGGCGAGACCGAGCTCCCGACGCAATCCACCGTGGAGACCGACGTGCTCGTGGTCGGGTCCGGCCCGGCCGGCGGCGCGGCCGCGCTGTGCCTGTCCGCGCTCGGCGTCCCCACGATCATGATCACCAAGTACCGGTGGACGGCCAACACGCCGCGGGCGCACATCACCAACCAGCGCGCGATGGAGATCTTCCGCGACCTGGGGGTCGAGGACCAGGTGCTGGCGGACGCGACTCCGCACGAGCTCGTCGGCGATACCGTCTTCTGCACCGCCATCGCCGGGGAGGAGATCGGCCGCATTCTCACCTGGGGCACCCACCCCGCCCGCGAGGCCGACTACCAGCTGGCGAGCCCCTGCCTGATCTGCGACATCCCGCAGACCTACCTGGAGCCGATCCTGGTCAAGAACGCGACCGCGCGCGGCACCCAGTCGCGTTTCTCGACCGAGTACCTGAGCCACGTCCAGGACGACGACGGCGTCACCACGACCGTGCGCGACCGCCTGACCGGCGCGGTCTACGCGATCAGGTCCAAGTACCTGATCGGCGCGGACGGCGCCCGCTCGAAGGTGGCCGAGGACATCGGCCTGCCCTACGAGGGCCAGATGGACATCGCCGGGTCGATGAACATCACGTTCAAGGCCGACATCTCGGCCCACGTCAAGCAGCGGCCGAGCGTCCTGTACTGGGTCATCCAGCCCGGCTCCAACGTCGGCGGGATCGGCGCGGGCCTGGTCCGGATGATCCGGCCGTGGAACGAGTGGCTGATCGTCTGGGGGTACGACATCAGCCAGCCGCCGCCGGTCGTCGACGAGGAGAAGGCGAAGGAGATCGTCAGGAACCTCCTCGGGCTGCCCGGCCTCGACGTCGAGATCACCGGGACCAGCCTGTGGGGCAACAACGAGATGTTCGCCACCCACCTGCAGCGGCAGCGCGTGTTCGCGGCCGGCGACGCGGTCCACCGGCACCCGCCGTCGAACGGCCTCGGCTCCAACACCTCCGTCCAGGACTCCTACAACCTGGCCTGGAAGCTGGCGGCGGTCCTGCGCAACCAGGCCGGCCCCGGCCTGCTGGAGACGTACTCGCAGGAGCGCGCCCCGGTCGCCCGGCAGATCGTCACCCGGGCCAACAAGTCAAGCCGCGAGTTCGTCCAGTTCTTCGAGGTCCTGGGCCTGACCGAGGCGGAGACGGAAGAGGAGATGCGGCAGCAGATCGAGGAGCGCAAGGCCGCCACGCCGCGGGGGCGAGCGAAGCGAGAGGCGCTGGTGAAGGCGATGGAGCTCAAGAACTACGAGTTCAACGCCCACGGCGTCGAAATGGGGCAGTTCTACGAATCAGCCGCGATCGTTAGGGATGATGGATCTTCGAAACCCGAGCCCGCGCGCGATCCCGAGCTGTACTACCAGGCGTCGACCGTGCCCGGCGCGCACCTCCCGCACGTGTGGGTCGGCACCGTCTCGAACGAGGGCGGCGCCACGAAGGTCTCGACCCTCGACCTCGCCCCGTACGGCTCGTTCACGCTGATCACCGGCATCGCCGGCGAGGCCTGGGCGGCGGCCGCGGCCAAGGTCAGCGAGGACCTGAGGGTCCCGCTCACCACCGTCATCATCGGTCCAGGGCGCGAGGTCACCGACCTCTACTACGACTGGGCGCGCATCCGCGAGATCGCCGAGGACGGCGTCCTGCTCGTGCGCCCGGACAAGTTCATCGGCTGGCGGTCGATGTCCCTCCCCGACGACCCCGAGCAGGCCCTCCGCTCCGCCCTGCAGCACCTGCTCGCCCGCTAGCGCGGGCAGCGCCCGGGCCGGCTCCAGCCCTGGCATAATTCAGGGGCCACGCCCGCCCGCTGGCCCGGTCTGCGTCCGGGGAGTTCACCGATGATCGAGAACATCGTGCCCGCCGTCGTCGCGTGCGCGGAAATGTTCGCTGACCCGCCGAACATCGAGCTGCTGCCGGAGGAGGAGGCGGTGGTGGCGCGCGCGGTCAGCAAACGCCGCCGGGAGTTCGCGACGGCGAGGGCGTGCGCGCGCAGCGCGCTGGCCCAGCTCGGCGTGGCGCCGGCGCCGATCCTGCCCGGCGAACGGGGCGCGCCGCAGTGGCCGTCCGGGATCGTCGGCAGCATCACGCACTGTGCCGGGTACCGGGCCGCCGCGCTCGCCCTGAGCCGCGATGTGCTGACGATCGGAGTGGACGCCGAACCGGACGACGCGCTCCCCGATGGCGTGCTAGCGACGATCTCGCTCCCCGCCGAGCGTGCCCGGCTCCGCGACCTGGCCAGCGCGGCACCGGGCACCAGCTGGGACCGGCTGCTGTTCAGCGCCAAGGAAGCCACCTACAAGGCGTGGTTTCCGCTGGCCCGCCGTTGGCTCGGCTTCGAGGACGCGGACATCACCATCAACCCTTCGGACGGCACCTTCCATTCATCCCTGCTGGTGACGGGACCCACGGTCAACGGCTCCCCGCTGAGCGGCTTTACCGGCCGCTGGCTGACCAGCGACGGACTGATCCTGACAGCGATCACCGTCCGCACCGAGCCCGGACAATTCGAGACAGAGGGCAACGAGTTCGACGTCATCGCCGGCTAGTGCGGGCATTACTCTGCGCGTCACTTGACGACGGTGAGCGTCTTCGCGCGGGAGACCGAGCCGACCACGTCGGGGCTGCCGGGATAGGCGGCGGTCAGGCGGTAGGTGCCGGGGCGGAGGCGGCGGGCGATCAGCGTGCACGAGCCCCGGCCGGAGCGGAGGGTGATCACGCACAGCGCGGCGGATCCGGCCGCGATCGTTACCTTCGCGGCCGGGGGCCCGCCCGTCTGCGCGGTCACCGCCGCCGACACCCGCTCCGCCTGCTCGTGGCCGTAGGTGACCTTCCCCGCCGACAGCGACTCGGTCGTGGCCGTCGGCACCGCCGTCGAGACGACGAAGATGCCGCCGGGGCCAAAGGCTCCATAGACGCCGGCGGCGGTGCAGACCTGCGGGGAAACGCAGGACACGGCGTAGAGCACGGCGGAGTCGGTCGCGGTCAGCGCGGGGCTGCCGGGAACTTCCACCGCGCGGCCCCAGGTGCCGTCCGTCTCGGTGACGACGAAAGCCTGACCGGGCGGCGGCGGAGGCACATCTATTTTTATTTTAGAAAGCTTCTTCGCCTCGAAGTAACCGCCGGCACCGCAGTCGCCCGGCGCGGAGCAGGACACCGACTCAATTCCGGCGCTCTGGCCGATGTTCAGGCCGGCCAGGCCGGGGACGGGCTGCAGGCTGCCCCAGGTGCCGTTCCGCTCGGTCATGACAAACGCCTGGAAGCCCTGGGAGCCCTGCGCTCCGGTGAGATAAGTACCGCCCGTGACGCAGTTCCCGGCCGAGGGGCACGAGATCGAGAAGGGGTTGATTGCGCCGAGCAGGGCGGTGGCAGTGCGCCAGGTCCCGTTGATCTCCGACGCGAGGAACCCTTCCCCGGAGTTGCTTGCGGCGTACCCGATGGCACCGCAGTTGCCCGCCGAAGCACACGAGATTTCAGAGACGCCGGCGGCGCCGTTGCCGTTGAGGGCGGCCGTTCCTGGGACCTCCTCGGCCGGCCGCCAGGTGCCGGCTGACTCATCCGCCACGAAGGCCTGCTGCTGACCCGAGGCGGTGGTGTAGTAGCCGCCGACGGCGCAGTTGGCGCCCGCGGTACACGAAATCGAGTCGGCGACGCCCTGCCCCCCGGTACTGAGGACGGAGAGGCCGGGGAGCCCGGTCGCATCGCCCCAGGCGCCGTTCTTCTCGGTCGCGACGAACACCTGATAGTCGACGACCCCCGGGCTGGCGAGCCCGCCGGGGGCGTAGACGCCGGCCGCGGTGCAGTCGCCCGCCGACCAGCACGACACCGAGCTGACGACGGCGCTGTGCCCGGCATTGAGGGCGGCCGTCCCCGGCACCTCGGTGACCGTGCCCCAGGTGCCGTCCTTCTCGGTCACCGCGAACGCGTCGAAAGCGGGGCTAACCTGGCCGGCGTCGGTACCGCCGGGCGAGTAGTCGCCGCCCGCGGTGCAGTCGCCGGCCGAGGCGCACGAGAGCGTGTCCACCCCGGACACCTTGCCCACGTCCAACGCCGCCAGCCCCGGCACCTCGATCGCCCTGCCCCAGGTGCCGTTCCGCTGATCAGCGACGAAGGCGGCGGGGTCATAGCCGCCGGCCAAACCGCCGTAGTCGCCGGCCACGGCGCAGTTTCCCGGCGACGAGCACGACAGCGCCGCCCCGGATGCGGCGCCGTCCTCATCGTCGGCGGGGGCGCCGGCCAGCCCCTGCGCGATTCCCCACCGGGGGGCGGCGGCGGGGGCGGCCGGGCGCGCGGCGGCCGGCGCCGTCGCGAAGGCCAGCCCGGGTCCGCCGGCGAGCGCTCCGCACACCGCCAGGCCCGAGATCGCCAGCACCACGATGGAACCTCGCCCCATGAGCCTCGCCCGCCCCATAAATTGCGATCACTGATTGTAATAATATCGTAGCTCTCAGTATTCGAACGTGGCCAGCTGGACTCCCAGGCACTCGCGGCGGTCGCAGGGGCAAGGCCTGAGTCGCGTCCGCCGCGACAATCAAAGACAATTATTCCGAACGGGAGCGTGGTGTTCTCTATCACCCGCCGCCTCGGCCCTCAGCGTGGCCGACGGGCGGCTAGGCTGGAGCCGTGCGGGTGGCGACGCGGGACGTGCAGGCGGTCAGTCTGCGGAAGCCAAGGCTGCTGCCCTGGCTCGGCTCGGGTATTTCCTGGGCCGTGGCGGGCGGACTCGCCGCCTGGGCGGCGGCCCGGGTCACCGAGGCCGATCGCGCGGACGGCATCGACGCGCCGGTCACGGCGTTGCTGTCGTTCACACCGCAGGCGGCCGCGGCGGCGCCGTTGGCCGCGCTCGGACTGGCCGCGGCCAGGCGGCGGGGACCGGCGGTGACCGCCGCGCTCGCCGCGGCGGCGCTGCTCGCCGTGACCGCGCCGCGCGCGACCCGGCGGCGGCAGCCGAAGGCCAACGGCCCGGTCCTGCGCGTGCTGACCGTCAACGTGCTCTGCGGACGGGCTGACGCGGAGGCGGTCGTCGCGCTGGTCCGCCGGACCGGGGCGGACGTGCTTTTCCTGCAGGAGCTCACCGGCGGCGCGATGACCCGCCTGAACCGGGCCGGGCTGGACGACCTCATGCCGCACCGGACCACCGAGCTCAGGGGCAGCTCGCTCGGCTCGGGCATCTACTCCCGGTTTCCGCTGAAGGAGGGGCGGCCGCTGGAGCCGGCCCACGCGGCGCAGCCGACCGCGGTGCTGAAGCTGCCGGGCGGGGAAGCGGTGGAACTGGGCTGCGTGCACCCGCGCGCGCCGCTGCCGCCGTCGCCGCGGGCGGTCGACCGGTGGCGGCAGGAGCTCGCGGTGCTGCCACCGCCCGCGGATCTCCCGCGGGTCATGGCGGGGGACTTCAACGCCACCCTCGATCATGCCCCGTTCCGCCGCCTGCTCCGCCTCGGCTACGCCGACGCCGCGCGAGAGGTCGGGAACGCGCTGACGCCCACCTGGGGGCGGCTGGGGGAAACCGCGATCATCACCATCGACCATGTGCTGGTGGACCGGCGCTGCGCGGTGCTGGCGAGCTCGGTGCACGCCGTCCCCGGCACCGATCACCGGGCCGTCTACGCCGAGATCCGCCTCCCGGAGTGAGCACTGGCGGTTTCCCCGCGAGCTAATGCCGTCTCATCGGGTGGATTTACCCGGGAATACGGCGGCTGGCCGGCGTGCTTGCGCCACTATGAGCGTTCTGGATAGCCAGCCAAGCACGGACTTCGCGACAGACCGGGAGGCGTAGCGTCATGCCGGTCGAGTTTCTGGGGATCGCCGCCACCAACGACGGCTCCGAGATCACCGCCCGCTCCGGGCCCATCTTCGACAAGGACTACACGCTGCGCCTGGCGCGGGCGCACGAGGAGAACGGCTGGGACCGGGTCCTGTTCGCCTACGGCTCCAACAGCCCCGACCCCAACATCGGGGCGGCCTACATCGCGAGCAGGACCGAGACCCTGCAGCTGCTGCTCGCGCACCGGCCCAACGTCTCCTACCCGACGTTCGCGGCCAAGACGTTCGCCACCGTCGACCAGGTCAGCGACGGCCGGATGACCGTGCACTTCATCACCGGCGGGACCGACCACGAGCAGCAGCGCGAGGGCGACTACCTGACCAAGGACGAGCGCTACGAGCGAACCCGCGAGTGCATGCAAATCGTCAAGCGGGCGTGGACCTCCCGTGAGCCGTTCGACTACCAGGGCAAGCACTACCAGTTCGCGGACTTCGTCAGCGACGTGTTCCCGGTCCAGCAGCCGCGGCCGCGGCTGTCGTTCGGCGGCTCGTCACCCGCCGCCTACGCCGCGGGCGGGGCCGAGGCCGACATCTACTGCCTGTGGGGCGAGCCGCTGGCGCGGACCGCCGAGCAGATCGACTCGGTCCGGCAGGCGGCGAAGGAGGCGGGCCGCGGCGACACGCCGAAGATCCAGGTCGCGTTCCGCCCGATCATCGCGCCGACCGAGGCGCAGGCCTGGGAGAAGGCGCACGACACGGTGGCGCGCATCGAGGCCAGGGTGGCAGCGAGCGGCGGGGCGCTGAGCCGGCGCCGCCCGGTCAGGGACCCGGAGAACACCGGGTCGCAGCGGCTCATCGCGATCGCGGCGGAAGGCGAGCGGTTCGACCGGGCGCTGTGGACCCCGACCGCCGCCGCAACTGGCGGCGCGGGCAACTCCAACGCGCTGGTGGGGACGCCAGAGACCGTCGCGCAGGCGATCCTCGACTACATCGACCTGGGCGTCGACATCATCTCGATGCGCGGCTACGACCTGCTCAAGGACGCAATCGACGTGGGGCAGCAGGTCATCCCGATCGTCCGCGAGGAGGTCGCCAAGCGCGACGCGGCGGCCGGGGTCGCCTGACCAACAACGAGACCCAACCAGGGGGGACGCTGCGGCGTCTTAGAGGTCAGTCACAGACTAATGTGACGACTCGTTTGTCCCCCTACCCGATGGGAGTCTCGTGAAGAACGCGCTACTGGCGGTGCCGCTGCTCGCGGCGGGTGTGCTCGCCGCAGGATGTGCCGCGTCGTCATCGTCGACCACCGCCGCTGGCGGTTCCCCGGCCGGCGCTTCGAGCTCGAGCGCCTCGGCGTCCGGCGCTGCGTCGTCCGGCGCCACCTCGGCCGGCGCCGGCGCCCCGAGTGCCAGCGCCACCGCTGCCGCGGCGTCGGGCACGCCGGCCTGCACGTCGGCTGACCTTAAGGTCAGCCTCGGCGGCGGCGCGGGCGCCGGCATGTCGCAGAATCACATTGGCCTGCAACTGCGCAACACCGGGTCGTCTCCGTGCACGCTGTACGGTTACCCCGGCGTCTCCTGGGTCGCGGGGGCGGACGGCCATCAGGTCGGCGCCGCCGCGCAGCGGCAGTCGAACAACAGCGGCAACGCCGAGCAGACCATCACCCTGGCGCCGGACGCGCTGGCGTCCGCCCCGCTCGACATCGTGGACGCGGCGGTGATCCCGCCGGCCGAGTGCAAGCCGGTCCCGGTGCTCGGCCTGCGGGTGTACCCGCCGGGTGAGAAGGCGGCCCTGTTCCTCCCGCTGGCGACCGGGTCGGGCGGCTACGGCGAGTGCTCGCTCAGCACCAAGGTGCCGACGCTGACGATCGGCTATCTGCAGGCCGGGGTGCAGCCGGGCGGCGGGGACGTCGGCTAGCGGCGGTCCCTGTTCTCCTCACCGCGGGCACCCAGCGGGGTGCCCGCGGTGCTTTCCGTGCTGGGTCAGATCACCGCCGGCCGCTGCTGGGTCAGGTACGGCCGGTGCGCGCCCTCGGCGATGACCTCCCGCAGGCAGGTGACCGCGCGCAGCGCGTCGCCGTGCGACACGTACAGCGCGTTGACGCCGAACCGGAGCAGGTCGGGCGCGCGCATGTCGCCGATCACGTTGCGCGCCGCCAGCGCCTGCACCAGGGCGTACGCCTCGGGGTGGCGCAGGCTGACCTGGCTGCCCCGCCGCTCGGGCTCGCGCGGCGTGACCGCGTCGAAGCCCGGCAGCAGCGCCGCCGCGCACTCGAGGAAGAATCCGGTCACCGACAGGCTCTTGGCGCGCACCTGGCCCAGGTCGACGTCGGCGAAGACGGTGAGGGCGGCCTCGAGCGCGAGCAGCGAGAGCATCGGCGGCGTGCCGATCCGGGCGCGGCCGATGCCCGCCGCGGGCTCGTACTCCTCGGTCGGGTCGAACGGCCGGGCATGACCGTTCCACCCGGTCAGCGCGGGGTCGAATCCGGCCTGGTGACGCCGGGCGACGTAGAGGAACGCGGGGGCGCCGGGGCCGCCCGACAGGTACTTGTAGCCGCAGCCGACGGCCAGGTCCACGCCCAGCGCGTCGAGTTCGAGCGGCAGCGCCCCGGCCGCGTGACACAGATCCCACAGCACCAGCGCGCCCGCGGCGTGGACGGCCTCGGTGAGCGCCGCTATGTCGAACAGCTCGCCGGTGCGGTAGTCGACCGGAGGGTAGGCGGCGACCGCCACCCGCTCGCCCGCCCGGGCCAGGAAGGCCGGCAGCGCCTCCGGCGTCACCGCGCATAGCTCGAGGGCCTGCGTGCGGGCGACCGACGCGGCGATGTAGCGGTCGGTGGGGAAGTGGCCGGGGTCGACCGCCAGCAGCGGCCGGCCGGGACGCAGTCGCGCGGCCGCCGTGAGCGCGTTGTAGATCTGGACGCTGGTCGAGTCGCCGACCACCGTCTGCCCCGGCCCGGCGCCGATCAGGCGGCCGATCACGTCGCCGACCCGCTGCGGCGCCTCCCACCAAGCGTGGGTGTTCCACGAGCGGATCAGGCCGGTGCCCCACTGCCGGCGCACGGCGTACTCCAGGGCCGGCGGCACGGCCGCGGGCAGCGCGCCGAGTGAATTGCCGTCCAGGTAGACGACGTCCTCCGGCAGCAGGAATCGCTGCCGCAGGCCGGCCAGCGGGTCGGCGGCGTCCAGCGCGCGGGCCCGCTCGGTGTAGTAGCCGATGTCAGCGGGCACGGCAACCTCCAGATCGCGGTGGACAGAAGCCTATGCGGTGCCTGGCCGAAAGCCGGGCGGCGCGTCATGATGGGCGTCATGACGAAGTCGGAGCAGGTTTTCGCGGAAGGCGTCAGGTGATGACTGCTGTCGGTACGGACGGGAGGGACGGCGTCGACCTGTCGTCCAATGATTTCTGGGGCCTGCCGCTGTCGGCGCGCGCGGCCTCCTTCGCCCGGCTGCGAGCCCAGCCGGGGCCGCAGTTCTTCGTCGAACCCGAGGTGTCGTTCGCCCCGGCCGGCCCCGGGTACTACGCGCTGGTGCGGTACGCCGACGTCGTCGAGGCGAGCAGGCACCCGGAGGTGTTCTCCTCGGCGCGGGGCGCGACCGGCATCGCCGACCTGCCGGTCGAATTCAACGAGTACTTCGGCTCGATGATCAACATGGATGACCCGAGGCACGCCCGGCTGCGCCGGATCGTCTCCCGCGCGTTCAGCCCGCGGATGATCGCCCAGTTCGAGGACGACGTGCGCCGGGCGGCGACCCAGGTGGTGGATGAGCTGCTGGCCGTCGGCCCGTGCGACTTCGTGTCGCACGTCGCGGCGAGGCTGCCGCTTAAGTTCATCTGCGACATGATGGGCATTCCGGACGAGCATTACGAGACGGTCTTCGGCAACAGCAACCTCATCCTGGCCGGGTTCGATCCCGAGTACGTCAGCGAGAATCCGGACGAGGTGGTCGGCCAGCTCCTCGGAGCCGGGCAGGCGCTGGCTGACCTGGTCACCAGCCTGGGCGCGACCCGCGCGCAGGCGCCGGCCCACGACCTGATCTCGTCGCTGGTGACGGCGAACGTCGACGGGGAGCAGCTGACCAGCGCCGAGCTCGCCTCGTTCTTCGTGCTGCTGGTGGTGGCCGGCAACGAGACCACCCGCAACGCGCTGTCGCACGCGCTGATGCTGCTGACCGAGTTCCCCGAGCAGCGCGCGCTGCTGCTGGCCGATATCGAGGGCCGGCTGGGCGGCGCGGTGGAGGAGATCGTGCGCTACTCGTCGCCGGTTATCTTCATGCGGCGCACCCTGACCCGCGACTACACGATGAACGGGCAGGACTATCACGAGGGCGACAAGGCGGTGCTGTTCTACTACTCGGCCAACCGGGACGAGGCGGTCTTCCGCGACCCCGAGCGGTTCGACATCACCCGCTCGCCCAACCCGCACGTCGGCTTCGGCGCACCGGGGCCGCACTTCTGCCTGGGCGCCCATCTCGCCCGGCGCGAGCTCACGGTCATGCTGCGCGAGCTGCTCACCCGCGTCCCCGACATCGCCACCGCGGGCGAACCTGACCGACTGCTGTCCAGTTTCGTCAACGGCATCAAGCGACTGCCCTGCCAGTTCACCGGCTGACCGGGCCGCCCCGAGCCGGGGCCAGGCCGCGTTGGGGCGCGCGCGATTTACCGATCGGGTCCTGTTCCGTACATTGACATAAGCGGCGCAGGACCGGCCGCCGATGCTCACTGACTTCAGCGCCGAGGGACAGATGCGATGCCGGACGACACCCTGACGATCTACGCCCAGACGCAGCCGGACAAGCCGGGCGTCATCGACGACCGGCCGGACGGGACCGTCGTCAGGTGGACCTACGCCCAGCTCGAGGAGCAGTCCAACCGGGTGGCGAACCTGCTGCTCTCGCTGGGCGTAGGGCCGGGCACGAAGGTCCTGTGGTGCGGGCCGAACTCGCCCGAGGTCGTGGCGGTGATGAACGCGACCAGGAAGATCGGCGCGGTCGCGGTGCCGCTGAACTACCGGCTGACGCCGGAGGAGGCGCTGTACGTCATCAACGACAGCGACGCCGAGGTCGTGTACGCCGACCACGAGCACGCGGCCATGTTCGCCGCGCTCCGCGACCAGCTGGTGAAGGTGCGGCACATCATCGTGGTCGGCGGCGGTGTCGGCGGTACTGCCCCGGACGGGATGCTGGGCGAGGCCGACATCGCGGCCGCGTCGGCCGATGCGCCCGCCGCCGCCGAGCCGGGCGGGTCGATGATCTACACCTCGGGAACGACCGGCAAGCCGAAGGGCGCGTTCCGTGGCCATCCCCAGGATCCGGCCCTCGTCGGGGCGCTGCTGAACCAGTTCGGCTACCGGCCCGACGACGTCTACATCATCTCCGGCCCGCTGTACCACAGCGGCCCCAGCGCGTTCATGGCCGCCGCCCTGCTCTACGGCCAGACGATCATCGTGCAGCGCCGGTTCGACGCGCAGGACTGGCTCCGGCTGGCGGATAAGTACGCGGTGAGCTCGACGTTCTCCGCCCCCGCGCTCATCCGGATGATCTGCGCGCTGCCGAAGGAGGTCAAGGAACGCTACGACCGCTCGTCCATGCGCATCATGATCGCCAACGCGGCCCCGTGGAGCTACGCGCTGAAACAGCAGTACGTGGCCGACTTCCCGCCCGAGTCGCTGTTCGAGGTCTACGGGTCGACCGAGCTCGGCGTGGACACCGTGCTGATGCCGGAGGACCAGATGCGCAAGCCCGGATCGTGCGGCAAGCCCGCCCCCGGCATCGAGATCATCCTCCTCGACGACGACGGCCACCAGGTGTCAGGCACCGGGCCTGAGCACGCGGGCGAGGTCTTCGTCCGGTCCAAGGGGGTGTTCGACACCTATTACAAGAACGACGCCAGCTACGAGTCGAGCAGCCGCGGCGACCTCCACACGGTCGGCGACATCGCCTACTGGGACGACGAAGGCTACCTCTACATCTGCGACCGCAAGAGCGACATGATCATCTCCGGCGGCATGAACATCTACCCGGCCGAGATCGAGGCGGCGCTCGAGCAGCATCCCGAGATCTACGACGTCGCGGTGTTCGGGATCCCCTCCGAACAGTGGGGCGAGGTGGTGCACGCGACCGTCGTGCGAACCCCGGGCTCGTCACTGACGGCCGAGGAGATCACGGCGTTCGCCCGCCACCACCTCGCCAGCTACAAGGCGCCCCGGTCGGTCGACTTCGTCGCCGAGCTCCCGCGCACCGGATCCGGCAAGATCCTCAAGCGCCAGCTCCGCGCCCCCTTCTGGGCCGGCCGCAGCGCCCAAGTCTAACTTAGCCGCGCCGCCAACGCAGTTGATAAATTCAAAACTTCCAACAATCAAAAGAATCAAGGCTCGCAGAATGAACGCACGCGGCTTGCCCCGGTGGGCTCTATTGGTCCCGGCTCGCTGGCGAACCTCCCGTCGGCAGTAGCGTGAAGTCAACAACGATCGCGGGTCCCGGCAGCTGCACCAGCCCCAGAAGGCGCTCTATTAAGGCAGCTAGTCGCCAGAACCCGAAGACTGCCTGGCCAAGCCGGGGGGGTGGCGGGACGAGCCGTGGGGCGAAGGCGTGGTCACCAAGGTCGGCCAGAAGATCTTCGCCTTCCTCGGCGTCCCGGCCGGCGACGCCGAGGGCAGCCCGCGCAGCGTCGGGGTCAAGTGCGGCGCCACCAGGGACGCGGCCAACGAATGGCTGCTGCGCTACCCCGGCGACGCCGCCGTGATGCCCTACATCGGCCGCTCCGGCTGGAACAACCTCACCGTCGGCGGCGCGATCGGAGACGACGAGATCATCGAGGCGATCGACGCCTCCTACGCCATGGTGGTCAGCAAGCTCCCGAAGCAGGACCGCCCCGCGTAGCCGCAGCCCCGGCCCCGGCCGCCGTCAGGCGCCGATCGCGTCAAGCTCCGCCACCGTGGCGGCATCGAGCTCGAGCGACGCGCTGGCCACGTTCTCCCGCAGGTGCGCGACCGACGACGTGCCCGGGATGAGCAGGATGTTCGGCGATCGCTGTAGCAGCCAGGCCAGCGCCACCGCCATCGGGGTCGTGCCCAGCCGCAAGGCGACCCCGGCCAGCGTGTCCGACTGCAGCGGCGAGAACCCGCCGAGCGGGAAGTACGGCACGTAGGCGATGCCCTGCCGCGCGGTCCGCTCCACCAGCGCGTCGTCCTCCCGGCGGGCGATGTTGTAGAAGTTCTGCACGCACGCGACCGGCGCGATCTGGAGCGCCTCGGCCAGTTGCACCGCGTCCACCGTCGACACCCCGAGCTGCCTGATCAGCCCTTGCGACTGCAGCGCGACCAGCTCAGAGAACTGCTCGGCGAGCGAACCGGGGACGGCCGAGTGCCCGTCATCGCCGCCGCCCACCCGCAGGTTCACGACGTCAAGCGCTTCGAGCTTGAGCGTGCGCAGGTTCGAGTGGACCTGCGCGCGCAGGTCGGCCGGCGTCCGCGCGTGGATCCAGCCGCCGGCCTGGTCGCGCACCGCGCCGACCTTGGTGACGATGACCACGTCGTCGGGGTACGGCGCGAGCGCCTCCTGGATGATCTCGTTGGTGATGTAGGGGCCGTAGAAGTCGGCCGTGTCAATGTGCGTGATACCCAGCGAGACCGCCGTCCGCAGCACGGCGATCGCCTCGGCCCGGTCGGCGGGCGGACCGAAGACCCCGGGCCCGGCGAGCTGCATCGCGCCGTACCCCATCCGGGTGACCGAGAGGTCGCCCAACGGGTAGTTACCGCCGGGCAGTGATCCAGCAGAAGTCATTGCGTAGGTCCCCTTCAACGGACAGGCCCGACGACTCCGTCGCCGCGGGCACCCCTCCAGCATGCCCGACCGGCGACGCCCCAGGGAGGGCCCCGGTCATCCTGGGAGCGGCAGGACCAGGCTGGCGGCCCGATCGCCGGTGGTCGTGTCCACGTACACTGCTTCGAGTTGCCCGATCTTCTTCCCGTCGGGGTCGATCACGTCGTGTTTTCGCCGGTCACGGATGTTCTCAGCCTCGAACATGCCGTTGACCTGCCCTTTTCCGAGCAGGCCAAACGTCATGCAAACGTCATCAAGCAGTCCGCGCAGTAGGGTGCGAACTCTATAAGTTGGGGCAGATGATTCGGATGGAACACGAAATGTGGCCGGGACACCCGTACCCCCTGGGCGCCACCTATGACGGCGTCGGCACCAACTTCGCGCTCTTCTCCGAGGTGGCCGAGCGCGTCGAGCTCTGCCTCTTCGACGACGACGGCGGCAACGAGAAACGGCTGGACGTGACCGAGGCCGACGGCTACGTTTGGCACTCCTTCCTGCCGGGAGTCGGCCCGGGTCAGCGCTACGGGTACCGGGTGTACGGGCCGCATATGCCCGACGCGGGCGTGCGCTGCAATGACACCAAGCTGCTGCTCGACCCCTACGCGCGGGCGCTCGACGGGCAGGTGACGTGGAATCCCGCCGTCTACGGCTACCCGCTGGGCGGCGACGACCGGCAGCGCAACGACGAGGACAGCGCGCCGTTCATGCCCCGCTCGGTGGTCACCAACCCGTGGTTCGAGTGGGGTGACGATCATCCGCTGCGGATCCCCTGGCACGAGACCGTCCTGTACGAAGCCCACGTCAAGGGGCTCACGATGCGCCACCCCGAGGTCCCGCCAGACCTGCGCGGGACCTACGCGGGCATGGCGCACCCGGCCGTCATCGACCATCTGAAGCGGCTGGGCGTCACCGCGGTCGAGCTGATGCCGGTCCACCAGTTCGTCCAGGACCACTATCTCCTCGACATGGGGCTGACCAACTACTGGGGCTACAACTCGATCGCCTTCTTCGCCCCGCATAACGAGTACTCGGCCTGGGGCGTCGAGCAGGTCGTCTCCGAGTTCAAGTACCTGGTCAAGACCATGCACCAGGCCGGGATCGAGGTCATACTCGACGTCGTCTACAACCACACGGCCGAGGGGAACCACCTCGGCCCGACGCTCTCCTTCCGCGGCATCGACAACCCGGCCTACTATCGGCTGGCCGACGGCGGGCGCTACTACTTCGACACCACCGGCACCGGCAACACGCTGAACATGCGGCACCCGCACGTCCTCCAGCTGATCATCGACTCGCTCCGGTACTGGGTGACCGAGATGCGGGTGGACGGCTTCCGCTTCGACCTCGCGGCCAGCCTGGCCCGCCAGTTCCACGAGGTCGACCGGCTGTCGGCGTTCTTCGACCTGATCCAGGTGGACCCGGTCGTGAGCCAGGTCAAGCTCATCGCCGAGCCGTGGGACCTCGGCGAGGGCGGCTACCAGGTCGGCAACTTCCCGACCCTGTGGTCGGAATGGAACGGCCGCTACCGTGACACCGTCCGCGACTACTGGCGCGGCGCCGACCGGACCCTGGCGGACTTCTCCTACCGGCTCACCGGCAGCTCCGACCTCTACGGCCGGACCGGGCGGCACCCGTACGCCAGCGTCAACTTCGTCACCGCGCACGACGGGTTCACCCTCACCGACCTCGTCTCCTACGACGTCAAGCACAACGACGCCAACGGCGAGGAGAACCGCGACGGCACCGACGACAACCGCTCATGGAACAGCGGGGTCGAGGGCCCGACCGACGACCCGGAGGTGCTGCAGCTGCGCGAGCGCCGCCGCCGCGGCCTGATGGCGACGCTGCTGCTGAGCACGGGGGTGCCCATGCTGCGGCACGGGGACGAGCTCGGCCACTCCCAAGACGGCAACAACAACGCCTACTGCCAGGACAACGAGCTCTCCTGGCTCGACTGGAAGAACGCCGACACCGAGTTCGCCGACTTCTGCGCCGACCTCATCAACTTCCGGAACAAGCACCCGGTGTTCACCCGGCGCCGGTTCTTCGAGGGCGAGCCCATTTTCCGCGGCGGGCTCTCCGACATCGGCTGGTTCCGGCCGGACGGGGCGGAGATGACGGACGACGACTGGAAGACCGGCTACGCCAAGTCGCTCGCGGTGTTCCTCAACGGCTCCGCGCTGCCCGACCCCGACACCCGCGGCCGCCGGGTCATCGACGACAGCTTCCTGCTGCTGTTCAACGGCCACCACGGCGACACCGCCTTCGTGCTTCCCGGCAAGGCCTACGGCCGCCGCTGGCTGACCGAGTTCGACACCGCCGCCACCGCCGCCGAGCGCCCACCGCGCGAGCGCAAGGGCCGGCAGGCGGGCGCCAAGGTCGTCGTCGCCGAGCGCAGCGTGCAGGTGCTCCGCCGCGCCGCCACCACTTAGCGCGCGCGGGCCTGGGGCGCGAAGCCACGCGACCGTTCAGGCTAAGCTTTCTGGTCATGAGCGACGTCGCCGCGGCTGGAAGCGGACCTGCGCCGACGCGGACGCCGGGGACCCTGCGGCTCGGGGGGCGTGAGTTCCCGCCCGAGCGGACGCTGGTGATGGCGATCGTCAACCGGACCCCCGACTCGTTCTACCGGCCCGGCCTGACCTGGGACGAGAACGTCGCGCTTGAGCGCGTGCACGCCATCGTGGCCGAAGGGGCGGACCTGCTCGACATTGGCGGCGTGCCGGCCAAGCCGGGGCCCGAGGTGACCGTGGCGGAGGAGATCCGCCGGGTCGTCCCGTTCATCGAGCGGGTCCGCGCGGCCTACCCGGACCTGGTGATCAGCGTGGACACCTGGCGCCACGAGCCGGCCAGGGCGGCCTGCGAGGCCGGCGCCGACCTGCTCAACGACACCTGGTCGGCCTGGGACCCGAAGGTGGCCGACGTGGCGGCGGAGTTCGGCGTCGGCCTGGTCTGCTCGCACGTCGGCGTGGCGCTGCCGCGGACCCGGCCGCACCGGGCGGCGTTCGACGACGTGGCGGCGCACGTGCTCGACCGGGTGCTGCTGCTGGCGCAGCGGGCGCTGCAGGCGGGCGTCGACGCGGACCGGATCGTGATCGACCCGGCCCACGACTTCGGCAAGAACAGCTGGCACTCGCTGGAGGTCACCCGGCGGCTCGGCGACCTGACCGCGACCGGCTGGCCGGTGCTCATGTCGGCCTCGCGCAAGGACTTCGTGGGGGAGACCCTGGGCGTCGGCGTCGATGACCGGCTGGCCGGCACGCTGGCCGCCACGGCGGTGGGGGCGTGGCTGGGGGCGCGCATCTTCCGCGCCCACGATGTCCTGCAAACCCGCCAGGCGCTCGACATGGTCGAGTCGATCAAGGGCAACCGCCCCCTGGCCCGCGCCATCCGAGGCCTAGCGTGATCGTCCGCGCGGCGCTCTGCCCGTCGCCGCCGCTGCTGGCGTCCGGGGTGACCGGCCAGGACGTCCTGCTCCCGGAGCTACGCGCGGCCTGCGCGGCCGCCGTTTCCTGGCTGCTGGCGGCCGACCCCGACGCCGTGGTCGTGATCGGCCCCGCGACCGCGACCGCGACCTGGCCGTCCGACAGCGTGCCCGACCTGTCCATGCACGCACCGGCCGCGTACCCCGGGCCCTCAACGCTTCCCCTGGCCCTCGCGATCGGCGCGCAGCTGCTCGACGCGGCCGGCTACTCCGGCCCCCGCGTCCTGGCGTCCGTCGCCCAATCGGCGTCCCCAGGCGCCTGCCTCGAGCTCGGCCGTGAGCTGGCCGCCGCCGCGCCGCGGGTCGCGCTCCTGGTGATGGGCGACGGCAGCGCCCGCCGCTCCGCCGCCGCCCCCGGCTACCTGGACGAGCGCGCCGAGCCCTTCGACGCGACGGTCGAGCAGGCGTTCCGCGACGGCGACCTGGCCGCCCTCACCGCTCTCGACCCGGACCTGGCCCGCGACCTGCTCGCCTCCGGCCGCCCCGCCTGGCAGGCCCTAGCCGGCGCGCTGTCGCCCGTCTCTCGGCCCGCCGCCCCGCAAACCGCCGTCCCCCGAGTCAACGCGATCCGCGCCCCCGCGATCCCCGCTCCCGCTGGCTCTGCCCATGCCTCCGCGAGTGCCGTTCCCACCGGTGCCTCGTCAGCCCCCCACCTGCAGACCGAGGTCCGCTACGCTGCGGCCCCCTTGGGCGTCGCCTACCTTGTCGCCACCCTCACTCCAAGATAACAGCAAGAAAATGGTAGCAAGAGGCGTCGAGCGCAGTCGGTGCAGCCGACGCGTAAACGGATAACAGCAAGAGAAGACGTGCATTGCCAAGACGTGGTGCACGCTGCCGTGCGTGTCCGGGTGGTTAGGCGCCCGTCTGGACCTGGGAGCGGAGCCAGAGGGCGAGCTTGACCCGCGAGGAGATCTGCAGCTTGGCGAAAATGTGCTCCACGTGCGCGTCGACGGTCCGCTTGGAGATGAACAGGCGGGAGGCGATCTCCCGGTTGGAGAGCCCCCCGGCCACCAGGATCGCGATCTCCCGCTCGCGCCGGGTCAGGGCCGCGGCCGTCGCCGGGGCCGCCACCGGGGGCGCCGCCTCGGGGCCGCCGTCGCCGTGCCCGCCGCCGTCGGCGGACGAAACCGCCACTGGCCTCGCGCTCGCTCCTGAGGCGCTCGCCCCCGAGGCGCCCGACCCCGCGGCGGGGCCGGGCCCGTCAACGGCGGGCTCGTCGAGGGCGCACGCGACCATCGAATCCAGCTCAAGCGCCCCGCCCCGCGCGTGCGCGCTCTCGTACCGCGCGTCGCCGAGGGCCGCCCGGGTCCGGGCGGCCGCGCGCTGGTGGATCTGCTCGAGGACGGCGATGCCGCTCAGGCGGCTCCCCGCGCGCGGCCAGAGCGAGTCGGCCGCGCCGAGCAGGCAGGCGGCCTGGTCGAAGCGCGCGCCGCGGGAGGCGAGCCAGCCGAGGACCTCAAGGCAGTAGGCCATCCCGATCTCATCACCGAGGTCGTGCTTGGCCCGCAGCGCGCGACGGATGGCAGCGGTGCAGTCAGCGCCGAGTCCGGGCCGCTGGTAGAGCGCGAGCCCCGTGGCCAGCCGCAGCTGGCTGGCGATCCACCGCTCTCCGCCGCGGGGACTGAAGTCGCTGAGCGTGGCCTGCCCGCGCTGGCAGCAATCCAGCGCCGCGTTGGTGCTCCCGGCGAGCTGGTGCAGCTGAGCGAGCTGCGGCTCGAGGCAGACGAGGCCGACGCGGTCGTCGCAGCCGATCATCCGCTGGCGCGCGGTCAGGCCGGCCGCGATCGCCTGCTCATGCTCTCCGGCGAAGGCCAGCGCCAGGTTGAGGTAGAGGTAGCCGCGGGCGGCGGCCAGTTCCTGTCCGAATTGGTCGGCCAGCCTGATGGATTCCCTGATGTCGGTGACCGCGTTGACCTGATCGCCCTGGAAGGTGGCCAGCCTGCCGCGGACCCCGAGCGCCCAGGCCCGTTCTGGCGACGGCTCGGGGAAGATCCGCAGCGCCTTGTCAAGGAAGTGCCTGCCCTGGCTGAGCAGGCCGGCCATCTGCCAGTAGGCGTGCAGTCGGACGGCCAGCCGGCCGCCCCGCCGCCACCGCTCGACCTGCTCGTCCGCCGCCGGCCCCCAGCCGTGCCGCAGGGTGTGCCGGTCGTCAAGCGAGTGGGTGAGCGCGGCCGCTATGCTCGCGTGCTCGGCCCGCAGCTGGCGGAGCCTATCCGGCTGGTCGTCATCCAGCACGTGCTCGTCGAAGCGGGTGGCCAGCGCCAGGTAGTGATCGGTCAGCCGGTCAAGGAAGCGCGCCTGGTCGCCGGTGGCGGCCAGCTGCGCCGCCCCGAACTCGCGCATCGTGTCGAGCAGCCGGTACCGCTTCTCCGGCGACGGCGACGGCGACGGCGCCCGGCCGAGCCCGCCCGCGTCGGCGCCACCGTCGACCCGGTCGGTCCGGTCGGAGCGCAGCACCACCGACTTGTCGACCAGGCCGATCAGCGCGTGAACGACCTCATCGGCGGGCAGCGCCGCGTCCGCGCAGACCTCTTCCGCCGCCGCGACGTCGAACGGCCCGGCGAACACCGACAGCCGCGCCCACAGCGCCTGCTCGGCCGGCGTGCACAGCGCGTGGCTCCACTCGATCGCCGTCCGCAGCGTCTGGTGCCGCCGCGCGCCGCCGCGGCGGGTGACGCCGAGCACGCTGAACCCGGTCTCCAGGTGGTCGGCCAGCTCGGCCAGCGGCAGTGCGCGCAGCCGGACGGCGGCCAGCTCGATGGCAAGCGGCAGGCCGTCGAGCCGCCGGCAGAGCCGGACCACGTCCGCGCGGTTCGCGCCGGTGACGGTGAAATCAGGGAGCACCGAGGCCGCGCGCTGCGCGAACAGCTCGACCGCGTCGGTCTCGGCCGGCAGCGGCCCCACCGGGAAGGCCTGCTCTCCCGGCGCGTCGAACGGCTGCCTGCTCGTCGCGAGCACGGTCACCTCGGGCGCCGCCCGCAGCACCGCCTCGGCGAACGCGGCGCAGGCATCGACCAGGTGCTCGCAGGTGTCGAGGATCAGCAGCAGACGCCGGTCGCGCAGGTGCTCGAGCACGGCCGCGCGCTGCGTGACGGGCTCCTGCCGCGGCAGCCCGAGGGCGCCCGCGACGGCGTCGGCCAGCAGCGCCGGGTCGCTGACGACGGACAGGTCGACGATCCGGATGCCGTGCGGGAACCGGCTGGCAGGCAGCGCGGCGGCGGCGCGCAGGCAGACCCGGGTCTTGCCGACGCCGCCGGGACCGACCACGGTCACCAGCCGGGCGGATCGCAGTTGCGCCGTGAGCCAGAGCAGCTCGCCCGCCCGGCCGACGAAGCCGTTCGCCTCCGCGGGCAGCAGGCCAGGCCGCCGCAGGCCAGCCACCTGGCTAGCGAGCACGGGTTGGGCCATGGCCACCTCACGGGGGTAGGGACGCCGCCCGATAACTTTCGGGACGCGGCCACGATAACATTGTCCTGCATGGGATTGCACGTGCATCGTCATCCCGATGCCTTGGACCGTCGAGCGGGCCGGGTTAAATGGGCAAATACCGTCCGGCGTGATAGGCACGTGGGTAGGCGGATCTATTAGTGAAGGGCGGCGCGATGAGTGACGCGGTAATTGTGGCGGCGGTTCGGACGCCGGTCGGAAAGCGGAACGGCGGGCTGTCCGGGGTGCACCCGGTGGACCTGTCAGCGCACGTGCTCAACGCCCTCGCCGAGCGCGCCGCGGTGGACCCGGAGCTCGTCGACGACGTGATCTGGGGCTGCGTCGGCCAGTTCGGCGAGCAGACCTTCGACATAGCGCGCAACGCCGTGCTCGCGGCCGGCTGGCCGCTGTCGGTGCCGGGCGTGACCATCGACCGGCAGTGCGGGTCCAGCCAGCAGTCGGTTCACTTCGCCGCCGCGGGCCTGGTCAGCGGCCAGTACGACGTGGTGGTGGCGGGCGGCGTGGAGTCGATGAGCCGGGTCCCGATGGGCTCGTCGATCGGCGCCGGCGGGGCCAACCCGTCCGGTTCTGGCCTGCACACCGTCTTCCATGACGTGCCGCCGAACCAGGGGATCGGCGCGGAGATGATCGCCGAGCAGTGGGGCTTCTCCCGGACCCAGCTCGACGAGTACTCGCTCGCCTCGCACGCGAAGGCCGCCGCCGCCATCGACCAGGGCCGGTTCGCGGGGCAGATCGCCCCGGTCAAGCTCGAGGACGGCACGGTCATCGACACCGACGAGGGCGTGCGGCGCGGCGGTTCGCTTGAGTCGATGGGCAAGCTCAAGCCCGCGTTCAGGCCGGACGGTGTCATCCACGCCGGCAACAGCTCGCAGATCAGCGATGGGTCCGCCGCCCTGCTCATGATGACAAGCGAGAAGGCAGGCCAGCTCGGCCTGACCCCGCTCGCCCGCGTGCACACCGCGGTCCTGGCCGCGAACGATCCGGTCATCATGCTCACCGCGCCGATTCCCGCGACCCAGAAGGCGCTCAAGCGAAGCGGCCTCACGGTCGACGAGATCGGCGTGTTCGAGGTGAACGAGGCGTTCGCCCCGGTGCCCCTCGCGTGGCTCGCCGACATCGGCGCCGACGCCGCCAGGCTCAACCCCAACGGCGGCGCGATCGCCCTCGGCCACCCGCTGGGCGGCAGCGGCGCACGGATCATGACGACCATGCTCCATCACATGATCGACAACGGTCTCCGCTACGGCCTGCAGACCATGTGCGAAGGCGGCGGCCAGGCCAACGCAACAATCCTCGAACTCCTGTACAAAAGATCAAAAGGCAAAGATCAAAAGGACAATTATCAAAATAAAGGCTCGGATGAACGGTCCCGTGCTTCGACTGACCTCAACATTGAGGCCTTTGAAGGTTGACGCCTTTGAAGGTCGTGGGTCACACGCGGTGAAAGTCGCCTACTGCGGCCCGAGGTAGCCGCTGCCAATTCTGATAATCGGACCTCCCGGACACTGCATTGCCGGCGGACATCACGCTATTTTGGTGGTGGCACGGCGATGGAGGGTGGGGGGAGGGATATTGAGCGGCGAGCTCTCGGCGTATCCGGACGGGTTCCAGCCGGGCTCGGTGCTGGCCGGGTACCGACTGGAGGCCCTGGTCGGCGTCGGCGGGATGGCGGTGGTCTGGCGGGCCCGCAGTCTGCGGCTTGACCGGCCGGTGGCGCTCAAGATCCTCGCCTCCGCGCTGGCCACGGACGAGGCGTTCCGGCTGCGGTTCATCGCCGAGGCGCGGGCGGCGGCGCTGGTCGATGACCCGCATATCATCCCGGTCTACGACGCCGACGAGGCCGACGGGGTGCTGTTCATCGCGATGCGGTTCGTCGGGGGCGGTGACCTCCGGCGACTGGTGGAGCGCGAGGGCGCGCTGTCACCGGCCCGGGCCGTGGAGTTCATCTCGCCGGTGGCCTCGGCCCTGGATGCCGCGCACGCCGCCGGCCTGGTGCACCGGGATGTGAAGCCGGCCAACATCCTGGTGGACGCGCGGGCGGGCCGGCCCGACCACGTGTACCTGTCGGACTTCGGGATCGCCAAGGCCGCGGTGTCGATGAACCTGACCGCGGTGGGTCAGGCCCTGGGCACCCCGGACTATATGGCGCCGGAGCAGATCGAAGGGACCGCCGTCGACGGGCGCACCGATCAGTACGCCCTTGCCTGCGTCACGTACCGGCTGCTGACTCAGCACGGGCCGTTCGAGCGGGAGAGCGCGCTGTCGGTCATGGCGGCGCACCTGTACAGCGAGCCCCCGTCGCTGCAGGCGCGCCGGCCGGACCTGCCCGCCGCCGCCGACCAGGTCCTGGCCAAGGCGATGGCCAAGAGCCCGGCGGACCGGTACGAGTCCTGCGGTGACTTTGCCGAAGCGCTGCGCCAAGCGCTCGACCTGGCACCGTACATCCCGCGCCCCCACCGCGCCCAACCCGTCCTGCCGCGGCCCGCGGCC